>Ga0180436_10003070_pt1 | contig 15488 bp, 13 predicted proteins | sample SS_ome_2_FD_132434 | JGI IMG/M metagenome (GOLD analysis project Ga0180436, IMG submission 132434) | Hypersaline lake sediment archaeal communities from the Salton Sea, California, USA - SS_3_S_2 metaG | ecosystem: Environmental > Aquatic > Non-marine Saline and Alkaline > Hypersaline >...
AAACAAAAGTTCCTGCAGGCGGTGCACTTGCCGTTGACAGGAAACTATTTTCAGATTATATAACCGAAAAAGTCATAAATCATAAAAACATCAATATTATCAACGAAGAAGTAACTTCAATCCCCAAGGGAATTAGCATCATCGCTTCCGGTCCGCTTACCTCAGATATTTTAGCAAAAGAAATAAAACAATTGGTCGGCTTAGATTACCTAAGCTTTTTTGATGCTGCAGCGCCGATCGTTACCAAAGACAGTATTGATATGGAGAAGGCTTTTTTTGCTTCAAGATATGATAAGGGCGGCGACGATTATTTAAACTGTCCGATGAACGAAGAAGAGTATATGAATTTCTATAATGCTCTTTTAGAAGCGGAAACTGTTGAGCTGAAAAGTTTTGAAAAAAAGCAGGTCTTTGAAGGATGCTTGCCTGTTGAGGTAATCGCAAAGAGAGGTGTACAAACTCTGCTGTTCGGTCCGCTTAAACCTGTTGGTCTTTATGACAAAAGAAGAGATAAAAAACCATATGCTGTAGTGCAGCTTCGAAAAGAAAACGAAGAAGGTACAATGTTCAATCTTGTGGGATTTCAGACAAATCTCAAACATAGCGAACAAAAAAGAGTTTTTTCTATGATTCCCGGATTGGAGAATGCGGAATTCGTGCGGCTTGGTGTCATGCACAGAAATACTTTTATAGATTCTCCTAAACTATTGGACGAAAGATATAGACTCAGAAAAGATAATAATATTTTCTTTGCTGGGCAAATTACCGGTGTAGAAGGGTATATCGAATCCGCTTCTTCTGGTTTTTTAGCTGGGATTTATGCTTCAGCACAATTGCTGAAAAAAGATATGGATGCATTCGATGAAACGAGTGCTATTGGCGCTCTTGCAAACTATGTTTCTAAATCGTTTACAAATAATTTTCAACCCATGAACGTCAACTTTGCTATAATAAAGCCGTTGGAGAATCGCATAAAACAGAAGAGAATCAGAAATTTAGCTATATCCGAACGTGCTTTGAAATATATTAATGATATGAAGAGCAATTTAGAAATTTTGGAGGAACAAGATGTTTAAGGGAACAACAATTGTTGCTATAAAAAAAGATGGAAAATGCGCTATCGCCGGTGATGGTCAGGTGACTTTCGGGCAAAACACCGTAATGAAACACGGCGCAGTAAAGGTCAGAAGACTTTTTGATGATAAAGTCGTGATGGGATTTGCGGGTTCTGTTGCTGATGCTTTCACTCTTTCTGAGATGTTTGAAGCAAAGCTTGAGCAATACAGCGGAAGCCTGAAACGTGCGGCTGTCGAGCTTGTGCAGGAATGGAGAAGCGACAAGATATTACGAAAGCTGGAAGCGATGCTTATCGCTGCTGATAAAGAGGATTTGCTCATCATATCCGGAACGGGTGAGGTTATCGATCCGGATGACGGAATAGCTGCTATAGGCTCCGGCGGGGAGTATGCAAGATCTGCTGCAAAGGCTCTTGCAAAGAACACAGATCTATCCGCTGCTGATATTGCGAGAAAGTCTTTGGAGATTGCCGGAGAAATATGTGTTTATACGAACGATAATATAACTATTGAAGAAGTTTAATATAACGAGGTATTGATAATATGTCACAATTAACACCAAAAGAGATTGTAAAAAGACTCGACAAATACATCATATCACAGGATGATGCTAAAAGAGCGGTTGCCATTGCTCTTAGAAACAGGTATCGAAGAAGCAAGCTTGATAAAGAGCTGCAGGATGAAATCACTCCGAAAAACATCATTATGGTAGGACCTACGGGTGTTGGTAAAACCGAGATTGCAAGAAGACTTTCAAAGCTCATGAAAGCACCCTTTATCAAAGTTGAAGCTACAAAATTTACCGAAGTTGGTTATGTCGGAAGAGATGTCGAATCCATGATTAGGGATCTTGTAGAGGCTTCTATCCGCATGGTTAAAGCTGATAGATATGAGAGCATAAAAGATAAGGCGAGTGAGCTGGCAAAAAGACGTATAATCGATATTCTTGCTCCTGAATACAGAAAAAATAAGAATCAGCCGAATCCTTTTGCGGCCTTTATGAATCAACCTCAGCTGACTTCTTCTGAGCCTGCGGAAACAGAGCAGGAAAAGGAAGCGCGTCTTTCAAAGCGTGAGCAGTTTTTGGCTGATTTGGAAGCGGGGAAACTCGAAAATATGCTCATCGAAGTTGAAGTTGAAGATACCGGCGGAATCGGTATAGAGATTGCCGGCATCGGAAGCGATATCAATATCGGTGAGATTATGGGCGGAATGCTGCCTAAAAAAACGAAGAAAAGAAAAGTGACTGTGGCTGATGCAAGAAAAATTCTCGAAGCGGAGGAAGCGGATAAACTTATTGATATGGATGAGGTTACTTCCACCGCTATAGAGCGTGCTGAACAGGATGGGATTATATTTTTGGACGAAATCGATAAAATTGCCGGCAAATCCAGAAGCCAGGGGCCGGACGTTTCGAGAGAAGGCGTGCAAAGGGATATTCTTCCTATAGTCGAAGGAAGTACTGTCGTCACTAAATACGGTCCGGTGAAAACCGATTATATGCTGTTTATCGCTGCAGGTGCTTTCCATATTTCAAAGATTTCAGACCTTATACCAGAGCTTCAGGGTAGGTTTCCGATTAAAGTCGATCTTAAGACTTTAGAGACTGAGGATTTTAAGAAGATATTGACTCAACCTGAGAATGCGATTATAAAACAGTATAAGGCATTGCTTTCTACCGAAGGAGTAAACCTTGAATTCAAACCCGATGCTATTGACGCAATCGCTAAATATGCGGTTATGGTAAACGATACGTTGGAGAATATCGGAGCCAGGCGGCTGCATACTATAATGGAAAACCTTCTTGATGATATCTCATTCAATGCAGGAGGTATCGACACAGATGTTAATGTCATTATAGATGCTGAATATGTCAAGACTCATCTGCAGGATAAGACAAGGGATATCAACCTTCAAAGATATATATTATAGAAAAATTTATCGATTTAACACGCTCTATGTATTATTGCATAGGGCTTTTTTGTTGTATTTTTGCATATAGATAGATTATAAACTTTAGCTGGAGTGGTGAAGGGTTTGAAAAAGAAGTTTAGAAAAGTTAAGGAGCAGATAACAAGAATTTTTGAGCTTCCTGCTGAGTCAATAGAAGGTGCTTATAGAATAATCACTATTGGTGATAAGAGTCTGTATATGGAAAACCATATGGCGATTAGAGAATATACATTGAAAAAACTAAGGATTGAAACAAAAAAGAATGAAGTGATAATTATGGGTAATGATCTGATTTTAAGGAAGATGGGAGAGAGGAATTTGATGGTTGAAGGCGATATAAAAATCATTGAATTCAAAGATTAAATTTTAAGTTTAAGAGGCATAGATGATATTTGAGTACATATGGAATTTATTAATTGGATATGTTATTATAACCGTTGAAGGTTTATCAGTCGAAAGACTGATTAACATAGCTGCCAAAAACGGAATCAGGATCTGGGATGTTAAACGCACTTCATACGCATCTTTACGTGCTAAGACCTCCTTTATAGGCTATAGAAAGCTTCTTAAAAATACTGATGAACGATTCAGTATTAAGATTTCGAAAAGCAAGGGTATCCCTGGCGAAGTTAAACGGTTATTCCTTCGAAAGGCGCTTTTTTTTGGTTTTATCTCTATCGTATTAATAGTTTCTTTTTTTTCCATGTTCTATTGGCAGTTAGAAATCAAAGGAGCTGAAGAAGTTGATGAAAATGAGCTTCTAGAAGACATAGTGAGTATGGGTCTGTCTACACCGATGCTTAAAAGAAAACTCGATTTGGAAAAAGTCGAAGATAGGATTATTATAGAATATAAACAGATCTCATGGGCTAACTTTACTTCAAAGGGTATCAAACTTTGCTTGGAAGTCGTAGAAACAAATATTCCGGATGAACCCAAGAATCCTTTGGGAAGTTCTGATGTTGTTGCGAGAAAAGATGGATATATAACCAAAGTGCTGGTTTTTGAGGGTAACCCAGCAGCAGAGGAAGGCCAAACCGTAAAGCGAGGGCAAACTTTAATAAACGGAGAGTTTTTCGATAAAAAAGGGAACTTCAGAGTATATGATGCAGATGGTATGATATATGCTGACATATGGTATATGGGGCAAGAGAGAGAACCTCTTTATGAGAAAATCGATATAAGAACCGGAAGAAGTTATCTTGCAAGGTATCTGCTCCTGGGGAAAAGTGCCGGATATATAGGAAAAAGGAATTCTTTTGATCAGTTCGAAACCGAAATTAAAGGATGCGTTTATCTTGGTGAAAACTTAGGTCTTCCGATCAAAGTCATAACTGAAGAACGGTTTGAGACTGTTACAATAGATAAAAGAAAAGATAAACATGCGGTGAAACGAATTGCAAAAAATAAAGCATCAGAAATTGCACTTGAAATGATTCCTGACGGTACGGATATAATAAAGGAAAAAGTATTCTATTCGGAAACGGAAGATATGATGTATGCTACAGTCTTTTATAAGACAAATGAAAATATAGCTGAAAAAGTTATAAACGAATAGATTTTATAAGAAGGGAAATATATGGACAAGCAGTTTGTACGAGAAATTGAGTTTGATACTATGGACGACTTGATGGCTCTTTTTGGGAGCTTTGATGAGAATGCAAAAGCTATTGAGAGCGAGACAAGAACAAAGATTATATCTAAAGATACGACACTTAAGATAATTGGGGATAGAACGGATGTTGAAATCTGCGAGCAATTGATTATAAGCTTGCTTAAGATGATAAAAAAAGGTGAGAAGATAGACGAAACAAAAATTGCCTATGCTTCAGAACTCGCAAAAGACGGGAATGCAGAAGCGATTCACGAGCTTATGGAAGGTTCTATTGCAGTAACAAACAAAGGAAGGCAGATAAAGTGTAAAACTTTAATGCAGAAAAGGTATATCGAAGAAATCAAGAATAAGACTCTTGTTTTCTGCGTTGGACCAGCAGGAACAGGGAAGACTTATCTCGCTGTTGCAATGGCAGTAAAAGCTTTGAAAAACAAAGAAATCGAAAGAATAATACTGACGAGACCAGCAGTCGAGGCCGGAGAGAAACTCGGATTCCTGCCAGGGGATCTACAGAACAAAGTTGACCCATACTTGCGTCCGTTATATGATGCGTTGTATGAATTTATGGGGGCAGAGACATTCGCGAGACATCTAGAAAACGGCATTATCGAAGTTGCCCCGCTGGCTTATATGCGCGGAAGAACTTTGACGGAATCTTTTATTTTATTGGACGAAGCACAGAACTGCACCAGAGAACAGATGAAGATGTTCCTCACTCGGTTCGGAGAAGGGTCGAGCGTAATTGTTACGGGAGATATAACTCAGATAGATTTGCCGAAAAAAAGCAGTTCCGGTTTGGTTCATGCGGTAAAGGTTTTAAAGAATGTCGATGAAATAAGCGTAATTAATTTTACTCACAAAGACGTTGTGCGCCATCGGTTGGTACAGAGGATAATAAAAGCTTATGAGAAATTCGAAAAGGATAGAAGCTCCAGTGGAAAGTCAAGGAGAAAATAGTTGAAGAAAAGAGAAGCCGAAAAGCACATCAGAAAATTCAAACGTGAAGTGAATTTCGTCAATAACAAGCGAGTGGGCTTCGTTATTATTCTATTGACTCTGATTTTGAGTTATATAATAGTAAGCGGCTTTATTACTCCGAAGAAGTATAACATCATTGTCGGAGAGCTGGCATCAGAAACTATTACAGCTCCAAAAGATATCATTGACATTATCACTACAGAAGCTATTCGAGAGCAGGCAGAAGAATCCGTTATGCCGATATATATTGAAGACGATTCAATAGTTCCGAAAATGGTTAAGGACTTTGAATTGTTTTTTGCAAAGCTGGAAAACGCGAGAGAGTATGCCGAAGAAACTTATATAAAAAACGAGAACGAGAAAAGAAAAAAGAACGATAAAATTGAAGTGTTTGATAAAAATCCAAACGAAATAGATTGGTCTGAAGTTTTAAGCTCAAGTGACAAAAAGATTATCACAAGCCTCGCTTCACTCGATTATGCTGAAGGCCTAGCCGAGAAAATCGCATCGTTCACACCGGAAGAGATAAACGAATGTGAAGAAAAATTAACTCAAATTGTGCAAGCAGAAACTGATGATTTAAGTATTTTGAATAGCGATGAAAACTATAGAAACTTTGTTTCCGGAAATCTCAAACTAAACTATACTTTTTCGGAAGATATTCTTGAAATTGCCGATATTGCTGTTGCAAGATATGTATTTTCATATGTAAGTTTGGATGAAGAAGCAACTGAAGAGCTGATATTGAGCGCTGGGGAAAGTATAGAGCCTTTTGTATATAAGAAAGGACAGAACATCGCAGTAAAAGGTGAGATTGTTACGAAAGAGCAGTTTGCTGTTTTGAAAGAACTTGGGATAGCAAACAGCAGACCTGTTACTTCTAGCCTCTATTTAAGCCTGCTGGGCTATATGACTTTGATTTTTGTTGGATTCTATATATTTCTTGCAATATTTGAAAACGAGTTTTTTAGGAACATCAAGAATTCACTTATGCTCGGAATAATTATAATAATAGTGGTGTTGACCGCCAGCCTTACAGAGAGATTTCAGCCCGATTTAATCTTGGTTTTGTTCGGCACGATGATGTGTGCTGTGCTTATTTATCCCAGACTTGCGATAACGTATAATGCCTTTTTTGCGCTTGTCTTCTCAGGAATAATGATTTGGAACAATGGTTCTATAACCCCTGTTGTTTTTGAAAAAGTTTTGCTGATAATTATAAGCGGCAGCGTTTGTGCAGGTATTCTTAAAAATATAGCAAGAAGGTCTTCTTTGCTTCTTGCAGGGTTTCTGGCTGGTTTCACGGGTTCTTTGATAATACTATCCTTTGGATTTTTGATGAACGTTGATATATTCAATATTGCACTGGACAGCATATGGTATATTGCCAGCTGTATTCTTTGCGGTGTGATTGCTCTTGGGTTTCTTCCTCTTTGGGAAATTGCTTTTAATATTGCAACGCCTACAAGACTTTTGGAACTTTCAAACACCCATAAATCACTGCTTAAAAGACTTCTTCATGAGGCTCCCGGCACTTATTATCATTCGCTTATGGTATCTAATCTTTCCGAAAGTGCGGCAAATGCAATCGGAGCAAACTCTTTATTGGTCAGTGCAGCAGCACTATATCACGACATCGGAAAACTTGACAGACCCGATTATTTTACAGAAAACCAATCTGGTGAAGACCCGCATGAGGAACACACCCTAAAGGAAAGTGCGGATATTTTGATTGGTCATGTTGCAAGCAGTATAAAGATAGCAAAGACCAACAGGATTCCTAGTGAGGTCATAAAGATAATGTCAGAGCATCACGGCGATTCACTTTTGCAGAATTTCTATTTCAAAGAAAAGAAATCAAACCCGAAAGTTGAAGAGAAGGAATTCAGATATCCGTTTTCGAAACCGACAACAAAGGAATCTGCTATATTGATGCTCGCTGATACTGTAGAGGCAGCTATGCGATCTCAAAGGGATCTATCGATTGATAAGAAACGGGAGAAAATAACTTCGCTGATAGTTGAAAAGTTCAACCATGGTCTTTTGGATGATTCTCCTCTTACAAGAAAAGATCTAGGTGTTCTTGCAAATATTTTCACTGTTTCTCTTGAAAACGCACACCATAATAGAATAAAATATTCATACAACCTAAGCGGAAAGTCAATAAAGTAGGTTAGTGCTATGATAGATATTGTTTTTGATAGAAGTATAATTCGAAGAAGGCTGATAAAGCGCATCGTTGAGGAAAGCGTTGATGCTGTATTTGAAAAAAACGGTATTTACGTATTCGATATTTCAATACTCATAACTGATGATAAGGGAATTAAAAAAATAAACCATGAACACAGGAATATCGACAGGCACACGGATGTCTTGTCATTTCCTTCTGAAGATGACTTTTCCGGAGGAGAGGATGAGTTTTACGGGGATATTGCAATATCGGTTTGCTCAGCGAAGAGACAAGCTAAGGAATTTGGGCAGTCCTTCGAAAAAGAACTTTCCTTTCTCTGTATACATGGATGTTTACATCTGCTTGGATTCGATCATATAGACAAGAATGAAGAAAAAACTATGCGGCAGGAACAGAGAAATATATTAGGGTATTTACGGGAGAAAAAGAATGAAAAAATTCATCGACAGCGTTAACCACTCGATAAGCGGTATCATACATGCTTTTAAAACCGAAAAGAATATGAAGATACATTTCGGTGTTTCGCTTCTTGTTATAATAGCAAGTATTTTGATGCATGTTACAAGATTTGAACTTATAGCTATTGTTATATCGATCACTTTGGTTATGCTTGCAGAGCTTTTAAACACAGCCGTAGAGGCTATCGTGGACCTTATAACCGACGAATATCATGAGCTTGCAAGGATTGCTAAGAATGTCGCAGCAGGAGCTGTTACTTTGACTGCTGTGAATGCGCTGGTTGTCGGATATCTGGTGTTTTTCAGAAAGATAAGCTCTTTTCAGCTGACGTCTTTATCCTTCTTTCAGGACTTATCCGCACATATAACATTTGCAAGTCTTGCTATAGTATGCGTTGTGGTAATAACCATAAAGAGCAGACAAAATGCTAAGAATGTTTCATATCTGCAAGGCGGAATGCCGAGTGGACATACCGCTATAGCTTTTGCGCTTTTTATGGCAGTGACTTTGATATCCAACCAGATTATAGTTTCAACCGTTACCTTTATCTTAGCTTTGGTTGTGGCTGAATCTCGTCTCGAAACCAAAGTTCACAGCTTTTGGGAAGTTCTTGCCGGTGCTTTGATAGGTGTCGGTGTGACATATTTGATGTTTATATTGGCAGAGGTATTAAAATTCTAGACTGGAGTTATAAATTATGGAATATATAGATTTAGTTAAAATTGCAGATGAAGTTAAGAATAAAGCGTATGTACCGTATTCGGGTTTTCATGTCGGTGCTGCACTTCTTACAAAGAGCGGAAAAGTTTTTACTGGAGTAAATGTAGAAAACGCAGCGTATTCCCCGACTATATGTGCAGAATCAACGGCTATTGTTAAAGCTGTATCCGAAGGAGAAAACGAGTTTCGTGCGATTGCAGTAATATCGGATTCTGAGGACTTCACATCACCGTGCGGGGTTTGCAGACAGCGTATTTTTGAGTTTGGTGATGAGATAGATGTGATTATAGCTAATGGAAAGCATGAATATAAAGTATATAAGATAAGCGAACTTTTGCCCGATGGGTTTAACAAAGATTCGCTCTTGAAAGGTAAATAATTGGATAAAGATTTTAAATCAGCTTTTATAGGAATTGTGGGCAGCCCGAATGTAGGTAAATCTACGATTTTAAATTATATAATCGGGAGAAAAGTAGCTATTGTTTCCCACAAGCCGCAAACGACAAGAAGCCGAATTACGGGAATATTGACCAAAGGGGACTATCAGATGATATTTCTCGATACCCCGGGGATTATGAAGCCGAAAAATAAGCTCGGAGAATTTATGGTGAAAACGGCGTATGATTCAACCAGAGAAGTCGATGCAGTGCTCTTCGTTTTGGACTTGAAACACGGAATAGGCAAAAGAGATCTTGAAATTTTAGAAAAACTTAAAAAAGGCAATTCGCCGCTTGTCATAGCACTAAATAAGACGGATGCTATAAAAAAACAGGAAATCGTCGATGCCGTTGATATTTTAAATGAAAGCGGTATTGAGCAAAGAATTTTTCCAATATCAGCAAAAACCGGCGACGGGGTAGATGAGCTGTTCGTTGTGCTTAAAAATTATCTTACAGAAGGACCAATGTATTATCCTAGAAAGATGATATCTGACCAGCCGGAAAGGCAGATTGTAGCAGAAATCGTCAGAGAGAAAGCTTTAAATCTTTTAAATGAAGAAGTTCCTCATGGAATCGGTGTTGAAGTTGTAAAAATAATGGAAAGAACAGAAAAACCGCTGATAGATATTGAAGCTAATATCTTTTGTGAAAGAGAAACACACAAAGGTATCATAATCGGAAAAGGCGGATCGATGCTTAAAAAAATCGGGTCTGAGTCACGTCAGGATATTCAGATGCTGTTCGGTAAGCAGATTTTTTTGAGCTTACATGTTAAAGTCAAAGAGAACTGGCGCGATACAAGCAGAGGCCTGAAAGATTTAGGCTATTCCGGAGACTGATTTTTTGTTGGGTTTCTTTCAACACTTTACCTCTTATATTTTTGTCGAAATTTAATAGAATAATATTAGAGGTGAAAATATATGAAAAGAAATCCTGAGGAAATTGCATGGAATGCATTTAAAGAATCCGGTTTTTGCGGTGCATATCTACTATATAAGGCTATAAAAGAAGATGATGATATAATTGATTGATAGGGGAGAGTAAAAGTGCTTAAAACACCCGGGATTATTATTAAAGAGGTGGATTATAGAGATAATGATAAAATGATTACCCTTTTTTCTCCCGAGCATGGCAGAATTGATGCTTTATCCAGGGGGTGCAAAAAACAGGGAAGCAAGCTAATGGCATCAAGTCAGCTGTTTAACTGTGGAGAATATTTATTCAATACCAGAGGAGAAAAGAACTATCATGCAGGATGTGAAATAACGCATTCTTTTTTTGGGCTTAGAGAAACAGCAGAAAAACTTTTTACTGCTTCTTTTTTTGTGGAACTCGCAGGTGTCTTTATCGTTCCAAATCAGGGGGATAGACGGTTATACTCTCTTCTGTTAAACTCCCTGTTTTCGCTGGAAAAAAAACTGAACGATAGAACTCTGATAATGCAGTTCTTTTTGATTAAATTTGCTGACATCGCAGGTCTGCGACCCTATGTGGGAAAATGTATGGATTGCAAAAAACAAGAAAAATCATATTATTTTTATTTTGATGAAGGTGGAGTGTTGTGCTATGAGTGTGCAAAAAATACACCTGGCAGAAAACGCAGATTATCATCCAATGACATTGAAATCATGAAGGGTATATTGGATAAACCCTCAAAAGCTATACGCGAAGAAAAGGATTTCTTTTACTCGAAAAACCTAAATGAAGTGATGTTTATATATCTGCAGGATAAATCCCATCAAAAAATCAAATCTTATGAGCTTTTAAGACAATTTCTGTAAAGAAACACTTTTTAATTTTTTTCAAATTTTTTGTTGTATCTTTTTTGTTTATACGTTATAATGCTTTTTGGTATAAGAGAAATATATACATCTGTTAAAACAGAGAAAGAAAAGGAGTGTAAACGAAAATGTCAAAAAAGTTTGTTTATCTTTTTAGTGAAGGTAACGCAAGCATGAAGAATTTGCTTGGAGGCAAGGGAGCAAACCTTGCAGAGATGACAGGTCTAGGTTTACCTGTTCCGCAGGGTTTTACAATTTCTACAGATGCTTGCACACAGTACTATACTGATGGTGAGAAGATCAATGATAGTATCGAGCAGGAGATCTATTCAGCATTAGCAAAATCGGAAGAAATAAACGAGAAAAAATTTGGGGATATAGATAACCCTTTTTTAGTGTCCGTTCGTTCAGGTGCGAGGGTTTCTATGCCGGGTATGATGGATACAATATTGAATTTGGGTCTGAACGACAAATCGGTTTTCGGACTGACAAAGCTAACCGGAAACGAAAGATTTGCTCTTGACAGCTACAGAAGATTTATCCAAATGTTCTCCGATGTTGTTATGGGAATTGAGAAGCATAAATTCGAGGATATCTTATCTTCGATCAAAGCAAAAAAGAATGTTGAAAACGATACTGATTTAGATGCTGACGATTTAAGAGAAGTTGTTGAAAGATATAAGGCTCTTTATTTGGTTGAAAAGGGAGATATCTTCCCGCAGGATCCAAAAGTACAGCTTATCGAAGCGGTTAAAGCCGTTTTCCGTTCATGGGACAACCCAAGAGCTATTGTCTACAGAAGGATGAATGGAATAGATGCCGATTGGGGAACTGCTGTAAACGTACAAGCAATGGTATTCGGCAATATGGGTGATGATTCCGGAACAGGAGTTGCTTTCACGCGCGATCCTTCAACAGGAGAAAAGAAACTTTACGGCGAGTATTTGATGAACGCACAGGGTGAAGATGTTGTTGCGGGTATCAGAACACCTCTTCATATTTCTAAGCTTGAAAAACAGATGCCGGATGTGTACAAACAATTCATAAAAATAGCCAATAAACTCGAAGATCATTACAGAGACATGCAGGACATGGAGTTCACTATCGAAAAAGGTAAGCTCTTTATGCTCCAAACCAGAAATGGAAAAAGAACAGCCGAGGCTGCGATAAAAATCGCTATAGATTTGGTCAAAGAAAATATGATCTCTCATGAAGAAGCTATCCTGAAAATAGAGCCTAAACAATTGGATGCTTTGCTTCATCCGACATTCGACGAGGATGCATTGAAAAAAGCGAAACCTATAGCCAAAGGTCTTCCGGCTTCTCCGGGAGCTGCATGCGGAAAGCTTTATTTTAACGCAACAGATGCTGCTGAAGCGGAGCAAAGAGGGGAGCAAGTTATACTCGCACGTATCGAAACATCTCCAGAGGATATCGAAGGAATGTATGCTGCACAGGGGATACTCACAACTAAAGGCGGTATGACTTCACACGCGGCTGTTGTTGCTCGTGGTATGGGAACATGCTGTGTTTCCGGTTGCGGCGAGCTGATGATTATTGAAAAATCCAAAACTTTAAGCGACCCTGACGGTCACATTTTCCATGAAGGAGATTTTCTTTCAATCGACGGTTCTACCGGTATGGTTTATGGTGAAGCTATAAAAACACAGGAAGCAGAGTTATCGGGTGAATTTGCAACGATAATGGAATGGGCTGATGAATTCAGAAAACTCAAAGTTAGAACAAATGCCGATAATCCGAAGGATGCTATGAATGCAGTTTCGTTCGGTGCAGAGGGTATCGGGCTTTGCAGAACAGAGCACATGTTCTTCGAAGAGGACAGAATTCCTGCTATGCGCGAGATGATAGTTTCGAATACAGAAAGCCAAAGAAAAAGAGCACTTGCTAAGTTGCTTCCGATGCAAAAAGAAGATTTTAAAGGCATCTATAAGGCGATGGGGGAAAGACCCGTTACTATTCGTTTCCTAGACCCGCCGCTGCATGAATTCCTGCCGTCTGAAGAACCGGAAATTAAAGCATTAGCTAAAGAGATGGTTATGTCTCTAGCTGAACTTAAATTCATGATTGAATCTTTAAAAGAGTTCAATCCAATGCTCGGACACAGGGGATGTAGACTTGCTGTTACTTATCCTGAGATCGCAGAAATGCAGACCAGAGCTGTTATCGAAGCGGCTGTTGAAGTAAACAAGGAAGAAGGATTGAATATACATCCGGAAATAATGATTCCACTAGTTGGAGAGATAAAAGAACTCAACTATGTAAAGGAAGTAGTGGTCAATACGGCTGAGAAGGTTATCGAAGAGCTAGGCGCAAAAATAGACTATGCTGTCGGAACTATGATTGAAATACCGAGAGCTTGCTTGACTGCTGATGAAATAGCAAAGAATGCTGATTTTTTCTCTTTTGGAACTAACGACTTGACTCAGATGGTATTTGGTTTTTCCCGAGATGACGCGGGAAAATTCCTGGATGATTACTATAATAAGAAAGTATATGAGGCGGATCCATTTTCAACTATCGACCAAAACGGTGTTGGTAAGTTGATGAAGTACGCTGTAGAACATGCAAAAGCTGCAAAGCCTGATTTGAAAATTGGTATTTGCGGTGAGCACGGCGGAGAATCTGCATCGATTATATTCTGCCATAACCTTGGTATGGATTATGTTTCATGTTCACCTTTCAGAGTTCCTATAGCAAGGCTGGCTGCTGCTCATGCTGCTATATTGGAAGCTAACGACAAAAAAATGAGTTAAATCGCATAAATACAGCATCTGCGCTTTTGTAGCTCAGGTGCTTTTTTTATTGGTTTACAGAAAATTAACTTGTATTTTCTATTTTGTATCGTATAATTGATAATGGTTAAAAAATGTAAATATACATTGCTTGCACCGTTAATGCGGTTTATTGTATAATGTCAAAAACACTCAATATGTAAAAAAACAATAGGAGACTATTTTGAAGAGATACAGTCCGAGAAAAGTTGCGAAAATTGCTGCTAAGAAAAGAAATGCAGCAAAGGTGAAAAACAATGTTCAGAGAACGCCTCTGAATTCCCAAGCGAATAATAATGGTAAACCCACTGTCAATGCTAAATCTGCAAGGCTCAATCGAAAAATCGCAAGAGTCAGAAGAAGAGCCCACGGCGGCGGAATAAATAAGGTTTTAATCATCACAGGAAGTGCAGTTATTTTTTTTGCTATAGTTGCTGTATTGGGATTCTATGTTTTCAAAATAGATTTTTCAAAACAAGTATTTAATGATGAGGAGACAAAAGAGGTCATCGTCGAATCCGGTGATGATGTTTTAGTTTCGGGAATAACCACTCTGTTTTCACGAAAGCAGATCACATCAAATATGATAATAAACTCAAAAGGTAATTTTGTTACCGTTGAAAACGACAGCGATTATCATTTTATGGATATTGTTTTCCGAGAGACGGATATGGATGGTGTTTTAATAAGCAAGAAAGTAATCCTATCTGATTATTCCGCTTATTCCTATGTTGCCAGAAAATGCAATGATATCATCGAAGTTGAAGACGGCTATTTGCTTGTGGGTGCAACACAACGCGGAGATTATGCATATGGTAAGAGTGACAATGACATTTGGATTGCAAAAATCGATTTTGATGCGAATATAGTTTGGGAAAGAACTACGGATGACGGGTATTTGCAATCTGAGATTTTGACTATAGAAAAAATGGATGGTGGTAATTTCAATCTCTATATCAAGTCCGAGGCTCTTAAAAGCTGGTTTATGGTCATCGATAAAGACGGTGAGGAGCTAAGCAGACATGATTTGAGTGAAGAATTCGTTACATATTCTGATACATCTGATGGCGGAAAAATATTTGTAAAAGAAAGATCGAACGAAATTTCTATAATCAAGAAGATATCTAAAAACGCAAAATTGGAATTTGAAGAACATATAATCGGAGCTTATGAGTATATATTTGATGTTGATGGCGGATATTTGATGTTTGGAGAAAAAGAAGTCGATAAACAGATGAGCTGTGTCGCTGTTATGGTTGACGATTCTGCTAATTTCCTTTGGGAAAAAAAGCTCTCGGATTTCGGAAATCCAAAGATTAAAGATGTTTTCTATTCCGAAGGCGAAGGATATATCGTTGCTGGATATGTTTTTGCATCTGAAGGACTTGATGGTTCGAGAATTGTAACAAATCCATTTGACGGCTCTGATCAGCCGATACAGGATGCGTGGGTTGCAAAGATGGATTTGGATTTAAATATAGCT
>Ga0180436_10003071_pt1 | contig 15485 bp, 13 predicted proteins | sample SS_ome_2_FD_132434 | JGI IMG/M metagenome (GOLD analysis project Ga0180436, IMG submission 132434) | Hypersaline lake sediment archaeal communities from the Salton Sea, California, USA - SS_3_S_2 metaG | ecosystem: Environmental > Aquatic > Non-marine Saline and Alkaline > Hypersaline >...
ATTACCTGAACAGGAGATCAATCTGAATGCCCGCCAGGTCGGTTTGGATGAGCTTCTATCAACCAGCGATTTTATTAGTCTGCATGTCCCCCTGAACAGCGACACGCAAGGCTTGATCGATCAGGAAGCTTTTGCCAAAATGAAAACAAATACCATATTGATCAATGCAGCCCGCGGCCAGGTAATAGATACGGATGCACTGCTGCAAGCTCTTCGGAATAAACGCATCCAGGCAGCCGGATTGGATGTAACAGATCCCGAACCTTTGCCCCCGGATCATCCGCTTTACCAGCTTTCTAACTGTTTCATCACCCCCCATATCGGATCCGCTACAATCAATACCCGCAAAGAGATGGCCAGCATCGCCATTCGGAATCTTAAAGCTGGAATCGAGGGCAAACCACTGCCATTTTGTGTCAATCCGGAAGTAAATTCTCCGATCTGATTTCAAATAGCAGGCTGATTTCTTTCCCTCCCCGATCTCCCAAAACTTGTAGTTTCCGGGAATAATCCCTGGTTTAATAAATACCCTAGAAATTCGGAAAAGATATGCTACACTATTAGAAAATTTTTACCAGAAAAAGAGGAGAAATTTTGGCACTCATCACAGATCAAAAGGTACATATCAGTGTTCATATCGAAGGGAATACAAACTCCTCTTTTTTGAATGATCTGGGAAATATTTACGGCGCTGAGCATGTGCTGGTCTATAAAGTATCCCAGAAAAAATTCATCCGATTGAGTGATATGCCAAAATCTCCAGCCTCCTCCCTGCTGAAAATGGGAAAGGATTTACTGGAAAACGCTCCGTTCTTCAACACAAATACAAATGACAGCGAAGAAGGATCACCTGAACAGAAGAGAGTATTTGCCCGGATGGAACTCCCTCCGGATACTGCGGCAGTGCACGGACAATTCACTCCCAGTCTCTTTAAGGGAATATTTGGTAATCCTTTTATCAGCATCGTTCTTAAAGATCCCCTGGAAAGGATGATCTCATTATTTGAGGAGTGGAAAAGCCTTAAGGGTGAAACGGATTGGCGCATCAATATCCCCTATCAAAAAGATCTGGTCTTTACTGATTTTGCCTATCAGGATGGGTTTTTGAATTTTCAATCCAAATGCCTTGGAAACCGTCGCCTGGGAGATTATGACCTGGTAGGTGTAGCTGAATGCCAGTCCGGTTTTATTGCCCAGCTTAAAAATAAGGACTGGACCGGTTGTATCAAACAAAAATCAACTGGCTACCAACTTGAAAAACCGCGCTACAAGAATTTGGGAATCACCCCTGAATTTGTGGAAGAATTCCAGACAGCCAACCAGATGGATTACGCCATCCATCAGCAAGCCAAAGAATTCATTGGATATTGCTAGCATCAAGTTCTACCTTAAACAAAAAACCGCTGATCTTCAGCGGTTTTTCTATATCTGGTCGGGGCGGTCGGATTCGAACCGACGGCCTTTGCAACCCCATTGCAACGCGCTAGCCGGACTGCGCCACGCCCCGGACGACATGCATTATAAAACCTTCCCTACAATCTGGCAAGATATCTGCCCTGAGATGTGAAATCAATCAGAAATCGGGTAATGGTATACCTGCCAACGTTTATAGATTTCCGCTCCTAGTTTTTCTGCCGTGAGAACAGAGGTTGGATTATCTGCACTTGTAATGGACATATCGATCCATTTGTATCCCTGTTCCTGGGCTCGATGGTACATCTCTTCCATTAGCAGGATCACAACTCCACGATTCCAATATTCAGGAAGGACAAGGATACTCTTGGCGGACAAAGAATCGGGCTGGTCGAACCTCATCATCCATAACAGCTGCAGGTAATTCCATGGATATTTCAGGCCATTGATTTTGATAAAGAACTCATTTAAATTCGGCACGCCAGGCAAAAACCCAACTGTTTGCCCATCTACTTCTGCAAACAGGATCAAGTTCGGATCCGCAATTGTCTTAAAAGGAGCCAGGGTCCTCTCCAATGATTCCCTATGCCAGCCAATGGAATCCTCCAGATGAGCCAATGCTCGCCCCAATAATCCATGCACGATACCCACTTCACGATCCCACTGGTTAAAATCAGCCGGACGAACTGTGATCTTTCCCTGTTTTTTCACTCTTTCTGCCAACCGCAGCATCCTGCGATACTGAGGGCTTTCTTCCAGGCTGATCCGCAAAGCCAGGTTCTGGGCCCGGGCGGGTACGAATCCATAGCGATCCATAAAACCCTGGTAGTACTCAGGTGAATGTCCGCACATGATCACTGGGGGGACATCCCTTCCTTCAATCAGCACGCCATAGGCATCTTCATAATCCAGGTTCCAGGGACCATACAGGGTATCCAATCCCCTCTCCTGACCCCAATTGCGTACAGTTTCTATCAGTGCAGTGAAGACATCATAATCTTCGATATACTCCAAAAAACCAAAGACGCACTCTTTTGTTCCCCGCTTCTGATTAGTGGGCGGATCTTCTGCTGCGCAAATAGTTCCTGCCAAATCTCCAGCTCGGTAAGCCAGGAAGAAATCTGCGTCTGCCCTTTTCAAGAAAGCGCTCTTGTCTGGATCAAGCAGATCCCTGCGTTCGGGCAGCAGAGGTGGTACCCAGATAGGATCATCCTGATACACCTTCCAGGGAAAAGTCAGGAATTTCTCCTTATCCTGTATTGTTTCCACTTTTTTGATCACGATCTCAGGCATATATAATCCTTTCCGCTTAGGTGCCGGATCCACGCCGTTCTTTGATCTTTTCTACAATCGCCAGGAAATCATCTCGGTCAAGCGGGTATTTATAGGCGATAAAGATACCGATACAGAGTAACACTACGGGAATTGGGCCAATGATCATTTTTATACCGCGGACTGCTTCAGCTCCCTGAATAGCCACATTAGGTTCATATTTACTAAATTCCAAGATAAGACCGATCAAAGGAACCGTTCCTGCAGAAGTGATCTTGCGGGCCAGGGTTGTGATGCTGTAAAACATACCTTCATGACGTTCCCCTGTCTTATACTCGTACCATTCAATAGCATCCGGGAGTATAGCCCAGGGAAGCACGTGAGCAGCCGCGACTCCGATGCCTGCCATAGCACACAAAACCATCAAAACAGCTAACGATGTTTCCGGCGTCAAAGTGACCATCACCATTTGAACCACCGCCCAAAAAGCGATGCCAATCATATATGCGTACCGTTTATTCCAGCGTTTAGAAACCCAATCCCATATTGGAAGGGCGAACATGGCGATCACGAAGATCGAAGCCATGATGATCTCATTTTGCGGTTCTCGCTGAACAACAAATTTAACATAAAACAACAAACTGGATTGCAGAATATCTACCGATATCCAGGTTGCCAGGAAAATGCCCAACCCATACCTGAAGGGCACATTCTTCCATACTGATCTTATCGATTCCAACAGGGTTGGTTTTTCGAGATCTACTAAATCTTCCCTTTCTTTTGTCCCGAAAAAAGTTATGAACATAGGCAGTGCAGAGACCAAACCAAATACTGCACCCATCAGCAAGACTTTGGGCGCATTAGCGGGTGTGAACTCTCCCACAATGATCGACGGAACAGTGAAGGCCAGCAAGCTGCCCAGGATCGAGAAGAACATCCTGTATCCAGTCAAAGAGGTGCGTTCGTCATAATCAGAGGTTAACTCTGGGGTCAAAGCAAAATAAGGCATATACAGCATGGTAGCAGAGGCTTCAAAGATGATGTAAGCCACCGAATAATAGACTACAAGGGCTGCTGTGCCTGTAAAATCAGGCTTGTACCAGAGCATCGTAAAGGTAAGCGCCAACGGGAGCGCACCAAAGAGAAGATAGGGACGTCTTCTACCCCAGCGGGATCGTGTCCGATCAGATATATAGCCAAAAATTGGGTCGTTAACAAAATCCCAGATCTTTCCAATCAGGATGGGTATGGCTGCGATCCCAGGTCTGAGGCCGACCACTTCGATCATAAAGAACAGGAAGTAAACACCCAGGATCGTGCTGGTCAGGCTGAAACCGATATCTCCCGCACCGTACATTAATTTCTGTTTCGTTGATAATTTCTCTGTCATCCAGACCTTCCTTAAATATTGAACGAGCAGTGAACGTTTAATATTCAAACTCTATCCAATGTAAATAGTTTTACAAAACCTTCTGCTTCGTGAAGCGGTTCAGAACAAATTCGATGATCACACCATATACAACACCAGCAAAAAACGAAACCCAATCAATTCCGCCAGAAGTAAGGAAATAAGCCGCACTAACGATCAATCCCAATCCTGCGCCGCGTAACATCCAATTCCAGTCCTTTTTAATGATGACCAGGTTGCCTGCCAGTCCGATCATTACTCCCAGGACCAGGCGGTTGTACCACAGAGCTAATATCAGCAGCTGATTACCTTCCCACCCCAGCCTCGTTGATGCTCCAATAATACAAAATATCCCCAAAATGGCTCCAGTAATAACTCCCAAAAGCAATCGTTTATTCATTTATTCAGTCCTTTCTTAAGAAATAGCTGTCAGGGATAATGAATTGTAATCCATATCCTCCATCAGTCTGGTAGTTTTCCAATCTAGACCTCAATCAGGCTTGACTTTCGACTGAAAATTTGTTACGCTTAAACTACCAAACGGTCGGTAGGGAAACCCTCTATGTCTCGAGAAACTATACTCCGGGCGGCAGCAACCATTTTTCAGGAAAAAGGATACCACGCGACATCCATGCAGGATATCGCAGAAGCTGTTGATTTAAAGAAAGGCAGCCTCTATCACCACGTCAGCAGCAAGCAGGATATCCTCCTGGCGCTGCTCGATGAAGCTTTGGGGTTGATCGTTGAACGCCTGGAAAGCGCAATAACCCCTGACCTCTCCCCCAGTCAAAGACTTCGCCAGGCCATGGATGCCTACTTAGGTTTTTTGACTGAAAACCGATCTCTTTCATCTGTTCTTCTTCTCGAATACCGCTCCCTGGAACCAAAATACAAGGACCTGCACATCCCTCACCGCGACCATGTGGACCGAATCTGGCAGGAGATCCTTGAAGATGGGATTTCGTCAGGCGAATTCAAAGATCAGCCGCCAGGACTGGCCAGTAAAGCCTTGTTGGGAGTTTTGAATTGGACAATAACCTGGTACCGCGAGGACGGCCAGCTTTCGACCTCAGAGATAGCCGATCATTTTTCAGAACTATTTCTCGAGGGTTTGTATCATCGTGAATGATCTCAGGATCAGGAAAACAGGAGGTGTACCAGATTTTAAAAATACTCCGTGGCTACCCAACCTCAGCAGCAACTCAATGACCCCAGGTTGATCACCATACAACATCCGTCTTTCTAAACGTTTTATTTATATTGGAGGGTTTTATGTACTCATTTACCCCAACTGAAGAGCAGCAAATGCTCCTGGATGCAGTTAAACGTTATGCCGAGGGGGATATCCGGCCGGCGGCGCGGGAAGCCGATGAGAATGCCGAACTTCCTCCTGAGCTGATCGAAAAAGGCTGGGAGCTGGGCATCCTGCAAGCATCTACCCCTGAAGCCTATGATGGCTTTGGTGATTATTCCGCGCTGACCGGAGTCCTGGCCGCGGAAGGGCTGGCCTATGGAGACCTGTCCACCAGCCTGGGTGTGATGACGCCGAATCTATTTGTTCTACCTATCCTGTTGGCAGGGACAGAAGAACAGAAAAAAGAATTCATCCCACCTGTGATTGAAATGGAATGGAAAGCTTACACCGCGGCATTGATCGAGCCAAAGTTCGATTTCGATCCTATGGACCTGCAAACCACAGCAACCAAAAAGGGAGAGTCGATCATCATCGAGGGAGAAAAGACCTATGTCCCTTATGCTGCCGATGCGGAAAAATTCCTGATCTACGCTAATCTGGATGGAAAGTCCCAAGGTTTCATCGTAAATGCCGATGCAGAAGGCATCACGGTTGGTGAAAGACAAAAGACTTTGGGATTACATGCCTACCCCCTGTATTCAATGAAACTGGAGAAGGTGAAGATCCCAGCCAGCCAACAATTAGGCGGCGCTGATGGCCACGCCATGGATAGTATCCAGGGGTCCTGGCATATCAGTCTGGCCGCCCTGGCCGTGGGTGTTGCCCAGGCAGCCTATGAATATGCAATTGAATACGCCAAAGATAGAGAGGTTTTCGGCGTCAAAGTAGCCCAGAAACAAGCCATCGCTTTTATGCTGGCCGAAATGGGCACAGATATCGAAGCTACCCGATTATTGGCTTGGGAAGCTGCCTGGATGATCGATGAAGGCAAGGAAGATGCTTTTAAACAGGCATACCTGGCCTACCATGCCGCGGTAGATATGGTCATGATGGTCACAGACCGGGCTGTCCAGATCTTAGGTGGACATGGGTATATCCGTGAGCATCCTGTAGAAATGTGGATGAGAAATGGCCGTGGATTTTCAACCTTCACTGGCCTGGCAATGGTCTGAACCACAAGTCGATTATCCCCCACCCGTTCGCAGATACGGGTTTGAAAAAGGAGAAAGATCATGATTAGTTTTGAGATGCCAAAACCCCTGGTACAAACCAGAACAGTGGTTGAAACGGTTGCCAACAATATGATGCGGCCTGTTTCCCGCGATATGGATGAGAACGAACACGAGATCCCCTGGGCATATATCGAATTCATGCACACAGCCACAAAAGCCCTGGGAAGTTCATCGATGGCTCCAGATGAGACAGCCAAAAAGAAAAAAGAAGAGGATCCAGAAAAGAAAAAACGCCCACCAATAAATTATCAGAGATTAATGGTCATGGTGGAAATGCTCTCCTGGGGTGATGCGGGGATCTACCTGTGCACACCCGGGGGCATGCTGGGCGCAGCTGCTGTCAGCGCCGCCGGGACACCTGATCAAAAGAAACGATTCCTGAGCCGTTTTACCGGCAAAGAACCAGTTTTCGACGCCATGGCTATGACAGAACCCCAGGCTGGATCTGACACTTCGGCGATCCGCGCTACTGCGGTCCTCGACGAAAAAACCAATGAGTGGATCCTCAACGGGGAAAAGATATTCGTGACCGCCGGCAACAAAGCCCTGGTTGATTCCAAAGGATTCATCGTCGTCTGGGCCAGCCTGGACCTGGAGGCAGGCCGGGCAGGTATTCGATCATTCGTGATCGAAGCCGATACCCCCGGCTGCAAGGTAACGAAATTCGAAGAGAAACTTGGTATCCGGGCCAGTGATACAGTATCCATTGTCCTGCAGGATTGTCGGGTGCCTTTTGAGAATATCCTTGGATCCCCCACTGTGGAAAAGACCACCAAAGGCTATAAGGGCGCCATGGAAACCTTTGACGCTACGCGCCCTATCGTGGCCGCTTCTGCGCTGGGTGTAGCCCGAGCTGCCCTGGAATTCGTCCAGGAAAAATTGGCGGAAGATGGTGTGGAGATCCACTATGGTCTGCCCCGCCAGAAAATGTCCAACCTGGAACGGGAAATCATCGATATGGAAGTCCAGCTGCGCCAGGCCTGGTTGTTAACCCTCAAAGCGCTCTGGATGGCAGATAACAAACTCACCAACGGCATGGTCGCTTCAATGAGTAAGGTCAAAGCCGGTAAGGTTGCGACAGTGATCACACAGAAAGCTGTTGAGATTATGGGTCCCCTGGGCTACAGTCGTGAATTCCTGCTCGAGAAATGGTTCAGAGATGCCAAGATCAATGATATCTTTGAAGGCACCGGTCAGATCAACCTGCTGGTGGTGGCCAGGAATATCCTCGGGTACCGCGGCAGCCAGCTCAGATAATCAATCAGGAATAAACCTATCACTATGACCTCCTGAAGGAGGAGCTAATATGAAATATCAAATCAACAAAGCAGTTGTGATTGGTTCCGGGACAATGGGAGCTGCTATTGCAGCCCATCTGGCGAATAACGGGATCCAGGTTAGTCTTCTGGATATCATTCCCCGGGACCTTACAGAAGAAGAAAAAAACAAAGGCCTATCTCTTGATGATCCAGCAGTCAGGAACCGGATCGTCAACCAGGGCTTCCAGGCTGCTCAAAAATCAAGGCCTGCCAGCTTTTTCTCAGAGACACCAGCAAACCTGGTAACGATAGGAAACCTGGAAGATGATTTTGACCTCATCAAGGATGCTGATTGGGTCATCGAAGTGATCATCGAAAATCTGAAGATCAAACAGGATCTGATGAAAAGGATCGACAAGATCCGATCCGACTCAACGATTGTCAGCACCAACACTTCCGGCATCCCGGTCACATCCATCGCAGAAGGCCTTTCTAAAGGCTTCCAGGAACACTTCCTCGGTACACACTTCTTCAACCCACCCCGCTATCTAAAACTTCTAGAGATCATCCCCACTGAGATGACCCTACCTGAGGTAGTGGAGGATATCAGCTATTTTGCAGAATATCGCCTGGGGAAAGGGGTTGTCCTTTGTAAAGATACACCAAACTTCATTGCCAACAGGATGGGCTTTGGAAGCGGCGCTTTTGGCCTGGATTACATCCTCAAGAACAAATATTCAGTAAAAGAGGTTGACAGCATCACCGGCCCGCTGATCGGACGCCCCAAGACGGCTACATTCAGGCTGTTGGATCTGGTTGGTATCGATGTCTGGGATCACGTAGGAGAAAACCTGACTGAAGCTCTCAATGACGATGACACTGCCATGCCTTATTTGGCTTCAGAAGCAGGCAATCAACTGATCAAGGATATGGTTGAAAAAGGCTTGCTTGGCAATAAAGCCAAACAGGGTTTTTATAAAATGGTCAAGGTAGAAGGCAAGAAAGAGTTCTGGCCTCTTAACCTGGAAACCAGGGAGCATGAACCAGCTGAGAGCATCCGCTATGATTCCGTCGGTGCAGCCAGGGATATCGAGGATCTGGGTGAACGACTGACCAAGATGATAGAAGCTGATGACCGGGCGGCTGATCTAGTCCGAGCGATCATCCTGCAGGGGTTAGCGTACGCATCACACTGCATCCCAGAGATCGCCGATTCTGGTAAACCCATCGACGATGCAATGAGGTGGGGTTTCGGCCACGAAGCAGGCCCATTTGAGATCTGGGACATGTTAGGACTGGAGAAAACGTCCAAGATGATGGCAGAAGCTGGCTTCCCGGCTGCTCCCTGGGTAGAGAAAATGATCAAAGAGGGGCTGAGCGGATTTTATGAATATGAAGGAAAGCAAAAAACCACGGTTTATGAGCCGGGAGCTAAAAAATATGTCCCGATCCTGCCTACACCACAGATCCTGTTATTAAGTGAGATCAAGAGTGACAAAGGAAAGATCCTGGAACGCAACACGAGCGGCTCACTGGTCGATATGGGTGACGGAGTTGCCTGTATAGAATTCCAGACCAAAATGAACGCTATCGACGATGACACACTCAACTTGATGAATGCTTCCCTGGATTATGCTCTGGAAGAGAATTTGAATGGTCTTGTTGTCGGTGGCGATGCCCAGAATTTTAGCGCAGGTGCCAATCTGTTTGGCATAGTCATGGCTGCCCAGGGAGGTATGTGGGATCAGCTGGATGAGATCGTCCGCAAACTGCAGGATGTGAACATGCGCATGCGCTATTTCCCCAAGCCTGTAGTAGTAGCACCAGCCGGTTTGGCTCTGGGCGGGGGAGCAGAGATCACCATGCACGGCAATCGCGTTGTGGCCGGAGCAGAGCTATATATCGGCTTGGTAGAAGTCGGCGCAGGAGTCATCCCCGCTGGCGGCGGCACCAAAGAGATGATCCGCAGAGTTGTCAATCCTCCGATGCGTACCAAGGATGCAGTTTGTTTCCCCTACCTGCAGCGGGTGTTTGAGCAGGTTGGCATGGGAGCTGTTGCCACCAGCGCCCTGGAAGGGCAGGAAATGGGCATTCTGGGCCTAGCGGACCGTATTATCATCAACCGCGATCACTTATTGGCTGAGGCCAAGCGCGAGGTCCTGCACATGGCCCAGGGAGGATACCAACCTCCCCCACCAGAAAAAATGTATGCTGCCGGCCGCGATGGCCTATCTGGATTAAAGATCGGTTTGCACAGCTTCAGATCTGGCGGCTACATCACTGAATATGAAGTGGTGATTGGCAGCAAATTGATCCACGTTATGACTGGAGGGAATATATCCCAACCGGAGTGGGTAGATGAACAATACTTCCTGGACTTGGAGCGGGAAGCATTCCTAAGCTTGTGCGGAGAAAAGAAAACACAAGAGAGAATGTGGCATTTGCTTCAAAAAGGCAAAGTACTTCATAACTAATCCAAAAGGAATTCCGACCAGGAAGTGAAGGAGATTCTTATGATTGAACCAAAAGATCCAAAATATGATCCAGTGATCGTTGCTGCCACAAGAACAGCGGTGGGAAAGGCCAAACGGGGAACGCTGAAATCCACTCGCCCAGAAACACTGGCTGCGGCCGTGATCAAGGAACTTCTGAAGCGAGCTGGAGATCTCGATCCCCATGAATTGGATGATCTGATCGTAGGCTGTGCTTTTCCTGAAGGTGAACAGGGAATGAATATCGCCCGGCTGATCGGTTTCAGGTCTGGACTTCCTGTTGAGATCCCCGCAGAAACAGTCAACCGTTTTTGCTCTTCTGGTGTGCAAAGCATCGCGCATGCCGCCCAGGCTATCTCGGCCGGGTATATCGATGCCGCTATTGCTGGGGGTGTTGAAGTGATGAGCATGGTACCGATGACCGGGTATAAATTCAGCCCTGATCAAACCCTGGCAGATGAATATCCGGAAGCGTACACCAGCATGGGCATCACAGCTGAGAACGTCAGTGAGCGGTATGACATCACCCGAGAAATGCAGGACGAATTTGCCTTGAAGAGCAATCAGAAAGCCCATCAGGCTGTGGAATCCGGTCGTTTTGATGAAGAGATCATCCCCCTGGATATTGAGATCGTCACTCCAGCTGGAACAAAGCAGATCACATTCAAGAGGGATGAAGGTCCCCGGGGAGATACCAGCCTGGAGCTGCTGGCCAGGCTCAGGCCAGCCTTTAAATTGAACGGCACAGTCACAGCAGGCAACTCCTCGCAAATGTCAGATGGCGCAGCAGGAGTGATCATCATGTCCAAAGCCAAAGCAGACGCTTTGGGATTAAAACCTCTGGCCCGTTTTATCACATTTGCTGCCGGAGGAGTTGATCCGGATATCATGGGAATGGGCCCCGTAGCAGCTGTTCCGAAAGTGCTGGAACGGACAGGAATGGAGCTGAAGGATATCGGCCTGATCGAGCTGAATGAGGCTTTTGCTGCCCAGGGATTGGCAGTAATTCAGGAGCTCGGATTGGACCAAGAGATCACCAATGTTAATGGCGGCGCTATCGCCCTCGGTCATCCCTTAGGATGTACAGGTGCAAAACTATCCGTTCAGATGATCCATGAACTGAAGAGAAGGGATCTTGAATATGGCCTGGTGACCATGTGTATCGGCGGGGGGATGGGCGCAGCTGCCATTTTCCAGAATATAAATTGATCAGGATCACATTAAGGAGAGAATAATGGCTGAATATACTGTAAAAGAATTGATCTTCAACCACGAGAAGGCCTTTATGCCCGAGAAAGCAGCCGGATTGGAGGCAGTGGTCCAATATCACTTGACCGGGGATGAAGGTGGCGATTATATCATCACCATTGGCGGTGATAAGTGCCAGGTAGCCGAAGGAGTGGCGGAGGATCCGGTCATGACCATGACCGCAGATGGAAAATATTTTGGCGATGTCCTGCTCGGGAAAGAAGACGGCATGAAAGGCTTCATGGATGGCAAACTTCAGCTGGCGGGTGACCTCAACCTGGCCATGAAATTGACCAGTTTCTTCAAGATGGGTGGGTAAGAATAATTTCATAAAGGATACGGTTTCCTAGATGGAGTGCACTCCGTAAACTGGACAAGTAATTAAGACCTCTCGCTGGGTTAATAATTCAAACTGACGCCTGAATTCAAAAGGCGTCAGTTTTGCTTCAATAAATAGGAGATTGAATTCACGTTGGTGGTTATTGCCATGATGTCACTGTCATTGCGAGAAACCGGAACAAAGTGAAGGTGACGAAGCAATCTGAACTATATCCATCTGAAATTTTCTTTTATAACATCACATCCTGGGGGAAAGAATTTACTGGTACGCCGCGTGGAGGACCACAAAGAAGGAACAGGAAGTGTTTTCTCGAGTAAATATCACTTAGATCGACTTGTATATTATGAAATCTATAGAGATGGTAGAGCTGCTATTGCCAGAGAGAAACAGATCAAGGGAGGATCTCGGAGCAGGAAAGTCGATTTGATCAATTCCTTGAATCCGGAGTGGCGCGATTTGGGCCTGGTTTGGGATCAGTAAATGTTGATGCAGATGGCTTCGTTAGTCGTTTCTCTCCCACTTCGCTTTCCTCAGTGTCGCAATGACAGTTAGAGATAACAACATCTGCTGAGGAAGTAGTATCCCTTCCCTGATCGGCGCTGAACGATATGGAGGAGAAAACCCTTTTTGTTTTCTAGTTCCTCCTCAATTGAAGCACCTTTCGTATTTTGATCATTCGAGAGGTGTTCTTAATTTTGTGTCCTGTTGCGTGGGTTCAGTTCAAGAAGGAAACCGCATCCTCGACTTTAAATCAAAAACAGCCTGTAATTTCTGCAGGCTGTTTTTAGTACTATAAAATGGTTCTACCCCTCAAACTCCACAACTTCCAGATTATCCATGATCTCATCATACAAATCCTGAACGATCCCTTTCACTTTATCTACAGCATCTACTAGAGGAATTGTGCTCTTTTCGCTCTCATGGCGCAGTTTGGCTTCAATACCGCCCTCTTTCAATGCTCTAGAGCCCACTGTGAGTCTGAGTGGAACGCCAATCAGATCCGCATCATTGAATTTCACTCCCGGGCTTTCGTCCCGATCATCAAAGAGCACTTCCAATCCAGCTTCTGTCAGGTCTTTGTACAGCTGCTCAGCAACTGCCTTTACTTCTCCACTCTCATCTTTCTTTCCAACCAATTCAACCAGGTGCACTTCATAAGGCGAGATCGTTATCGGCATGATCAAGCCATAATTATCGTTATATTCCTCGACTACTGATGCCAGCAAGCGGCCGCTTCCTATCCCATAACTTCCCATGACAACTGGTTTTTCATCTCCATCTGCATCCTGGTAAGTAGCTCCAACGGCTTCGCTGTACCAGGTTCCCAATTTGAAGATATTGCCAACTTCCACACCGCGAACAGCTCTCATTGCTGCACCGCATTCCGGACAGGCGTCTCCATCTTGAGCCGCAGCGATATCCGTCACAATGTCAGCTTCAAAATCTCGACCGTAATTTACGTTTTTGAAGTGGAAGCCTTCTTCATTCGCCCCGGCAACCAGGTTGAGCGATTCCGGGATCAGGTCATCCACAACTACCAGGACGCCTTTTAAGCCTACAGGAGAAGCGTAGCCGGGCACAGCGCCGCAAGCCTTGATGTCTTCTTCTTCGGCCGGCCTGAGGCTTCTGGCGCCCACGGCATTGACCAGCTTGGTTTCGTTCAATTCCATGTCGCCCCGCACGATCGCAAATACCAGGGATTCCTGATCACCTTCGGCGGTTGCCTTGGTGGCCATCATAAAGACCACTTTGGCGGTCTTGCTCTCTGGGATGTTCATGAAATCAGCCAGATCGGCGATCGTTTTCATTTCCGGAGTAGCGATCTTTTCGAGTTCGAGGGCTTTCTCTTCTTTGACTTTGATTTTCTTGAACTCTGCAATCTGGCGGTTTGCTGAATAGCCGCATTTATCACACAGCAGCAGGGTATCTTCTCCTATGGGAGTGATGTACATATACTCGTGAGCCAGATTACCGCCCATCATACCGACATCGGATTCGACCGCAATGACCGGCAGCTTGCAGCGTCCGAAGACATTGAAATATGCCTGATAATGTTTGGCATATTGAAGGTCCAATCCACCCCAATCCCGATCCAGACTGTAGCTGTCTTTCATGGTGAATTCCCTGACCCGTATCAAACCTGCCCGGGGCCTGGGATCATCACGCCATTTGGTCTGGATATGATAAATCATCATTGGCAGCTGGCGGTAGGACTGGATTTCATCCTTAATGACTGAGACCACAGCTTCTTCGTGGGTCATAGCCAGAACCATATCACGGCCGTTGCGGTCCTGGAATCGGCCCATTTCTGGACCAACTTTTTCCCAGCGTCCAGTTGCCTGCCAGATCTCTGCCGGATGGACTACTGGCATGGACATCTCCTGTCCGTCAATCTTGTTCATTTCGTCACGCATTATATTTTCGATCTTGGTCAGGGAGCGTTTGGCCAGCGGCATGGCTGTAAAGATCCCTGCCGCCATCTGGCGGATATATCCAGCGCGGACCAAAAGCTGGTGGCTGATGATCTCCGCATCTGACGGGGCTTCCCTGAGTGTTTGACTCAGTAATCTGGACATTCTCATGGAGGTTCTCCTCAATTCTTATTATGACAGCTATAGCAAACAAAAAAACCCCGGAATTTCAGTCCGGAGGTTTATCAGTTACTACCAATACAACCCAGCCCAAAGCGACCGAAATCCATTCAGGGGATCAGGATGCTAGGGACGGGGGCTTTGGCTTGGTTCCTTTTATTCATGATGAAGTTAGTGTACCAAAGGCTGAAAGTCTGTCAAGGAAAGAAATCTTCTAATAAAATAACGAAACCCTGCCTTTCGGCAGGGTTTTGCATATCTGACCTCTATAGGAATCACATCTCCTGAACCTGATATGGTTTTCTAAATCAGATCCACAACATTGCTGAAGACATTTCCAATCGCAGGACCAAGGAGTGAGAGAATTACAATCACAATAAGAGCAACCAATACAAGAATAAGTGCATACTCAACCAGGCCTTGGCCTTGTTCTTTAGGTGCGAATAACATGGTATATACCTCCTCTGTTCTAGATTTCCTTCCAGGTGTATGCGATCCTGTCAGGATATTATTTATCATAGCGAAGATTTGACCAATATTCAACTTCCCCTCCCAACAAATATGCAAAGGGTACACATTGCTGATTCCTTCCCAGGAATCAGGCTGCCCAACATGGAATTATTGGATAAATGAAAGCTTTATTCTTTGTACGCCAACAAGGTAACGTTCAATTCGCCTTCAAGCTCTTTGATCTTGGCCAATTGATCTTCGGATGGTACTGCTACTTCAACTGCCGGTTCAAAGGCCATAATTTGAAATCCTGTTTCAGCTTCGAGTGCCTTGATCTTAGATACTTTTTCATCCGAAAGCTCAGCTATTTTCAGATGGCTTGTCATAGACTACCTCCATAAAATTGATAATGAAACGCTACTATAAAAACCAGACAATCAATGATTTGATCAACTTCCATTGTATCATTAGATAAATCAGCCCTATGGTAAAATCTCACCATCTATCTAATCATGTCAAAACACTACCCCTGGAATTCCTATGATCCCCATTCGAGATGAGAATCCCACTCACAGTATCCCTATC
>Ga0180436_10003073_pt1 | contig 15478 bp, 14 predicted proteins | sample SS_ome_2_FD_132434 | JGI IMG/M metagenome (GOLD analysis project Ga0180436, IMG submission 132434) | Hypersaline lake sediment archaeal communities from the Salton Sea, California, USA - SS_3_S_2 metaG | ecosystem: Environmental > Aquatic > Non-marine Saline and Alkaline > Hypersaline >...
AGAGTATGTAAAACAGGGCGGCACAATTATTTTTGCCATAAGGCCTGTGATCGACCAGGCTTTTAGGGGAATCTCAGATATTTTGGGTATAGACTCATTTGCAGGTCTGGATGACATTACAAACGGCATAAGGGTCGAAGTGCCGGTAAGCCGGCCGCCCATTCTGATAAGATATAATCATTGTCCCTTATAGTCTTTATGATAATATCGGATAATTCCGGCAAATTGTCGAATGGTGTAGAAAGGATCCTGAGCAGGGAATAACTCATGTCCAGCTCCCGCTCTTTCCCCCGGACCTCTTCCAGGATATTCTCGAAAGTATCGGGATTAAGTATCCTGGTATTGGCGACATATCTCTTATCCCGCAGGCTGGCTTCGAAAAAATATGCCCTTTTAAGGGCATTGGAAATCAGGCTCACCACTGTCTGGAACAAATTTTCATAATGCATAGTCAGGTTCTCAAAAGGTATATTGTGAAGTGATACTACTGCTATCACATCCCTATTATCAATTACGGGAGCCATTAGCAGGGGTAGGTCTTCCTTTAGTTCATGGTTTACAACCAGGGACCTTGATTTGATTACTTCCATGAATTCAGGATGTTTTTTCAGATCAATGGAATTAGGCACTTTGCCATTAAGGGAATTGGACCTGGTCTTAAGGCGCATGAACCTGGTGTGCTCATTATCGCTTATTGTATATATTGACACAGAATCTGTTTTCATGATTTTTTCGATAGCATCTATTGCTGCAGAGAAGACCTTCTCTATTTCCAGGCTGTCTACTTCCTGGACTATCCCATATATTACCCCAAAGCTATCTTCTGTCTCTATTATCTGGTTTTGCAGCTCATCTTTTATGGTCCGGGTCTCATTATATATATTTTCCAGGAAATCATATTTTTTTGTCAGGCTTTTAAGGGCATATTCCCTGGATTCCAGGTCCCGGTTCCTTTTTTCAATGGAATATCCTGTTATGACTCCTATAAGCACATATGCTGCCAGCCGCAATAGATTGTCGGGATTATAAATGAAACTTACTATATCGATCCCAGACAGCAGGGAGCCTCCGATAAAAAGCAAAGAAGAAAGCACCACTGCCAGGTATGCCTGCCTCTGGCCCCAGAGTATTCCCATGATAGCTATATATATAAGGCTGTAATCTATGACCAGCTCCGAGGAAAAGACATCCAGGAATAGATTATTATACTGCAGGAAGGCTATTAAAAGGAAAATCAATATATTTTCTAAATATGCTAAAATCCTTTTGGGGAATCTCGAAAATGCATTTTTCAATCTGAGCCCGGCAGCCATGCTCTTTCTTTTTTCTTCATATTGCTCCCGGTGCCATTTATAAGTATTTTTCAGCCCATTATTCAGGCTTGTTGCCGGCTCCCATCCGGTTCTTCTTATCCTGGTATTATCCAGCCTGGAATGATTTATGGAGATCCGGTGATTATTGCGGTGCTCGATCTTGACTGCTTTAAAAAGCTTTGACATGGTATTTGCCAGACTATTTATTGAGACTCTTTTATTGGCGGATATATTGATTATTCCACTAGCCTCTTTATCCTGGATAGCCTTTAAGACTGCATCTGAAAAATCCTCAACATAAATAAAATCCCTGGTCTGTGTGCCGTATCCATTTATAATGAGCTTCTTCTTATTCAGGATGCTTTCAATAAATGAAGGTATTACGCCGTGCCCGCTATTCCCTCCCGGCCCATATATATTTCCTGAACGGATGCAGAGGGTCTCCAGATTATATAGTTCACTCCATCGCCTGGTATAGTATTCTTTAATATAATTATTCATTCCCTCAGGATTTACAGGCAGAGGATCGTCATCTTCCCGGAAGGGAAGTTCCCTCAGGCTTCCCGGATTTCCATATATGGAAGAACAGGAGACTATAATAAACTTTTTTACACCGTGCTTTTCAGAAAGGGTAAGCATATTGGCAAGTCCTGTAAGATTTGAATCATCTTCAGTCCTATCCCTGCCTTGGGAATGGCTCTTCATCCTGATGCCTGCCAGGTGGATGACAATATCAATATTCCTGGATTCAAATATATTTTCGCAGGATGGATCAGTTACGTCGAGTTTGAATGATTTATGTCTTGATCTTAGTCTATATGGAGAAGGACTTTTGCCATTGTCTATGATTATTATCTTATGGTTTTCCTTCAGGGCTTTTTCTGCCAGATGTACCCCAAGAAAGCCATATCCGCCTGTAATAAGGATATTCAATACTCAGTACCTCGCATAAGACCAGTATATGTTTTTATTATACTTTATTTTATGTAATTATAATTATTAATATAATATTTTATACAGTTATAGTAAAAAAATAAAGTAATAGATTATATATTTAAAAAATTGTAAGACATTAATGAAGATATGAAATAATAGCTAACTCTTTTCTAATATACTTATTTTTAGTATAATAATATTAATGAATATATTAAATTTTAATATTATATAATATAATTTTTTATCAAAATAAAAAAGATTTATCAATTAAAATAAGTACATTAATAAATATAGCTGGCAAATACATTATTTGATATTTTTATCAATATAATATAGATTATATAGATAACAATTTGGCAATTCACAGAGAGACTATTATGAGAAAAAAGAAATATTCTTCAGAGATCGGGATAAATGGTCTTAATAGCATAAGCAATCTTGAGGCTGATATAATGAAAATAGTATGGCATAGGGAAGAAGCAACTGTCCGGGAAGTCCATGAGACTATGCTTAAAAAGGAAGTTGGCATAAAAGATAGCGGTTTTACTCCCTATACGACAGTGATGTCTACAATGACTCACCTGGCCGACAGGGGAGTACTTCAGCAGAAAAGGATCGGTAAGACTTTTGTCTATACCGCTTCTGTAAACAAAGAAGAGCTTTCCAGGAGCCTTATAGAGACTGTTGCGGACACTCTTCTTGAAGGAGCTTCAAAGCAGCTCATTTTCAAGTTTCTGTCTGATTCACAGCAATTATCTACTAGTCAAGTGGAAAAACTGATAGAAAAGCTGGAAGAAAAGAAATAATCCCTGATTTTGCTTGCAAAAAATATATTTTATATATAGAGTTTGCTAAAAGGAATTATCTATGATTATTTTGGATGTTTTAATTAGATATGTATTACCAATTATATATAATAGTTTTGTAGTCCTTGTCTTAGTACTTTTGTTCCTTTTTATATTCAGGATAAAAGATTCCAATATGCGTATCCTTTTCTTTTTCCTGCCTCTTATAAAGCCTTTTATCGTGATACTTGAGAGTATTGATATTGATAGCCTTTTTGATATCTCACCAAAAGGATTGGCTGGAATTAGATTTCCAGATCCAACTAATATAATAAAGGTAAAAAGTAGTCCAATAAGTCTAAGTTCTGACTTAAATCAGCGAATACTATTTATTGTTTTTGTAATGATTTTAATATTCCTTGTAGTTAGATGGATCAGTATAGCAATATTCTATAGAAAACTTGCTTATGAAGATAGAGTTGGAAGAAGAGAATTACCAGATGTCTTTGAGACAATTGATGACTATACAGATAAAGCAAAGTTCAGCAAACCGGAAGTCAGCCTCACCCATAGGGATTATGTTTCACCTTTTGTGGTAGGTGTAAAAAAGTTTATTCTAGTATTGTCTCCCAGGCTTCTCGATGATCTTGATTCGAAAGAAAAAGACGTTTTAATAAAGCATGAGCTTTCCCATATAAAAAGAAGGGATGGACTAATTGGTTGGATAGCGCTAATTCTTAGAGACCTTAATTTCTTTAATCCTTTTGCATATATTGCATATTACCTTATTAGGAGTGAGCAAGAAAGAGCCTGCGATAAATTAGTATTGAAATACTCTGAGACTTCTCCAATGGAAACTGCTAAAAACATATTAAATTCAATACTAAAACTTAAAAAAATGAGTAGTTCCCCTAGACATTTATTACCAATAGGAAGTAAGCCATTTTCACCTATCGGCTTTATTAGTTATAAAAGGCTGTATCATAGAGTAACTGCTATTGCTAAAACAAATACAAATAGAATGTCAATGAGGGTTTTCCCAAAAATACTCATATATATATTATTTATAATACTTTTGATGGTTCAGTTAGTGTATACAATAAAGATAGGAGTTATAGTTATATTTTTGAGATGATCAGAAAGGAATTGGATCGGGTATCCCAATTTCAAGTCCAAGCCATCACTCATAACTGATCACACCACCCTGGAATATGTAGACCCCATTATCCCGGAAGACCAATTCCTGGATATGCTGCTCGATATCTATGATGAGCATCCCGAACTGGAAGAGGCTTTTGGCTTTTACAGCTTTAAGCCCATCCGCCATATTATTGATATCTTGAATGGAGCACCCAATGTCTCGCCCAGATATTTTTAATTGCGAGAGTAATCTCCTGGAATTATATATATTCTGCCCCGACGGCTTCATTTATACCTGCCCTGAGTCCATTGGCAATGAAGAACTTTCTATTGGAAGGTTTTATCCTGAACTTGAGTTTTCAGAAAAGAAAATGGACCTGTGGAGAAAAAGGTATGTAATGAATATGGAAAAATGCCGCAGATGCAGCTTTGCACCAATTTGCGGCGGGGGATGTCCATTATCATCTCTTCTCATCTCAGAAGGAAAAGAACCGGTATGCGAAAGATTCAGGGAAGTTTTGGATGTATTCCTGAAGCGCAGGGGCAGTACTATGGTGGAAAGATTTACCGGCAGCTGAATATAGCCAGGGGATATAGTGATCGTACACTACCTTATAATTTTTCTTTTCTTCCCAACTCTTATAAAATCTATATAAGAATATTTATTATAATTTATTTATCATGGGTCTAAGATTAAAGCTTTTAGAATCAAACCAGGGATTAATGTGGCTCCTAATAATACTGGGAGCATTGTCCCTGGCAATGCTTTTCATACTTCTTATCTCCTCCATCATCTACAGGCCGCCCGGCGATCCTGCAGCCTTAAATTATTTTAATGCCGGATTCCTGGAGAGAGCTGCACACTATAATCAGATAAGCATGATCATTTCCGTTTCTGTAAAAGTCCTTATATGGATCTTTATGGCAGCAGCTGTCCTGGTTGTATGGAGATTTTTTTCAGGAACCGGTAATGTCCGCATCTATATTGCTGCCGGGTATATCGCCCTGTTCTATATTATACTGAACCTGGTGATACTGCCCCTGAGCTTTTACAGGGGATATGTGATTGAGCACCAGTTTGGGCTCTCAAACCAGTCTGTGGTCCTGTGGTTCTCTGACTTTGCCAGGGAAAAAGCAATTGATATGCTGATATCGGTAGCTGCATTTACCGGCTTATACGCACTTATGGTCTATGTCCCCAAATACTGGTGGCTGATAGGTGCTTCAATTATGGCTGTATTTATTATCCTGGGCGTATACCTGTATCCTGTACTGATAGATCCCCTATACTTCAAGTTCAATCCTCTGCAAGACAAGAAGCTGAAGGAAGAGATCCTGAATATTACTGATAAAGTAGGAATTGAAGTAGATGAAATACTGGTGGCTGATGCCAGCCGGAGGACAGTGAAGGCCAATGCCTATTTTACAGGATTCGGGAATACCAGGCGCATAGTACTTTATGATAATCTTCTAAATAACTTTTCCAGTGAAGAGACCCTGAATGTAGTAGCTCATGAGGCAGCCCACTGGAGGTATGCCCATATAGTAAAAACTATAGCCATTGGCATTTCTGCAGGTTTCCTGGGCCTGTATATCCTGGGCTTGATCATTAACCGGTCAGGCCTGAGGGGTGATTTTCGGTCAATATTTATTATAATCCTTTTGATCTCATTCATATCCTTCCTTACAGCACCTGCACAAAATACGCTCTCAAGGTATTTTGAAAGGCAGTCGGACCAGCTGACATTTGAGATCACTGAGCGATATGATGCCCAGGTAGGATTATTAAAAGGGCTGGCAGAGGCTAATCTTTCCAATGTAAGCCCCCATCCCGTTATCCGTGCACTCCTTTATTCCCATCCGCCTATTTTGGAGAGGATCCAGACTGCAGATAATCAAAAACAGCATTGATATTGGTCTTTAAGCTCCCTTTAAGGTTGGAAGGATATCATATGTATATAGTTTTCTTGTCTTAATTTATATATGGAGGAATAATTGAATATACTTTTAACTGGAGCTTTTGGAAATGTAGGCAAATATACCCTGAAAAACCTCATGGAAATGGGGCATAAGATCAGGATCCTTGAGCTGGATAATAAGAAGAATAAAAAAATATATGGTGATATAAAAAGAGCATACAGGGAAAAAGATTTTCAAATATTCTGGGGGGATATAACTGATTATGAAAGGGTAAGGGAGGCGGCTAATGATACGGATATCATTATACACCAGGCCTTCATAATCCCGCCGCTGTCCGAGGAAAAGCCTAACTGGGCCTGGGAAATAAATGTAGAGGGTACCAGGAATTTGATCAAGGCAGCCAGTGAATCAGATTCAAGACCAGGAATGGTATTTACATCATCAGTATCAGTATTCGGCAAGACACAGGACCTTGCTCCGCCCAGGGATACAACCGAAAATGTACAGCCTACAGATAATTATTCACATCATAAGGTAGCTTGCGAACAGCTTGTGAAGGTCTCCGGACTTAAGTGGACTATCCTGAGACTGGGAGCAGTATTGGCACCATCATTATGCGAGATAGACCCTTTGCTTTTTAGTGTACCTCTGGATAATAGGATAGAGCTTATCCATGCTGCCGATGCAGGTTATGCTATTGCTGAGGCAGCAGTCAATAATGATATATGGGGAAGCATCCACCTGATCGGCGGGGGAAAGCGCTGCCAGATGCTGCAGAAGGAATTTATCGGAAAAGTGCTGGAAGAAATAGGAGTAGGTATGCTTCCTGAAGAAGCATTCACCAGCAATCCTTTTTATACTGACTGGATGGATACAAAAAGGAGCCAGGAAATACTGGATTACCAGAAAAGAGACCTGGATGATTTCCTTGAAGACATACGCAGGTCGCTGGGTATAAGAAGACATCTGGTAAAGATGGTGAAGCCGGCAGTAAAATACTGGCTGCTGAAAAAATCTCCATATATAGCTAATAAATCTTTAAAGAAGAAAATACCGGGGAAGATCTTAAAGGAAAAGCCAGCCGCAGCTTTATAATATAAACAGATCCTGAAATAAATTAACTCTAAACAGGGACTTTGCCAATAGTATTTCCAGTTGAGATATCTGCAGGGGATTAGAGTAATAGCCTATATCCATTTTTTCTTGTATTGAGAATACTATTATGTAAAATAATCTTAGAGGGAACCAGATACTTTTTAAACCCTGACTGACAAATAGAGGTAACTGTTGGATTTTTATTCCGGCATTTACTAGAATAGAAGTAAATATGCTATGTAAAGGATTACATTATGATCTAAAAACATGAAAGGAATCACATGCCACCCTTAAAATACGTAATCGGACTTGACTTTGGGACCGACTCGGTACGCTCAGTAATAGTAGATGTAAAGGAAGGAAGGGAAGTGTCAACTGCAGTATCCTACTATAGCCGCTGGAGCAAGGGAAAATATTCAGATCCTTCGATAAACCAGTTCCGTCACCATCCCTTAGACTATATAGAATCCCTTACAGAGTCTATTAAGGAAGCACTAAAGCTGGCCCCCGGGGAAGTACAGGAAAATATAATAGGCATAGGCATAGATACCACCGGCTCCACTCCGGCCCCGGTAGATAAGGATGGAACCGTACTATCCCTTAAAGATGAATTTAAACATGACCCTGACGGGATGTTTATCCTGTGGAAGGACCATACAGCCGTCCAGGAAGCGGCACTCATAAATGATACTGCAAAAACCTGGGGCGGCATAGACTATACAAAATACTCGGGAGGGGTATATTCTTCCGAGTGGTTTTTTTCCAAGATACTCCATACCATAAGGAAAAATAAAAAAGTAGCCGGTAAAGCCTATTCCTGGGTAGAGCTAGCCGACTGGATTCCGGCCATACTTACAGGCAATACAGATCCACATAAAATTAAAAGGTCAAGATGCGCTGCCGGGCATAAGGCTATGTGGCATGCATCGTGGGAAGGCCTGCCCTCAGAAGAGTTTTTAACAAAAGTAGACCCCCTCTTATCAGACTTAAGGGACAGGCTATATACAGATACCTATACTGCAGATAAAAAAGCAGGGGACCTGACAGAAAAGTGGGCCCAAAAACTGGGCCTTCCTTCCGGCATTGCCGTAACCGTTGGCGCATTTGATGCCCATATGGGTCCGGTTGGTGCAGGAATAAGAGAAAAAAGCTTTGTAAAGATAATAGGCACATCCTGCTGTGATATGGCAGTATCTGACCCTGATATAATAGGCGACAGGGCAGTAGCCGGCATATGCGGCCAGGTAGACGGCTCCATAATCCCAAATTTTATCGGCCTTGAGGCAGGACAGTCATCATTCGGAGATGCCTATGCCTGGTTTAAGGATATCCTTATGTGGCCCATAGACAATTTACTGGGGGATGATAGAAAGATAGAAGACATAGAATTTAAGATAATCCCTGAGCTATCCAGACAGGCAGAAAAGATATCCCCAAAAGAAACCACACTAATAGCTCTAGACTGGCTAAACGGCAGGAGGACACCCTATGCTGACCAAATGCTAAAAGGAGCTATTTTTGGCCTATCACTGGGAACTACCGCCCCTGCCATATACAGAGCTATTGTAGAGGCCACAGCCTTTGGTTCCAGAGCCATAATAGAAAGGTTCAGGCAAGACGGGGTAGAAATAGACGAGGTAATAGCCATAGGGGGCATATCTAAAAAGTCACCCTTTGTAATGCAGATACTGGCAGATATAATAGATATGCCGGTAAAGGTAGCCCAGTCTTTCCAGGCAGTAGCTTTGGGAGCTTCTGTCTTTGCTGCCGTAGCTTCCGGCTATTATCCAAGCATAGAGGCTGCCCAGGATAAGATGGCAAGCCCTATAGAAAAGACTTACAAGCCGGTAAAGGAAAATGTAGAGATATATAAAAGGCTTTACGGGCTCTACAAAGAGCTGGGAGAAGCCACAGAAGACATCTTGAGGAAGTTATGAATGACCAGGAAGAACTTAAGCAAAAGGTATTCGACGCCAATATGACCCTGGCCGCATCTGGACTGGTAACCGGGACTTTCGGAAATGTAAGTGGAATAGACAAAGAAAAGGGGATAGTAGCTATAAAACCTTCAGGCATTCCCTATGATAAATTAAAGCCTTCTGATATGGTCCTTATAAACCTGCAGGGAGAAAAAATAGAAAAGGATAGCGCCAATCCCTCATCTGACACCGATACCCACCTTGAGCTTTACAAAAGCTTTAAAGACATTGGGGGAGTGACCCACAGCCATTCGGCTTATGCCACCGCCTTTTCCCAGGCAAAGACTGCCATACCGTGTCTGGGTACCACCCACGCAGATTATTTCTACGGTGCTGTCCCTGTAACCGAAGTAATAGGGGATAGCTGTATATCATCCGGCTATGAGGCTGAAACGGGAAAGCTTATAGCAGAGACCTTTAAGAACCGGGACTACAGGAGCATGAAGGCCTGCCTGGTAGCCTGCCACGGACCCTTTGCCTGGGGAGGAGATGCCGGGGAGTCTGTAGATATTGCCACAGAACTGGAGCATATTGCCATGCTTGCCTACAGGTCCATAGTTATAAATAGCTCTGTGGGCGATATTAAGAAGACGCTTCTGGATAAGCACTACTACAGGAAGCATGGAAAAGATGCCTATTATGGGCAGGATGATACATAGCCTCATACCAGCTGGTCATGTCTTTCCATCATGGTAAATATTGTTTTTGATATAAAGAAGTATGTCTTATAGAATTATTATATTAAAAATAAAGGTGGAGGTCTCATGGAAAAGGTACTTACCAGGATAAACCGCATATCAGCCTATATCTTGATAGTGCTGGTACTCCTGATACTCATAACCGGTTACAGGCAGGTAGGCTATTTTACATTCTTTACCAGGGGCCTGGCAAATTCCCTGCATCAGATATATTTAAATATTGCAGGGCTTGTAGTGGGAGCAGTACATGTCCTGCTTTCTGTAAGGAGGGCTCTTACAAGGAATAAGATAAAAGGGGTATATATAAATATAATCCTGGCCCTTATCGGAATAGTGGTTGTGGGCGGTTTTTCATACTTTACATTTTTCTAGATTAAAAAAATTTTTAAGCAGGTTCTTATGAAAAGAAAATTGACGATAATACTTGTAGCAGCATCACTGGCAGCGGCTCTTGGCTTTTTCATTTATTTTATCGTGGACAATGAGATGTCCCGTAGGACCGGGGGCGAGGAAGCTTTTATTCCTGAGGAAATAGATATCAGCACTATAAAAGATGATATAGGATTTGCCAGGACCATCCCTGACTATGAAATACTTTATACCGGTCTGGTTGGCGAGGAAAAGACAACGGATTTTTTGACTATAATTGAAGAAAATATGGATATGGTAGAGTCATTTAAAGCCACCGGTTTACGTACCGATGGGGAAGTAGTCGAGGAAAACTTTACAGGTTTAAAGATAAAATACCTTTTAGATGACCTCGATATACTGGATGATTCCCAGAATATTATAATCTATGCCACAGATCTTTTTGCGGCCCAATTTGAAAGAAAGGATCTTGAAGGCGATGATATTTACCTGGTATGGAAGAAAAACGGCGAATACCTGACTCCTTCTGCAGACGGGATAATGAAGATAGTGGTAGACGGAGGACCCACCGCCAAGTGGGTAAAGAATCCGGTATTATTTGATTTTATAGCAGGGTTCAGCGACCAGGTACCGGAAGCTGATGATCTCAGTACAACTGATATTGACTTTATCTCAGAGCAGAGGTTTTTCACGCTTTCCCTGGGATTTGATCCCGAGATAGATATAGATGACTGGACGCTTGCCATTGGGGGACTAGTCTCGGATCCCCTGGAACTTACCTATGATGAATTGCTTGACCTGCCCCAGGAATCTGTCTTTGCCACCCTGGAGACCATTTCCAATGCCCCCGGAGGGAGTGCAATAGGAAATGCCGTATGGACCGGGGTGCCCTTCAGTTATTTAATGGACCTGGCAGGGCTTGAAGACCCTGTCCTGGAAGCAGCTTTTTATTGTGCAGACGGATATTCTACCAGCATAACCATCGAGGAAGCTTCAGAGGACGGGGTATTGCTGGCATATAAGATGAATGGAAAGCCTCTGGCAAGACAGCACGGATTTCCAGTCAGGATGGTAGTGCCGGAAAAATACGGCATGAAATGGCCCAAGTGGGTAAATGAGATCGAATTCGTAGATTATGACTATAAGGGCTATTGGGAGCAGAGAGGATGGTCTGACTATGCCGGAAGGGACCGTCCTGAGGAAAGATATGATTGACATATCCGGAAGATGAGGTGAAAAAATGGGAACAGCCATAATGCTCCTGGGAATAATCACATATTCACTTTTTGCCCTTACCTTTATTTTCCTTATCCTTTTAAGGACTCTTAAAAAGCGCATTTTCTATAAATTGCACAGGGCAATTGCCATAGCGGCCATATGCCTGGCGACTGCCCATGGGATCATGGCAGCACTTTATTTCCGGGGACTACTATAAATTAAAAATGTTTAGGGATATGAATAAGAATACTATGAATCTTTTTATACTGCTGCTGGCTGTATTTATGACTATCACCTTTCCTATTACTATTGCCTGCCAGTCTTCCGCCCTATCAGCCGCAGAACTTCCATATAACCAATCAGAAGCCCTCCAGGCAAAAGAGGCAGAAGAGGCTTCCAGGCTCCATGATATACCGCATTATTATATAAAAGTGGCAATCGATATGGAAGATGCATCATATTCTGGAAGTGCAGTGATAGATTATACAAATATTGAAGGCAGGGAGCTTTCCAGCATATTCCTCCGTCTTATCCCCAATGGAGGAGGAACATATGGAAACGGCCTCCTGGCTGTAGAAAGCCTTATGGTAAACGGCAGCAGCGTTGAGACAAAATATTCACTTGATGACAGTGCCCTGGAAATAATGCTTGATGAGCCCCTGGAAGCCGGAGCCCACCTGGTTATAAGATTTGATTTTGAAGGCAATGTCCCTGTTGATTTTGATGGCGGGGGCTATGGGATATTTAACTTAAAGGATGGAGTCATGTCTCTTGCTGGATGGTATCCCATACTTGCGGTTTATGATGATGAAGGATGGAATATTGATCCGGTGTCCACTATCGGGGACTCTGTCTATAGCGATATTGCATATTATACCGTTGAGCTTACCCTGCCTGATGGTATCATCCATGCAGCCACCGGGTCCATGATAAGGGAAACCCGGGACGGCAGCAGCATAAAATACAATTATGTCTCAGGGCCGGTCAGGGATTTTTTTATTGCCGCCGGCAATGATTTCAAGGTAAAGACAAAGAAATTGCAGGGTATTATTGTCAATGTCTACTACCTGCCCGGCCATGAACAGTCTGCCGATATGACTCTTGGCATAGCCAAAGGCTCCCTAAAGACTTTCACTGATAAATTCGGGACTTATCCATATGATGAGCTGGATATTGTGGAAGCTCCCATGAACGGCTCCATAGCAGTAGAATTTCCCGGTATCGTGGTGGTGGGGAGCCAGGTATTTGGAAATGCAGTTTTTACTTCCCATGAGATAGCCCATCAGTGGTGGTATAATATAGTGGGAAATGATGTTATAGATGATCCCTGGCTGGATGAAGCCCTTACTACATATTCCTCTATTCTTTATTATGAGTTCAGCCGGAGCGGTGTCGAGCACGGTCAGGTGCTTGATTATTTTGAAAATGAATATGAAAATACCCTATCCTCGGGAAATGATGATATGATTGCCCAGGGCCTGGACCATTTTGAAAAGCTGGGAGGCAGGCATTACAGCCGGATAGTGTATACAAAAGGGGCAATATTCTATCATCGATTAAGACAGGAGATAGGCGATAAGGCTTTTTTTGCAGCACTGAAAGATTATTACAAAGACCTTAAATACAGCATTGCCTCCAATGAAGATATCCTGGACAGATTTGAGGAATTTTCCGGCAAACAGCTGGACAGCTTCTATAGCCAGTGGCTGTATTAAAATCAATCAAGCTGTATTTGTCCGCTGCTCCTGGCCGAGTGTGCCCTGTCAAAATCTATTGAGCCATTGTTTATCGCAAGTATTATATTATATGTATTTCCCGGAGAAAGGACTTTATCAAATTCATCTCCTGAATCCAGGGGAATGGAGAATTCATATACTGTAAGATCGCTTTCCTTATTTGCAGCAGATACTGTTATATCTTTGCTTCCTCCAAGGCTGCTGTCAGCATTATGGGCGAATGAAGATGTCCCGAAATCATCACGTAAAAGCAGTTCTCCTTCATCAAGGGCTAAAAATATTATATTAGCGCCTTTCATGGCAGATTCAGGATCAAAACCTATTGAAACCCATCCTGAAGAATCAGTCTCAATTCCTATAAATAATTCGCTCCCATCACGGCCCCAGAAAAGGTCTATTCCTGTAGGGCCATCACTTAATGAATATTTATACTCCGACTGGCCTATTGATCCATCTGCGACTGGAGACCCGCCATTACTCTCAATGCCGGGTGTTTCTGTGCTTTCCTGGAGTCCGGTAACTTCATTGGAGCTATCCCCGGATTCTTCAGCCTGGTCAATTTCCTCTGACTGGGCCGGAGCAGCCTCATCACTTTCAATTTCCGTATCAGCTGTGCACCCGGAAATTTGAAAAACTGAAATAATCAATATTGCCAGCAGCAGTACCATTATCTTAGAAAAATTCATACTTTACCTTCCTGAAATATTATCAATGTGCAGTTCTATATATAATATTATATTGGAAAAGTATGTATTTATGAAATACCTTTAAGGCTCACGGCAGTACCCGGACAATATTTGAATTAAACAGATAATTGTAAGAAAATATAAAAAAACAGTGAAAGGAGCAGCAATGACTGAGAAGATGCAGATCTACAAATGTGAGATATGCGGAAATATAGTAGAGATGGTCCATGGAGGAAAAGGCAAGCTAATTTGCTGTGGACAGCCTATGGGATTTTATGAGGAAAATTCAACCGATGCTGCCCAGGAAAAGCATGTACCGGTTGTGGAGAAGACCGATAATGGCTATAAGATTACCGTGGGAAGCACAGCACACCCCATGGAGGAAGACCACTATATTGAGTGGATAGAGATTATAGCTGGTGAATTTTCATCCAGGCAGTTCCTGGATCCGGGAGATGAACCCCGGGCAGTATTCTGTACTGATTCAGGTGATGTAGCTGCCAGGGCATATTGCAATATTCACGGACTCTGGAGATCATAAAATAACAGGACAAACAATTGGCATAGCCGCATACCTCCAAATAGATATGCGGCTATGCTTATAGAAAGGGAGTTATTCTAGATGGCAAAAATCAAGTTAAAGGACAATGTATATTATGTGGGAGTACCTGATCCTGAGAGAAGATTATTTGACGAGCTTATCCCCCTGCCTGACGGTACCACATATAATTCCTACCTTATTAGAGGCAGTGAAGCCACCGCACTTATTGATAGCGTTGATCCGCCCAAGATGGACGGATTGTTAAAAAATCTTGATGAGGCAGGAACAGAAAAGATCGATTACCTTATTAGCCAGCATGGGGAACAGGACCACTCGGGCTCTATCTGCGAGCTTGCCGGCAAATACCCTGATGCAGTGATCGTAACCAATGATAAGTGCAGGGGAATACTTATAGACCTCCTCCATATTCCCGAGGAAAGGTTTATGACTATAAAAGAGGGAGATACCCTGTCCCTGGGGGATAAGACCCTGGAATTTCTTTTTACGCCCTGGGTGCACTGGCCAGAGACCATGTCCACATATTTGAGGGAAGATAAAATATTATTTTCATGCGATTTTTTCGGATCCCATTATGCTCCGGATAAGGTCTTGATTTCAGAAAATGACCTGGAAAAGATCATGCCGGCAGCAAAAAGGTATTATGGGGAAATAATGCTTCCTTTCAGCAATATGATAAGAAAGAACCTGGAAAAAATAAAAGTTTTTGATATAGACATGATTGCTCCCAGCCACGGTCCGGTACATGATGATACCAGTTATATCCTGGATGCCTATAAAGAGTGGTCTTCCGGCAGGCTGGCAAATACAGTGATCATCCCTTATATCTCTATGCATGGAAGCACGGAAAAGATGGTGGAGCATCTTAAGGATTCACTGGAGAAAAAAGGAATAAAGGTTGTCGATTTCCACCTTACCGAAGATGATCTGGGAGACCTTGCATCAGCCCTTATAGATGCACCCACTATTGTAATCGGCACATCAACAGTACTGGCCGGGCCGCATCCCCAGGCAGTATATGCAGCCTATCTTGCCAGGGCACTG
>Ga0180436_10003074_pt1 | contig 15476 bp, 14 predicted proteins | sample SS_ome_2_FD_132434 | JGI IMG/M metagenome (GOLD analysis project Ga0180436, IMG submission 132434) | Hypersaline lake sediment archaeal communities from the Salton Sea, California, USA - SS_3_S_2 metaG | ecosystem: Environmental > Aquatic > Non-marine Saline and Alkaline > Hypersaline >...
GAGGTCCACCAGGCCTTCCGCACGTTCTGGAGGGACCGCGACCTGAGTCTCATCCTCACGACGCGCGAGGCGCCCGGGAAGGCGGACGAGGAACTCGATGGACTCTTCAAGACGAGCCGCTCCGAACCCGTCGCGCCGCCCGGGAAGAAGGAAGCCCTGACCTTCGCATACACCGGCTTCGGGGCGCCCGGGGAGGTGACCATGAAGCGGCGCGTCGAAGGCCTTGATTTCGTGCAACTCGCCCTTGACAACAACGTCCGCGTCAACCTCAAGCAGACCCCGTTCGAAAAGGACACGATCCACGTCCTGGCCCGCTTCGGCAACGGCCGGCTCACCCAGCCGAACGACCAGACCGGCCTCGACATCTTCGCGCGCGTGATCGTGAACGCGGGCGGCCTCGGCAAACACAGCGCGGATGATCTCCGCCGCATCCTCGCGGGCCGCAACGTCGAAGCGGCGTTCGGCATCGAGGAGGGCGCCTTCACCCTCGGGGGCAAGACCACCCCCAAGGACCTCGAACTGCAACTGCAGTTGATGTGCGCCCACCTTGCCGACCCGGGATTCCGCCCCGAGGCAGTGCGGCAGTTCCGCAAGATGGTCCCGTCCATCGCGCAGCAACTGAGGTTCACGATCGAGGGCGCCCAAGCCGGCGTGCGGGAGTGGGCCCGCGGCGGCGACGGACGCTTCGCGAAACCCGATGCCGGCGCCCTCCTCGGATACGACGCGGAAGACGTCCGCTCGTGGCTCAAACCCGAACTCGAAGAATCATACCTTGAACTCAGCCTGGTGGGCGATTTCCCCCCTGAGTCCGCCATCCCGCTCATCCGGAAATCCTTTGGCGCGCTTCCGGTGCGCCTCGGATCGAAGCCACCCCTGACCGCCGAGCGGCAGTTGAACCTCCCCGGGCTCCCCGCCGAAAAACAGTTCACCTACACCTCCAGCATCGAGAAAGCGGAAGCCATGGTGAGTTGGCGGCTCCCGCGGGCCGGCAAGAAGATCAACGACACGCGCCGCCTGAACCTGCTGGGATCGATTCTCGACGACCGCCTCCGTGAGAAACTCCGCGAGGAGCTCGGCGCCACCTACAGCCCGCAAACCTACGTCCACCAGAGCTTCGAGTTCGAGATCGGATCGCTGGTGGCCAGATCTCTCGGCAAGCCCGCCGAGGCCGAAAGCGTCTCCCGCCTGATTCTCGACATGGGCCGCGAACTGGCCGGGCAAGGCGCGACCGCCGACGAACTGGAACGGGCCCGCAAACCCGTCCTCTCCCAGTTGGAGGCCAGCCTTCGCGACAACAGATACTGGCTCGAGACCGTCATGGCGCAATCCCAGCAAGAACCGTGGCGGCTCGACTGGGCCCGCGAACGCGACGAGGACTACGCCGCCGCCACCCTCGAAGAGATCAACGCCCTCGCCGGAAAATACCTCCGCCCGAAGAACGCCGCCCGCATTACCATCGTGCCGAAGGCGCCGCCCGAGTGAGCGCTCGACCCAACGCCGCCGGGGACGGCGGCGTCCTCCAGCCTTCCCTCCAGGCCGCCGGGCCGCCGGAGCTCTGAACGTCCGGCGGCCTTGGGACACTCATCCGTGATGCCTGTCACCCGGGCGAAATGGCGCGGAGCGGCGGTTTGGCTTGGCGTGACGGGACTTGCGTTCGCATCCTTCGCTCCGTTCTTCGGGGCGCACTCATGGTTCCTCCACACTTCCAACCTGCAGCAGGATGAAATCCCGCGCACCTTGATCAAAGATCCTTGTCGGTCACGGCGCCCTCGCTGGCGGAGGTGACGTGCGCGGCATACTTTGCGAGCACGCCGCGACGGTAACGCGGCTCGGGGCGCCTCCATGCGGACCGGCGTTGCGCCAGTTCTTCCTCGGACAGGTTCACCTCGATCCTGTTCCCTACGGCATCGACCGTAATCTGGTCGCCTTCGAGCAGGAGGCCGATCGGGCCGCCTTCGAACGCCTCGGGAGTGACATGGCCCACGACGAACCCGTGGCTTCCACCGGAGAACCGGCCGTCGGTGATCAGGGCCACCTGGTCGCCGAGTCCCCGGCCCATCACGGCCGAGGTCGGTCCCAGCATCTCGCGCATGCCCGGCCCGCCGCGGGGGCCCTCGAGCCGGATCACGATCACGTCGCCGGGTGCGATCTTTCCTCCGAGGATGGCCCTCATTGCCTCCTCCTCGGATTCAAAGACCCGCGCCCGCCCGGTGAACGATTCGCCCTCCTTGCCGGTGATTTTCGCCACCGCTCCTCCGGGGGCGAGATTCCCGTAGAGGATCCGCAGATGCCCGTCGGGTTTGATGGGATTGTCGAGCGGGCGCACGATCTCCTGCCCCTCCGGGTAGACCAAGGGAGAGTTCGCAAGGTTCTCCGCCACCGTGCGGCCCGTCACCGTCAGGCAGTCCCCGTGCAGCAGCCCCGCTTCCAACAGCATCTTCATCAGCGGCACCGTCCCACCGATCGCCACCAGATGGGCCATCTCGTGCTTCCCGCTCGGCTTCAAGTCCGCGAGAACCGGGACCCGCTTCCCGATCCGCCCGAAGTCGTCGATCGACAACCCGGCCTCCGCCGCGTGCGCCATCGCGAGCAAGTGCAGAACGGCATTGGTCGACCCGCCCAGCGCGGTCACCATCGTGACGGCATTCTCGAACGCCTTGAGGGTCATTATGTGTCGCGGGGTGATGCCCTCCTTCAACATGTGCAGAACGGCCGCGCCGGCGTCGAAGCAGTCCTTCTTCTTGTCGTCGCCGGCTGCCGTCTGGGCCGAGCTGTTGGGAAGGCTCATGCCGAGGGCCTCGATGGCGCTGGCCATGGTGTTGGCGGTGTACATCCCGCCGCAGGCCCCCTCCCCGGGGATGGCATGCTCCTCGACCGCCTGCAGTTCCTCGTCGCCGTACTCGCCGGCGGCATGCTTCCCGACCGCCTCGAATACCGACACGATATCGAGCGATTTCTCTTCGCCCTTGATGGTGGCGCAACCGGGAAGGATCGTGCCGCCGTAAACGAAGACCGCCGGCCGGTTCAGACGCGCCATCGCCATCAGGCAGCCGGGCATGTTCTTGTCGCACCCCCCGATCGCCACGAATCCGTCGAAACCCTCGCAGCCCACCACCGCCTCGATCGAGTCCGCGATCACTTCCCGGCTCACAAGGGAGTACTTCATGCCCTCCGTCCCCATCGAGATCCCGTCCGAGATCGTGATGGTGTTGAAGATGGTCGCCTTTCCCCCCGCCGCATTCACGCCGCCCGCCGCATCCCGCGCCAGCCGGTCGATGTGCATGTTGCAGGGCGTCACGTCGCTCCACGTCGAAGCCACCCCGACCTGCGGCTTGCCGAAATCCTCCCGCTTGAAGCCCACCGGGTACAACATGGCGCGGCTCGGCGCCCGGTCCGGTCCGTCAAGCACCGGCGAGGAATACTTGCGCATCTCATGGTCGCTGTTCATCCCCGGACTGTGGTGGCGGCAGGCAGGGCCGTCAAGCTGCCTCCGGAGTCCTGGATCAACCCCGCCGGGGACGGCGGCGTCCACCGGGCGAAAGCCCGGCTCAACCGGAAGCCCCCTCCACCAATTCTTGCAAACCGTCCATCCCTGTCCTAAGTCCGAGTTGCAGCGCCATGGCCAATTACCGCGTCCTCATTTCCGACCCCATCAGCGAGCACGGTGTCGAACTCCTCAATGCCCACCCCGAGATCTCGGCGGACTTCCGGACCGGGCTCGCGCCGGAGGAACTGATCCGGGTCATCGGTGACTACGACGCCCTGGTGGTCCGCTCCCAGACGAAGGTGACGGCCGAGGTCTTTGCGGCCGCGGGCAGACTGAAAGCGGTCGGCCGCGCCGGGGTCGGAGTCGACAACATCGACCGCGAAGCCGCCAATGCCCACGGCGTGATCGTGATGAACACCCCCGCGGGCAACACCACTTCCACCGCCGAACATGCCTTCACGCTCATGTTGTCCGCGGCACGCAACATCGCCACCGCCCACGCCGCGGTCCTGCAAGGGGAATTCAAGGAGGCCCGCAAGTCCTGCCGCGGCATCGAACTCATGGGCAAACGACTCGCCGTCATCGGCATGGGCCGGATCGGGACGGAGTTCGCAAGGCGGGCCCGCGCCTTCCACATGAAGATCGTCGCCTACGACCCCTTCCTCACCCAGGGCCGCGCCGATGAACTGAAAGTCGAGCTGGCCAAGTCCCTCGAGGACGCGCTGAGGGGCGCCGACGTCGCGACCCTCCACATCCCGCTGACCGACGAGACCCGGCACCTCCTCAACGCCGAGCGTCTCGGCTTGATGAACCGGGGCGCGCTCGTCATCAACTGCGCGCGGGGCGGGTTGGTCGACGAGTCCGCCCTCGAGGCCGCCATCGAATCCGGCCACATCGCGGGGTGTGCCCTCGACGTCTACGAAGCGGAACCCCCGCCCGCGGGGCACCCTCTCTTCGGCCTGACCAAACACGTGGCCTTCACCCCCCATCTCGGCGCCTCCACCGTCGAGGCCCAGGAAAACGTCGGCACCCAGGTCGCGGAGCAGATCCGGGACTTCCTCACCACCGGCGAGATCCGCAACGCCATCAACATGCCCTCCCTCGACGCCGCCACCCTCGCCGAGATCGGCGCCTACCTGCGCCTTGCGGCCGCCTTGGGAAGGATCCTCGAGAAGCTGGGTCCCGACAACCCCGACGCCCTCCGCGTCTCCTACCACGGGGCGCTTGCTTCCCGCAACACCGCCCTCGTGGCCCGCTCCGCCCTCGCCGGATTCCTCGAAGCAGCCCGCCACGAAGGCCAGGTCAACCTCGTCAACGCCCCCGCCGTCGCCTCCCAACTCGGCCTCGACCTCGTCGAGTCAACCATCAATGCCAAGACCGAGTTCGCGGAACTCCTTGTGGCCGAACTGCGCAAGGGAGATCACCGCTTCCGCGTCGCGGGCACCATCATCGGCCGGTCCCCGCGCATCGTCGAAATCGACAAGCTCTTCGTCGACACCAATATCGAGGGCCATCTCCTCATCGTGCGCAACGACGACCGGCCCGGAATCGTCGGAGCGCTCGGCACCCTCCTCGGCGACTCCGAAACCAATATCGCCAACATGTCCCTCGCCCGAAACAAGAAAAAGGGAAACGCCCTCACCGTCATCGAAATCGACCAACCCGTCCCGCCTCCCGTCATGGATCAGATCCGCACCGTCCCCGGCGTCCTCTCCGCCACGGGCGTGACTCTGTAAGGGCGCCGACGAAACACCCGCGCGCTGAACGACCCATGACGAAATACCAATGACTGATGCGTTGCCGGCCGCCTCCGCATCGCGGCGCCCTTCCGTGCATCATTCATCAGCGAGAACGCCGGGGAGCGTCGTTCTCTTAGCATGAATCGGGCCGCAGACGACCGGCGCTGTCCGGGGTGCAGGATCGAGAATCGAGGGGATGGGCATGAACCCGGATGCTGGCATCGGGCCGCACCCCGCGCCACACGCCCCGACGCACAATACGCACCCCGCATCACGGCAGGCACAACACGCATCCCGCATCCGCCGTCGCCAAGGCTATGGCGGACAAGCCACGCACAACACGCACCACGCACCACGCAAATGGGCGCCCCACCCTACTGGTCCGTCAAGATTGATCTGACGAACCACTACGCTTCCTCCCACTCGACGATCTTGGCGTCTCCCCAGAGGTCTTCGAGGCCGTAGTGCTCACGGAGTTCGCCGTGCATGATGTGAACCATGACATCGACGTAATCGAGGACGATCCAACGGCTGTCGACGTTCCCCTCGGCATGGAGCGGGCGCGTTCCGGTCCACTCGCGGACGTTCTTGTCGACTTCGCGAAGGATGGCGCGCAGGTGCGGCAGCGAGTTCCCGGAACACACGATCATGAAATCGGTCAACGAGGAAATCCCGCGCAAGTCGAGAACCCGGATGTCTTCCGCCTGGATCTCCACCGCGGCGCGCGCACACGCTATCGCAAGTTCGCGCCCCTCGGCGGTCTTCGTTTCCGTGGAATTGCTTTCTCCCTTCTTCATTCAAATCGCCCCGCCCGTTGGCGCGGCCCTCTGGCTGGCCTGCCCGGGCGTAGTTCGGAGCGCTGCTCGCGGGCGCCCGCAGAACCCGGTCCGGCTTCACGGAGCGACAACGGGGCAGGCTTCCTTCTGCGCTGCGTTTTGAGCGAAGCCTGGAGCATAGCGGAGTCGAACCGCTGACCTCTTCAATGCCATTGAAGCGCTCTACCAGCTGAGCTAATGCCCCATGGTTCGTCTTCGGGGCGCGAGAGATACGACGCCTTCCCCGCGCCATCAAGGCCTTTTTCCGGTTTTCACGGGCCCGCGACGGGCATTTCCGGTTCCCACTCCCGTCTCGCCAAACCACCCCCGAAAACGTATCCTGCCTCCGCCCACCGGACCCGGCTTGCGGAACCCGTCATGGAGCCGGGCAAACCGAATGCCGTCCGTTGGAGATTGGTGCAATGACCTACGCGGCGCGCATCCTTGGTGAACTTGACCGGCATCTCAAGCAGGTCGTCGATCTCACGCTTTACGGCCGCGCCGCCTTCCAACCCGGCTTCGACGATCCGCCGGAGGAATTCTCACAGAGTCTCGACGTGGACGCCGTGCTCTGGCTTGGCCAAGCCGAGGAGCTTCTCGATCATCCGCGATCCTGATCCAACAGATCCACGATCGCTTCCGCGCCCCGCCGCACCGCCCCTCCCTCGCCAAGCCGGCCCGCCGTATCGAGAAGGTTCGCCTCGAGTTCGCGCCGGTATGTGTCGTCGGTCATGACCGCCTCGATGAACGACGCCACGTTCCCGGAATCCGCTTCGCGCTGGATGAACTCGTGCACGATCTCGCGGCCCGCAAGAATGTTCGCCATCCCGAGGTGATCGACTTCCACCACCAGCCGCCCCGCGAGGTAAGTCGGCCACGACACCTTGTACACGAGACAGTATGGCAAGCCGTAGTATGTCGCCTCGAGAGTCGCGGTGCCGCTCGCCACCACCCCGCACCACGCCCGCTGCATCAGCTTGTGGCTGCCGCCGGTCACGACCTGCACCGGCAGCGGCCCCCGTTCCCGCACCATGGCCTGCATCAGACCCGCCAGTTCCCCCGAGGCCGCCGCCGCTTCGAAATGCCAATCCGGGTGGGCCCCTTGCAGTTCCCCGGCCGCTTCCAGCATGACCGGAAACAGCCGCGCCACCTCCCGCTCGCGGCTCCCCGGAAACAACCCCACCAGTTTCCTGGTCCGCTCCACGTCGATTCGCGCCGCTTCGAGTTGGTCCACGATCGGGTGGCCCATGCAAACCGTCCGCAACCCGGCCTCTTCAAACATCTCCTTCTCGAAGGGAAAAAGACACAGCATCAGGTCCAGCCACTCCGCCATCTTCGGAATCCGGGCCCGATCCCACGCCCAGACCTGCGGGCCGATGTAGTCCACCAGCTTCGCGGCGCACCCGGTCCGGCGCAGGTCCCGCGCCAGCCGCAGATTGAAGCCCGGATAATCAACGAGGATCACCGCCTCGGGACGCAGGCGCGCAATTTCCTCCTTTGTCTCCTCGAATCGCGCCCGGAACCACCGGTAGCGCTTGACGACCTCCCACAGCCCCACCACCCCTGCCTCCGCCACCCAGGCCCGCACTCCGGTTCCGCCCCTCGCCCGCATCTCGCCCCCCCCCAGTCCCCTGAATTCCCAGCCCGGCCGCACCTCGTTCAGGGCCTCGATCAGCTCCGCCCCCCGGGTGTCGCCGCTCGGTTCGCCCGCCACGAGGTATAGCAATCGCCCCATTCGTCCCCCACCCTAACGGCCCTCCCCGGCCCGCCAATCCCCAATTCCGCATCCCGGGACTTGATTCCCTGCTCCCGCCACGCTACCCACGCAGCCCGCGCAAATCATGGCCGAAGAACAGCAACCCAAGTCGCCGTCCCCCATCGGAGAAATCGAACAGGGACCATCAAGGTTCGAGAAGTTCCTCGAAAACAATCAGAAGAAACTCCTCCTGCTGGTCTGTCTGCTCATCGTCGGGACTTCCGGCTGGATCATTTACCGCGGAATGCGGGATGCCACGCGCGTCAAGGCCGGGGAGGCCCTCGTCGACGCCCGCGACATCGGAGGCCTCCGCACCGTCATCGACGAGTTCTCCTCGACCCCCGCTGCCGGCACCGCCATGCTCGACCTCGCCAACCGACAATGGGAGGACGGCCTCGAGGAAGAGTCAATCCGCACCCTCCGCGAGTTCATCGACGACAAGCCCAGACACGCCGCCCGGCCCTCGGCTCGCCTCGCCCTCGCCACCCGCCTCCTCGAACGCGGCGAAACCGAGGAGGGAACCGCCATCCTCAACGAGCTCGTCACCGATCCCTCGGCCGACTTTCTCGCTCCCTTCGCCCTCATCAAGCTCGGCGACCTCGCCTATGCCGACGGCGACACCAAGGCCGCCGAAGACTACTACACGCGCGCCCGGGATCTGTTCCCAATGACCGGCATCGCAGCCCAGGGACGCCAGCTCATCACCTCCCGCATCGTCTTCGCCGACGTGGAACCTCCAAGGAAAGTCGATCCTCCTCCCACGCCCGAGCCGCCCTCCTCGACCGCTCCCGGGTCCACCCATGGCAGCAACGCCATTCGTCCTCCTCTCCTGCCCCCCGGCACCCCGCCCCACGTCCCCGACCCCGCCCCCGCTCCCGAGCCTCCCGGCCCGAGCGACAGGCCCGGCGCGGTCGGGCCCTCGGACGCTGGCGAATAATGGCCTGCATGCGGGCCGATTCAGTTCGTCTCCCCTCCAAACCGGTTGACACCGGGATCACCATCTGACTTACTCCTTCCGTGTTCGAGAAGATTATCAGCAAGAATCCGGACGAGGATTCTCCCGCCCCGAAGCCTCACTCCGCCCCGACTCCCAAGCCGGCCTCCAAATCCGACCTGAGCCAGGCGCCCAAGTCCCCGGCGCCGTCATCCGGGCAACGCAACGTCCTCCTCCCCGACGTCGAAATCAAGGGCAAGGTCCGCTTCGAAAACGACCTCATCGTGGACGGCAGAATCGAGGGCGAAATCACTTCCGACGGGTCGCTCACGGTGGGAGAAAACGCCACCATCAAGGCCGAGATCAAAACCAAGACGGTCGTGGTCTACGGCAAGGTGCACGGCAACATCACCGTCACCGACCGCCTTGAATTGCGCGCCAATGCCGAGGTCGTCGGCGATATCAAGGCCGCCATCCTCGCCATGGACGCCGGCGCCATCTTCGTCGGAAACTCCGCGGTCGGCAAACCTTCCTCTCCCGACGCCGCCCCGGCCTCCAAACCCGCCGCCGCACCGGTTTCCTCGAAACCGGATTCACCCCAAAGTGGCGGCAAGGACATGGGGCCCGGCGCGAAACCCGCTTCCTCGACCGCCTCCACCCCTTGAGGCCTCAACCAGCCATCATTTCCCTTGCCGCTGTTTTCCAGACCGCGGGGCCGGCCGGCCCTGACGCTGACGTGTCCCTACTGCGGTCACGCCCAAAAGGAATCCGCGCACGTCCTCTCGACCTACTGCCGCGGGTGCAGTGAACACCTCAAGGTCGTGAACGGCGTGCCGCTCGCAGAACGGCCCAAGGTGGCCGGCCCGTCCTTCACGGACTCTTCCGGTTCTCGCGCGCGCGAACCCCGACCGGTCCCGCCGTTGGAATCGCCCGCCGTCGAACTCCCGGCCATGCCCGCCCCGCCGAGGCAGGACCGCCCGGAAACCCCTGAAACACCCGCACCCGCCCTCGCGGGACAGATGCAGGAAATCCAATGCTCAAACTGCGGGCATCTTCACCGGGTCTCCCCCGGCGCGTCCACCTCCTACTGCCCCCGTTGCGGCGAAGAGGAATCCCTCCACGACCTGCGGATCAACCGCGCATGGAACCGGCCCATCCGCACAAGGGGCGATGTCGTCATCACCCCCAACGGCGCGGTCGGCGCCGTCCCGGTCCGCTGCGCAAACCTCTTCATCGAGGGAGTCTTCGCAGGAGACGCCGAATGCCGGGGCGACTTGGTCATGCGGGCCAGCGGCTGCATCACCGGACGCATTTGCTGCCGGCGTCTCCTCATCGAGGAAGGCGCCGAAGTCAAGTTCACCAACCCGGTTGACGCCCGCGAGGTTCGCATCGACGGCCGCGTCCGCGGCGAAATCATCTGCCCGGGCCGCATCGTCCTCGAGGAGCACGCCCGCCTGCACGGCGACATCCGCGCGCGCGCGCTCGTGGTCAAGACCGGCGCCCGCCACTCCGGTTCCGTCAAGGTTCCCGCCTGAGGGACTGATCCTTTTCGCGGCGCCGGCCCGCAGGTTCTTTTTATCCCCGGGGCGCTTCGGTCCTGTAACCTTTCCGCCATTCGCGGCGTACCCCCCTGTGACGAATCATGAAAACAACAACATACCTCTTCTCGCTCGCAATGCTCGCCTGCGCCGGCCTTCCCGCGCATGCCGCTCCCTTCAAGCCCTCGCAGGTCTCCGACAAGGCCAACTGGTTCGCCCACGCCGACCTCGACGCCCTGCGCGACACCAAGGTCGGCCAGACCGTGATGAAAGCCGTCGAGGACAAGCACGGCGCCCGCCTCCGCGCCATCAAACGCATGTTCTCGGTGAACCCCTTCGAGGACCTCAGCAGCGTCACCCTCTACGGCAGCGGCAAACACGATGAAGGCGTGGTCCTCATCCACGGCGACTACGACCGGGCCCACCTCGAAGACCTCATCGCCGCCGCCAAGGACCACGAAACCAGCCAACACGGCGCCTCCACCATCCACTCGTGGACCGACGAGAAGAAAAACAAACCTCAGCACGGCGCCTTCTACGGCGAAGACCTCGTCGTCATCAGCGACCATAAACACCTCGTCCGGCATGCCCTCGACGTCCTCTCCGGCGACGAACCCGCCATGACCGGCAACGCCCCCTTCCCCGCCGCGCCCGCCCCCGTCATGCTCGGCCTCGTCAACCTCGAGGGCATCGACGTCAGGGGCAAGGACGCCACCCTCGTCGAAAAGGCCCGCTCAGCCCGCGGCCGCATCATGGAAAAAGGCGACCACGTCGTCATGGAACTCGTCATCGAAGCCACCAACGAGCACGATGCCGAACACTTCCGCAAAGTCCTCGACGGCATGCTCGCCCTCGGCCTGCTCGCCCACGAGGAACTCGCCGCCATGGAAATCGATTCCTCAGTCGCCGTCGATCGCGACACCTTCGTCACCGCCCGCGTCTCGGTCCCCTCGGAACGCATCCTCGAATTCATGGAGCACGCCGGCCACTTCAGGAAGCTCATGAACTGATTGACAATCCGGGCCGTGGCGCAGCGACCCCTCCCCGCGCCACCGTCACCCCCACAACCCGGAATCCCACCCAAGGCATTGTTGACAGTCCCCGTTCCGGATAGCATCCCCCCGCGCCCAACGCGACACGCCCTTCGCCCATGGCCCCCGACTCCTCTGCCGCCGATCAGGCTCTCGCCATCGCCGCGCAGGGCGGCGCCCGGGAGGCGTTCGGCCATCTCGCATCGCGCCACTACCGTGCCGTCCATGCCTGCCTCCTCACACTCCTCGACAACCGGAGCGACGCCGAAGACCTGACCCAGGAAACCTTCCTCCGCGCCTTCAGGAAGATCCGCAGCTACAACCCGCGGCAGCCCTTCCGGCCATGGATCTTCTCCATCGCCCGCCGGGTGGCCATTGCGCACTGGCGCCGCCGCCGATCCACCGACCCGCTGGACGACTCCGTCGCCCACCCCCCGGCCGCTGCCCCGCCGTCGGGCCACGACGCCGTCGTCCTCTGGTCGCTCGCGCGCCGCCACCTCAAACCCGACGAATTCACCGCCCTGTGGCTGCACTACCGCGAAGACCTTCCCGTCGCCGACATCGCCCGCGCCCTCCGCAAGACGCGGAACCACACCAAGGTGATCCTCCACCGCGCCCGAACCCGTCTCCGCAGCCACCTTGAACCCGAGGCATGGCGGCCCGCCGGCCTCCCGCCCCCCCTCACCTCCCCCACGCCATGAAACTCGACTCCGATCTCCCCCCGTCCATCCGGTCGGCTCTTCGTCAACCGCTGCCGGACACCACCCCGCGCCCGGGATTCGAGAGCCGCCTTCTCGCGCAGTTGAAGGACGCCCCCGGCCCCGTCCGGCGCCTGCCGCTCGGTGTGCCCGCCCTCGCCGGCGCCGGCGCCGCCGTCTGCGCCGCCGCCTTCCATCTCTTCCTGAGCACCCCGCCCCCCTCCGCGCCGGTCACCAACCATCCCCCCCGTCCCGACCGCCCCGTCCTCGAACTCAACAACGTCACCACCCCCTTGCGCAGCGAAGCCGCCGCCGTCGGCCAATCCGCCTCCCGCGCCGGCGAATTCCTTCTCGGCTTCCTCCCCTCCGTCCCCGAACCGCAGGGGTAACTCGCGGCGGACCCTCGCACCGCGCTTGTCGAATCCGGCCAACCCCGCGCATATTTCCGGCAAACGCCGAAAATCAGCCGCAGACAACAGAAACAGCTCCTCGACATGCTGCGCAAGCATGAGAGTTGCCCCCGCGGGCAAGGAGCCGGCCGCCGCGGGCCGGGTCCGCACCGGCATGGTGGAGCCGGACATCGCCCCGGTCACCCACGAGGCACCAACCCCAAGGACCAATGAAAGCGATTCGAGTGGTTCCTCTGATGAGGACGCCGGACGCGGCAGCGCGGTTCCGTGAGGCGCCGCCTCACGGTGTCCTGACGCAGGGCACAACTCTCCGCACACTCATTTTCGTCCGGCCTGCCCTCTCTCCCATGCCCGCGTCGAACCGTCACGACGGTGCAATCCACCCTTGCCATGGTGCACATTCGGAACCATAATGAACCATGAAGTCGATCACGCTTCATAAGCTCGACGACGAGCTGAGCGAGCGGCTGGCGCAAGCGGCCCGGCGGGACGGCGCCTCGCTGAACCGGACGGCGCAGCGTCTCCTGCGCAAGGCGCTGGGGCTGGATGCCCCGCTCCGGGTCGATCATCGATCGGACTTCACCGACCTTTTCGGGACGTGGAGCAAGGCGGAGGCGGACCGGTTTCATCGCCGGGTTCGCGATCTTGAAGAAGTCGACGAAGACGAATGGTAGCGGAGCGATGAGACGCATCGTGCTCGATACCAACGCCTATTCCGGGTACCTGCGGGGCGATGAAGCGGTTCTCGATGTCATGGCGGAAGCTGAACGGGTGTATCTTTCGGTCTTCGTCCTTGCCGAGCTGCACTACGGATTCAAGGGGGGACGCCGGGAGAACAAGAACCGCCGGGAACTGGCGTCCTTTCTCGCCAAACCGACCGTGCGGACGCTGCATACGACCCAGGACACGGCGGAACTCTTCGCTCTCGTGAAGGACCAGCTTCGCCGCAAGTCGCGGAGGATTCCCACCAACGACCTCTGGATTGCCGCCCACTGCCTCGAGATTGGAGCGGTCCTGGTCACCTTTGACGGGCATTTCGACGACATCGACGGGCTGCGCCGCTGGGCCGGGGCATGACGCGCCCCCGAATCCCCCGATCCCCGTTGACTTGATCGCGGGTTCAACTACAGGTTTGTCTCCCCGCCGGCACATGGCTTCTTCCCCCCGCACCCGACTCGCCCTCGCATGGCTGGGCATCGTGGCTGTTCTCGCCGTGTCGTCATGGTATGGTTGGAAGGCGCTGCGCGAGGCCAAGCCGGCCGCCCGGGCCGGCCCCGCCGGCCGCCCGCCCAGCGTCGTCATCGTCCGGCCCGCCGTCGAACGGGAGGTCGTCGAACACCTCACCGTCACGGGCACCCTCCGCGCGGTCCGCCGCGCCGACGTGGCCGCCCTCGAATCGGCCGCCGTCGAGCAACTCGAAGTCGATGAAGGCGACCTCGTCCGGAAAGATCAACTGCTCGCCAAGCTCGACCCCCGCCGCCTCGAAGCCCAGCTCGAAGAAGCGGAAGCCACCCTCACCGCCGCCAACGCCGAACTGGCCCAGCGCGAAGCGGAACTCGAGCGCGCCGGCAAGGACGCCGAAATGATGCGCGCCCTCTGGGACGAACGCGCCGTCTCGGAACGCGAATACCTCGACAGCGTGCGCGAACACAAAGTCGCGGAAGCCCGCCTGCAGGCCGCCCACAAGGCGATCGAGGCCGCCGCCAAGCGCCGCGACCTCCTCGAAGTCCGCCTCGCCGACCTCGAAGTCCGGGCCCCGTTCGAGGGACGGGTCGTGGCCCGCCAGGCGGAACTCGGCGAGTGGCTCCGCGAGGGCGATCCCGTCCTGACTCTCATCTCGACCGGGGAAGCCGAGGCATGGCTCCGCGTTCCCGAGCGGCATGCCGTGGCGCTCCGGGAAGCCGCCCCGGAGGCGGTCGAGATGCGGGTTCCGGGGATCGCGGCGCCGATCCGGGCCGACAAGCTGCAGCTCATCCCGGATGTCGAGGGGCGTTCGCGCCTCTTCAGCCTGATCGCGCACATTCCGGACCCCGAAAACCGGCTCACCCCCGGATCGTCGGTCGAGGCCATGGTTCCCCGCGGCAAGCCCGAGCCTCGGCTGGTGGTCTCCTCGGACGCCATCCTGCAGGGCTACTCCGGGACGCACGTCTTCGTCCCGGAGAAGTCCCCCGACGGCCCGCCCGTCGCAAAGCGCGTTCCCGTCGAGGTCCTCTTCGAGCGACAAGGGGAAGCGGTCCTCGCGCCCAACGACGTCCTCGCCGCCGGATCCGAGGTCATCGTCGAGGGCAACGAGCGCCTCTTCCCCAACACCCCCGTCGACCCGCACCCATGGGAAGACACCCGCTCCCCAAACAAGCCCCCGCCCACCGCCCGCGCCCGCTAAGGTCCTCGAGATAGAATGAAAAGCCTCGTCGACCCTCTCCTGCGCCAGCCCATCACCATGGCGGTGGCGACCCTCCTCGCCATCGTCACCGGCATGCTCGCCATCACCCGCGTGCCGGTCCGCATGACCCCCGAGGTCTCTTCCGTCGTCGTCGCCGTCACCACCAACTGGGAAAACGCCTCCGCCGAGGAAATCGAGTCCGACATCATCGAGGAACAGGAAAAGGTCCTCGGCGAGGTCACCGGCCTCGATTCCATGATCAGCACCAGCGCCGCCGGCCAGGGAACCATCCGCCTCGAATTCGAAACCGGCATCGACATCGACGAAGCCGAGGAGGAAGTCCTCCAGAAACTGGACGAAGTCCCCGCTTACCCGGAAGGAGTCCTCCAACCGGTGGTCGAGGACATCGATCCCGAGTCCGTCGACTGGATCGCATGGATCGGGCTCTTCTCGACCGACCCGGACTTCAATCCCGCTCTCCTGTTCGACTTCATGGACCGCAGCATCAAGCCGCGCTTCGAGCGCATCCCCGGCATCAGCGAAGTCGGCGTGCGCGGCGCCCGGGCGTCCGAATTGCAGATCGTGGTCGACCCCCACGCCCTCGCCCAGCGGGGCGTCACCTTCACCCAGCTCCGCAACGGCATCCTCGCCGCCAACGCCGACTTCTCCGCCGGCAAGATCGAAC
>Ga0180436_10003076_pt1 | contig 15473 bp, 13 predicted proteins | sample SS_ome_2_FD_132434 | JGI IMG/M metagenome (GOLD analysis project Ga0180436, IMG submission 132434) | Hypersaline lake sediment archaeal communities from the Salton Sea, California, USA - SS_3_S_2 metaG | ecosystem: Environmental > Aquatic > Non-marine Saline and Alkaline > Hypersaline >...
AACCGCATTCGTCCCTCTGCTGCACCGCATAGTATGTTTTAAGATGATGTCGTTGTTTTATTCCGGCGGTCCCAACTCAGCAGCCGTAAATGTTTCCAGGACCTTCATGTAAACCTTCGCCCCGAAGGGATTCGGCGGTGCGGTCATGGTTTCCGTCAGAACGGCATCATTTCGCATGCAGTTGTCTTTGGCGGAAATCCTCACCGTTCCGTAGGGACCATTGTAACTGATACCTTTGAGGGCCGCCGCTATAGCTTTGGCATCGGTAGTGCCCGCCTTATCGATGGCATTAAACAGGTTCATGGCGCCGACATAGCTGTGACACGCTGCATCGGACGGAATCGTTTTATACTTTTCGAAAAAGGCCAATTCCCATTTGTCCGAGATGGGGTTGTTGACATCCCAAGACCAGTCCGAGGCGCCGAAAATACCGTGACAGGCCGCGCCGCCCGCTTCCAGTTCCAGGGGGCCGGGGGCCGCCGCCGATACCAGCTTGATGCCCTCGGCTTGTATACCGAAATCAGCCGCCTGTTTGGCAAAGACCGGAATGACATTGGTAATAAAGGCCATGTAGACACCGTCGGCACCTGATGCTTTGATCTTGCTGATGTAGGAGGACCAGTCCTTGGTTTTAATGGGCGCTTTGTCGTAGTTTTCATTATAGATCTTGATGCCGTTTTCTTTTGCCAGGGCAATAAAGCGCTCACCGGCGTCATGACCCCAGGAGTAGTCGTGCACGATGACATAATAGGTGCGGTTTTTCAGGTTCGGACGCGCCAGGATGCCCTTGACGTTGCCAACCGCAGTTTGATCGTTGGCCAATTGGCCGCATCTGAATACCATCGGATGAAGACCGTAGAACTTGGTGGTCATGACATGCGTACTCAGAAAGGGAACATTGAGTTTGTCGATGTTTTTTGAGATGGCCAGCCCCACACCGCTGGAAAAAACCCCGATCAAGGCTTTACAGTCATCCTTGTAAACCAGTTTTTCAGCTTTTGTTACGGCAATGGGCGGTTTGACCTGGGTATCCTCCACCATCAGCTTGATGGGTCGGCCCAAGACCTCTCCTTTGTCTGCGGCTGCCATCTCGATACCGTACTTCATTTCCAGGCCACCCTGGGCCACAATACCGGTCAGCGGTACCAGTACGCCAATTTTAACTGCTTTTTCGGCCATCGCCAGTTGCGGAATGACAATCATAGAAACGAATAAGACACACAGGGTAACGCGCAAAACCTTTTTCATCTTCTCCTCCTTCTGCTTGTAGAATAGATCATGATATCGGACCCGCATCCCCACGGATACGGGCTCTCGGGATTGTAACCGATCTGTGGCCTCCCAATGCCGGTGACTGGCGGGCAGAAACGATTGCTCCATTATTCCGCCAGGGCCAAATCGATCAGTTCGGTCAAATCATGCAGGGTCATTTTACTGCCGATTCGTTTGGAGCCTTCGGTGAGGTTGAAATAGCAAAAGGGACAGACGGAAACCATCTTGTCCGCACCGGTCTCTTCGCCCTCCTGGATGCGCAGGCCCGCATTCTTTGCGGCCCAGTCGGTAAAACCGGTCATGACGCCCCCGCCCCCGCCGCAGCAGTAAGAATTGCCGCGAATGCGGTCCATTTCGGTAAAGGTCACGCCGGGAATGGCCTGCAGGAGCTCGCGCGGCTTGTCATACAGACATTCGCTCTCATCCACATCCACAAACGCCCCTTCCCAAAGCTCCTCACCGGTTTTGTCCACTTTAAACTTGTTTAAATGGCGACCGGTATGACAGGGATCATGATAGGTAACCTTCCAGGGCACTTCTTTTTCAAATTTCAATTTGCCGGCGGTCATCAACTGATGCAGATAATCCACCGTGTGCAACACCTCGATGCCGTCCATCATCTCTTCGTAATCCGAGGACAATACATAATCTTTTTTAATCGCCCGGAAGCAGCCGGCACAGGAGGTCACGATGGTCTTTACCCCTTTTTCCGCATGCAGCTTGCGGAATGTTTCCAGGTTGTCGGTGGCCACCCGCTTGAACTCTTCGGCGTCACCGACGCGCATGGCCGTTGATCCACAGCAGACCTCGCTTTCTCCCAGTATGCCGAAATCGATGCCCAGTTTCTGAAAAATTCGCGCTGTGGCCTGGGGAACACTACGGGCGGTTTTGTTGAATGCACCGGTGCAGCCCACGTAAAAAAGAACTTCGGCCGGCGCTTTGTTAAGATCCTTGATGGGTGTTTTGGCCTTTTTAAAGGGCCGAGTCCAATCCATGCGCACCCGGCGGGGCCCCTGGTACGGATTGTTGTAGCTCTTCATGGACTTGATGAGATTTTGCTGCAGCGGAAGTGGCCCGGAACCACTTTTTACGGCCTCCCGGCGTAAAGCTTCGATAATTTCCGGAATGTGCGGTTTGTAGTCCACTTGACACTGGGACTGGCAGCCGCCGCAGACCGTGCACTTGTAGACGGCCTCCAGGAAATCGGGGTCATCGAATGAGAGCGTGCCATCTGAAACCCCCCGCGCATAGGCCGCCTTGCCCTTGGATGAGTAATAGCCTTCAAACCCGTATTCCGTGCCTGCGGGGCAGATGGGTCGGCTGGCCGGGGGAGGGCCAAAATCGTAGGCCGACCGACAGGTACCGCAGGCCGTACAGCGCCAAAAATAATGTTCAAGATCTTTTAGCGAAGATATTTTCCAGTCCATTTATTCCTCCAATCCTAATCTAGCGGTTCGATTCTGATATTCGTGTCGGCAAAGCAAGGAGTGTCGTCGATTGTCCGCCACCGGCACCAACCACACCCTTTAGTTTATATCCCCAGTTTGCCTGGGTTCATGATATCGTTTGGATCCAGCATATCCTTTACCCGTTTCAACAACATCAGATATCCCGGATGGGCACGCTTGTTGATTTCATTGCCGAAATCCACCGGCGGTTTATAGGGAATACCGCCATTATCGAGGTCAACCTTCAGGCACTCAACAATCGCTTTGCGAGCGTTCTCCGTCTCTTCCGGATTTTGCTTGTTGAAGGGGATCATGGCGCGTAGCATGCCGTAATGAACCCCGCGATACATGCTCATCCGGACCGCGGGTGACAAATTATGCTCGATGAGCAATCGTTTCCAGGCCGTATAAACCGGCGGCCATTTATTGGCGGGGGTGAATGTTCCCGGCCATGAAATGCCGGCACCGGCCATCTTGCAGTAGTTTTTGGTGGATCCGACGATCTGGCTGGGTAACTGGGTCCTGGCGCGCAAGGCCTCTTCGGGATATTGGGTCACCTTTATGGAGGTCCCTTTTTTCTTTTCGTCGTCCACCACCATTTGCCAAATCTCCTGCCGGGCCTCTTTTTCCTTTTCAGTAAAAGAATTGGTGTTGGCAAAGCTGAACCATTCCGGTTGATCATCCGGTTTTTCACAATAGGGATAGGGAATTGGCACCTGGGCCAACCACCAGGAAACAGCGGTCAGGTCGTCGCATATCTCATAGGTGCTTAAATTGTGCATATAGGAGTACATGTCTTGCACGTTATCACAGGAGACCGTAAACACCTTCAATACCGGCGGAATTGGATGAACACCGATACCCAGCTTTGTTACGATGCCTGTACCGCCCAGCCAGCCCTTGAACAGACCGTCCAGCTTGGGTAGCGGCAGGGTGCTGTGCCAGGCGTCATCAACGATTGCACAGGAACCCACGCGCACCAGCTCCCCGGTGGGCAGGACGACCTCCATACTGGTAATCTCCTGGCTGTTTAAGCCGTAGCGGGCATTTAACCCGCCAATACCGTGGTTTATGGCGCAGGACGATACGGATGCAGAAGGTGGTCCCACCGGCCAGCCAAAGCGCAGATTGTGCTTGTGTAGAGCTTCGGCCAGTTGTCCGTGAGAAACGCCCGGTTCGATCACCGCATAATGGGACTCGGCGTCGATTTTAATGATCTTGTTCATGCGTTTTAAATCAAGCAGAATGCCCCCTCGTTCAGGAATACACAGCCCGCCGATATTCGTGCCGGCGGTATAGGGGATCACCGGAATTTTTTCCTGATTGGCAAATCGCATGACTTCCTGGATCTGCTCCACGGTTTCGGCCATCACAACATAGTCGGGCAATTTGGGCATTACAAACGACATATCATAGGAATAGGCATAGCATACATGTTTAGCCGCCGTGGCGTTTTTCTCGCCGACGATCCGCTGTAATTCCTTGACGACTCTTTCTTGTTCCTTTGATTCTTTTGGCATTTCAGACACGATCAACCCTCCTTACGAAAATGTTGTGGTAAATAAAAAGCCTCATCTAACACCCAATGACGGCATTGTGGGCCATCTCAAAATGCTCACCCACCTTCGTATGGAGCTATGGCGGGCTGCGCTGTTTCGAAGTCTCACGCCTTGTCCTCGGGCGCAATCTGAGGTTTTGAAACCACTTCTAGTGGTGATTCAAACGGTGCGTCCGCATCACAATAGATCACCATCATCTCATCTACTTCCTGAATGTGTTGCAACATGGTCTCTCGAGCGTGTTTCGGGTTGCGGTCACGAAGGGCTTCCATGATGCGTTCGTGCGCGTCGTAGACCTTGATTGAAAAATTGTTGTCCAGCTCCAGCTGCAGCTTAATGTTGACGATGGCATTTTTTAATGAATCAACAACAAAGCATAACAAACGGTTGCCGGTGATTTCTGCAATCCGATGGTGGAAATATGTATCCAGTTCATAGTAAAAAGCGCCTTTGTTCAACACTTTTTTTGTCTGTGTGAGGTTGTTTTCGAGATCTTCTAAATCTGCGGGTGTTATTTTCCGCGCCGCAATTTCCGCTGCCGCCGGTTCGATAAATGATCTGAGCTGGGTGAATTCCTGTATGGAGGGATTTTGGAAATAGATATAGTTGAACATATTGTTGCGTGCGGTCGCCAGGTCGACTTCTCTGACAAAAGCGCCACCCGACATGCCTTGGCGTACGTCCAGAAGCCCCAGTGCTTCCAGAGCGCGAAAGGCCTCTCTCAGCGATGCTTTGCTGACCTCAAAATTTTTTGAAAGCTCTTTTTCTGAAGGCAGGCGATCGCCGGGTTTCAAATCACCGCACAAAATGGCCTCGCGGATTTGATCGATGATATTGGTCGATATTCGTTTGGTCTTTGCGGTTTTGAACATGACCACCCGTATAATTTAGGGATGTTATTTTGTCGCAATACTGTGGAGATTCGTACAACATCCAATGCCATAGGACTCTGCAGCTGTCAATAAAAAAAGTTTCAATATTTAAATATCAGATGTTTTGGTAGTTTTTATTGACAATTGCTTACCCCTTGATTATACACGTGCTCATCAGCAACCACCCGTTAACCGAAAGACCTGGCTTCCCCCCCAAAAAAGGGGAGTGGTGTCGGGAAGGCACGTCTTCGTTAGCTTCCATCCATCTATTAAACCAAATTAGGGGATACACATGGAAATTCAAATCGATGCACAAAAATGTACCGCCTGTATGGCATGTGAGATGGCATGTGGATACCATCGGGACGACGGATTTGCATTGCTCTCCGCATGTATTGTGGCTTACCGCACCAAAGAAAAAAAAGATTATTTCGGTGTGATTCTGAAACTGGAGGAAGATCTGTTGGTCGCCAGACCCGAAGGGACCGAAATCAAAAGGATTGGAGAGGAAGAGGATACCTCCGATTCAGCCAAACCGGCAGATGCCTCGGCCAAGCCGATGTTGCTGCGGGAAGCCTGCGATCTTTGCGCAGAGATGGATCTGGGACCCCTGTGTGTTAAATTCTGTCCGGTTGACGCCATTACGGTAGCCTAAAGAAGGAGGTTTAAATGGAATACTTATCTACCGACAAAGTGCTCGTCGTGGATTTAGACAAATCAGAAGTTATCGAAGATGAACTCTCTGATGATCTTGTGAATGAGAAAATAGGTGGCGCGGCGATTAACAAATATCTTTACGAACAGCATGTGGATGGCGACCCGGTTGTGATAGGAACCGGCTTGTTGACCGGAACGCTCTTTCCGGCATCTTCGGCGAGTGTCATCACTGCCAAAAGTCCCGCGACCGGTCTCGTCTGCCATTGTCCCGTGACCTTGAAAGTAGGCCTGGAGATTCAATACGCGGGCTTTGACTACATCGTCATTAAAGGAAAATCACAAGCACCGTCATTCTTATGGATTCACGACGGTGTGGCCGACATCAGCGATGCATCCGATGTATGGGGCAAGGATGTCTGGGAAACCACAGCCGCATGGCGTCAGGCCATGGGTGACGACTTGATTCAGACCCTGGTCATCGGCCCGGCCGGAGAAAAGGGCTCTGATCTGGCACAAATTTGCTGTAACTTTTGGGCCAGCGGTGATCGTTGGGGATTTGGGAAATGCCTGGGATCAAAGAACCTTAAAGGCCTCGCATTTCGCGGTATGGGATTGCTTGAGATCGCTGATGCCGAAGAATTCGTAGAGCTCTCATTAGATGTGTTGGAGGAAGTAAAGGAAAGCGCTTTTGTAGGGCGACAAGGGATCGGTGATATGGCAGAAGCATTGGGGGAAAGCGGCTTCAAGGAATGGCTGGCACCCGTTGTACATCGCCACAGCGCCTGTTACAACACACCCTATCCGACCAACACCTTTGCATTTCTTTCTGAAGACCCCCAAAAAATGGAAGAACCGCAGAACGAAGAACCGGGATTTCTGATAACGGATCTGTTCGGTCTCATAGGCTTCAAAAAGGCCGGCTTTGATGTCAAGGATGCCTGTGAGTTGCTGAAAGTTTGTGCACGCTACGGTATTGATGCGGCTGGGGTTGCCGAACAAAGTCTGGCGGCAGGCAAAACATCCATAGCCGCAGTACGTGAGGGCCTGACCGAGTTCACGGGAGATGTGACCCGCCCGGGCAAGGGTATTTTCAGCCCCTGGTGTCCCAACCAACCGATATTCGGAGAATTTGACGCCGCGGACACCGACGTGGAGGCCTGGTGGGAACGGCGTATGGCTGTTGCCTATATATTCGGTATTCATCCAATCTTTGCAGTGATGAGCCCCGAAATTGTTGAAGATGATTTGGTAGAAATTGCCGCCATCGGAACCGAATTGGAGATCAGTCAGGAAATACTGGACGATGTTGTCGCCTACTTAACGGGCTAGGATTCCTGCGGTGGCAATCCGAGGTGTTTGCACGTGAAGATACACGCACCTGTTGAAAATCATTATACCGCAAACAACGCCGGACTGGTCAGCGGTGAGCGGCCCTGTATGGCAGATTCATTTCAAAAGCGGTCCTTTGAAAAAGCATTTGCGGGTTCCCGTCCATTGAAATATCCCCATATCGGTGTTTATGCCGGTACTGGAACGTCCCATTCATGGCTGTGGTTTATCGATATTTTTGACCGTATGGGCTTTCATGCCGTATCGATATTGGATGAATTCGATGTGATGGCCGGACGGCTGGACACCCTGGATGTACTGGCCGTTTCCGGTGGCGATACAATGGCCATTGCCGAGGCGCTCGGCCCGATTGGTGCCCAACAGGTGGCGGCCTTCATTTCCAGTGGGGGCGTGTATCTGGGCTCTTGTGCCGGCGCCTATCTGGTCATGAATTCTTCCAAGCCTCACTTATGCGATTTTAATTTTGCTGCTGTAAAAATAACCAATCTCAGCAAGCACCTACCGTCATGTCGCGGAATGGGGCACAAATTCTCCATGGCCTATGGATGCGACTATATTTTTCATCCCGTGCGTGAAGCGGTGGGGTTGCGGCTGTCTGGGAATTCGCCCTTTAAGGGCGAGCCATCTTTTCGTGCGCCCCTTTATGGCGGGCCGGGAATGCGCGTTACCCAAGGCGCCCAGGTCTTGGCCCGTTACGATTGCTTTACCGATAAAACCCTGTTTCTGGTGGAGAAACAGTTGGCGCATGAAACCCTGATCAACACGGCGGCAGCGGTTCGGGTTCGCAAAGGGGACGGATGCATTTATCTTTTCGGCCCCCATTTCGAACACCCCCATTTCCTGCAGGCCAACCGCCTGGTTGCAGAGGCCATCTATTGGGATTTGAGGCCAAAACCGGCAGCCAAGCGACCGTGGTCCGAGGGTATCAAGCCTTTGTCCACCAGGGACAGTTCAATGCTGCTGCTTACCTTGAAGCGGGAGTTGAGCAACTCAAGAATTGTGGCGACCGGACTTGAAATGCTGCCGGTGAAGTGGCAAATCGGTGCCAAAATATACGAGCCTGAAAAGCTAAGGGTGTTTCTCGAGTCCATGTGGCGCCGCCTGAAGCCACTGGAAAAAAACGACCGACTTTTTGTCGCGGCTGAAACATCACAAACCTTGATGGCTGATGCCGCTGAAACCACAGCCTTGCTTCGTCGACTCAAATCAGACATCGATCTTGGCAAAGATACCCGTTTACTCGCCGGCCGACTCATCCACCTGCTGCACCGCTATTCAATGTCCTTTTTGGAGCTTTATTTTCGTTGCGTCTGGCAAATTGGTCAATCAGGAGAACAGATTGAATTACCCAAATGCCCCCGGTAAATCCCCTAAAACATGTTGCGCATATGCTGCCATGCTGTTTGCAACGGTGCTGGTGCTGTTGAGTGGCAGCGACGTAAAAGCAAACACCATGCGCACTTCCCTTGCAACGGGTGAATCCACCTGGTTTGTCAATATGCAGCGCTTTGCGCAATCGGCCCATTCCGCCTTCACATGTGACGAATGTCACGGATCCATGTTAGAGTCCGGCCGGCAACATCCCGATGAAACCCGGCCGGATTTTTTAAAACGATCCGCCACCCAGGCCTATGATTATCGTCGCTGCCGCAAGTGTCACGAACTGGCTTTTAAGCGCTACCAAACCGGGGGGCATGCCAAGGCCCGTCAGGAAGAAAAAACCAAACCCAAATTGAATCCGGACAGGGCCGCAGAATTGAGAACGGCGCCGACCTGCGGTGACTGCCATAATTCCCACTATGTCCGATCCGGCCGGACCAGAATCGATGTGGGCCGGGCCATGGTCGGTGTTTGTGGGCGCTGCCATCCGGCACATACCAGCAGCTACCTCGACAACATCCACGGCAAACTCGGTGTCCATTTGGCCAATGCCGAAGCCGCTTTCTGTAGCGATTGCCATGGTGCCCATACTGTGGACGCGCTGAAAAAACAAGAAAACGCCCTGACAGTCTGCCGGCGGTGTCATCATCAAGCCGGAGAAAAATTTACCGGTATCGTGGTTCATGCCTCATTGGATCTGGTTTCTGCCGCGCAAACAGAAACAAAAAAGTCCTTGGTCTGGATCCAACGCATTCGATGGATGGCCATTGCTATGGTGGCCCTCTCCTTGGCGTTTTTTATTGGGCACAGCTTTTTATGGTTATTGCGTGAAATCCATGAAAAATTAAGGAAACATTAGCATGCAGCCAGGACCCCATTCGTCGGACAGCCCGATCCGTTTTTCCGTCCTACATCGATTCCTGCACCTTGTGGTGATGATCGGCTTTACCGGTTTGGCCCTCACCGGATTCTCACTGGCATTTAGCGCCACGGCACCGGCGCGTGCGTTCATGTGGCTTGTGGGCGGCACCGGCCACGCGGCCTGGCTGCACCGCTTTTGCGCGGTAATCACTTACGGGTGCGTGGTGGTCCACGCATTTTGGTTTCTTTATTTCAAATGGTGCCTGGACGGCCGATGGACAGGCCCCGATTCGATCTTTCCCGTCAGAAAGGATTTCAAAGACTTACGGCACAATCTGGCCTATTTCCTTGGTCGGGAAAAATCCCCACCCGCATTCGACAAATTTTCCTATATTGACAAAATCGATTATTGGGCCCTGTTCATGGGCATGAACACCATGGGTATTACCGGCTTGGTGCTCTGGTTCCCCGAATGGTTTACCCGCTACTTGCCGGGATATTTTGTTAATATTGCCCAACTCCTTCATTTTTTTGAGGCCTTGCTGGCGGTGGTGGTTAAATTTTTTATCCATATTGGTATGGCCCACTTTCGGCCGGCGGTCTATCCGGCAGACACGAGCATATTTACGGGTAGATCCAGTCATGAACAGACCACAAGAGAGGAATTGAAGATCTGATGATCGCAAAAGATTGGATATCCCTGGTGATGATTGCCGGTATTGTCTGTATTTCGATTCTGGTTGGCGGCCCGTTGCTGGCCGCCGAAAACACGGATTCTTGGACAGAAAATCGGGTGTGCCTGGATTGCCATCGCAAGGTCAATATCAACACCAATGAAGGGGTGGTTGCTTCCAATTCTTTCTGCCTCCAGTGTCACAGCAAACCGGACTGCAACCGAATGGTGGGTAAAAAGCGTGTCTCGCTCCAGGTATTGCCCGCAACACTTCAGGATACGCCACACCACTATTCAGCCTGCATCCACTGTCATACCGATGTGGCCCGATCGCCCCATCGGAGCGAAAGCGGCGCCCAATGCGGGGCATGTCATACACCGCATGGGGAGGGCACGGCCCATGCACCGCATCTGCGGGTGGACTGCCAGGCTTGTCATTTTAAATCAGAATTTGTGCAATTGGATTCAAGGGATGGTCGCATCAAATTGTCCCGGAGCAATACCGCCGGAGAACCCATCGCCATCGTCGATCATGGATTGGCCAATGCATCCGACCAACAACTTTGCCGCCGCTGTCATCGTGCCGGCAATGTTGTCGGTGCGCCGGCTTCGGTACTGCCTGCAAAAAGTGTACTATGTATTGTCTGCCATCCGGCACCGGCCTCCGTGGGGCATGGCCTTTTTTGGGCGGCAACGGTGATCTTTTTGCTGGGGCTGTTTTTAATGCTGCGATTCTGGTTTATCGGTGCTGTTCAAGGTGAAGAAAAATCACTGCATCGAAAAATTGCGTTGAGCTCCGATGCGATTTGGCAAACAATATTTTCACGCCAGATCTGGACAGTGCTGAAAGTACTGATTATAGATATTGTGATGCAACGCAGAATTTTGCAGGAAAGTGTCCAGCGCTGGTCACTGCATTCCCTGATATTTTTGGCCATACTGGTTCGTTTTGCGCTGAGCCTGCTGACCGGCTTGCTGTTCAGCATCAATCCGGAGGGAGAGTTGGCCCTGGCCCTGATGAACAAGAACCATCCGGCTACGGCATTCGTTTACGATCTTCTGGGTTTGTTTATCCTTTTGGGTGTCCTGTGGGCGGCCATTCAGCGGCTTGTTGTAAAACCGGCCCATGTGATCGCCGAAATTGAGGACAACATCACGATTGGGATAATCGGTGCTTTGGTTGTTTTGGGATTCTTGACCACCGCTGTGAGACTGCTGCTGACCCAGGTGCCGACGGAGCTGGCCCTGTATTCATTTATTGGGTTTTCACTATCGAGGCTGTTGGGCCGGCTGTCCGTGGACTGGCAATCGGTCTATCCGGTGCTTTGGTATGCCCATGCGGTTATGGGTGCCGTATTGATCGCTTATCTTCCTTTTGGCAAGCTCAAGCACGTATTCAACGTGCCCCTGACCTATTTGATGGAAGAGGTGTCCGGGATCAAGAGAGAAAAACGGGTGTAAGCCCGAAAACATACCTGATAGCAGGAACCAGGTTGCACATATGTCTGAAAAAAACGACGCAAACACATCACCAGAGCTTGAGGATACGGGCGAGGTGCGGGAGATCCCGCTGCACAGTCTCAACATGAGACAATTGATCGAACTGGACGCCTGTACGCGCTGCGGTGAATGCCTCACCTGGTGCCCGGTCCACGATCAGGATGCCAGGGAAACGCTTATTCCGCGACGCAAGGTGATTGACTTTTTAAGGATTGCCAAATCCCAGCAGGGCCTGCTTGCCAAAATCATTAAAAAACGCAAGGTCAGCGATCCGCTCAAACGGATGCTGGGCCGTGTATTCGGGTACCGCGATATTGGCCGGGCGGAAATTGATGATTTCGTTCAGAACCTTTATGAATGCTCCACCTGCGGCCAATGTGAAGTGGTCTGTCCGGCCCACATCGAAACCGTTACCCTTTGGGAAGAGTTGCGACGAATAATCGTCCAGGCCGGCTACGGGCCCCTGGAAGCTCAGAAGGGACTGGTGAAAAGTGTAAAAGCATTTGACAATCCCTGGCAGCAGCCCCGGGCAGGACGCACCAAATGGGCGCGCAAGGCTAAAAAAGAGGGGCTGATCAAGCAACTGCCCCCTGAGATCAAGAAAAATAAGGCCAAGGTGCTGTTGTTTTTCGGCTGCACCGCCGCCTATGACGTCAATGTGAGGCAGGTGGCCATCAACAATGTCAATATACTCCAAGCCCTGGGGGTTGATTACGGCATTCTGGGCAGTGAGGAAAAATGCTGCGCCAGTGTATTGCTGCGCATGGGCGATCCGGAACATGAGCGCGTATTCAAACAGAATATCGATCAGTTCAATAGTTTGGGCATCGATACCCTGATCAGTTCTTGTTCCGGCTGTTTTAAGACCATTATGCAGGATTATCCGCGAATAGCGCCGCTCAATTTCGAAGTTCTGCATTCCATTGAATTTCTGGCCCGGTTGTTGAAGCAGGGCAAGCTTAAATTTCCGCATGCAGTCAACCGGACCGTGACCTATCACGACCCCTGCCATCTTGGACGGGCCACTGGCGGCTATGACGCACCGCGCATGATCATGGAGGCCATTCCCGGCCTCAAACTCATCGAGATGCCCAGAAACCGGGAATACTCCCGCTGCTGCGGCGCCGGCGGCGGTCTCAAGGCCGGCTACCCGGATATACAAAATAAAATGGCCCGACGGCGGGTCAATGAAGCAGAGGAAACCGGTGCCGAAGCCTTGGTATCAAGTTGCCCCTTTTGCTATCAGGGTTTGAATATCGGCATCAGTTCACTGGAATCGCAGCTGGTCATGCGCGATATCAGCGCACTGGTGGCGGAATCGCTTTTGGGTTACGATGTTTTCGAACAGCCGACCGCGCAGTCAGCAAAAGCACCGGAATCGGAAAGCAAAGCACCGCAAGCGCTTAAAACCGTTGCCAAGGCACCTGCGGTTCGGAAAAGCACGGCTGCATCCGCTGAAAGGGCTGCCAAAAAAGCCGCCCGGGAGCAAAAACGGGCCGCACGCCGTGCCGACCGTAAAAATAAGACGCCCCGAGAGCGTATGCCGCAAGCCGTTGAAGCGGCAGCCGCAGAAAATGCGAGCCCGCCCGCGGGCGGTGAACCGTCCGGCAATGCAGCGGCCAAAGCAGCCAAAAAGGCAGAACGGGAAAAGCGCAGAGCAGCTCGTAGAGCGGCCACTAAAAAGGAATCCGCTGCCGAAAGTGCTGAATCGCAGGTTCCTGGTGCGGCAGACAGCGTTGCGACCGAATCGGCGTCGGTGCCTGTTCAGGCGGCCCCCTCAAGGGCTGCGATCAAACAGGAAAATGGCAGCGACGCCAAGAAGGAACGCATGCGCAGGCGGGCAGAAAGACGGGCCCAAAGGGAGACGGAAAAATCAGCCCGCCGTGCGGCGCGGCGAACCTAAACAAGGTAAATTTTTGCCTGCAAAGATAAGACGGAGTTGATATGAAACGATCGCTTGTCTGGATGCTTCTGACAGCCTTACTGTTGACGGGTGGTTTGGCTCAATCTGTTGCCGCGTCCGAAGGGACGGTTCGCATGGCGGTGCTGCAAAGCGATATACATCATTTGGCGTTCTGGGTGGCCCTGGAAAAAGGCTACTTTAATGCAAACGGTGTCACTGTCGAAATTGCAGGCATATTCAGGGCTGGTCCCGAAATCATGTCCGCTTTTTCGGCCGGCGAACTGGATATGGCCTATGTCGGAGAAGCCCCTGCGACAACCGCTGTTGCCAATAAAGCCGCCAAAGTTGTCGTGGTCGCCCAAGTCAACACGGAAGGTTCGGCCCTGGTGGTGGCCAAAGATAGCGTTGCCATCAGAAGCCTGACCGATTTGAAAGGCAAAACCGTGGCGGTTCCGGGCCATTCCACCGTGCAGGATTTTTTACTGCGCAAGGCACTCAAAAACGCTTTCATTGCGCTGAAAACCGTCAATATTATCGTGTTAAAGCCACCGGAAATGATTCATGCGCTGCGCACCGGCCAAATTGACGCTTTTATTGCATGGGAACCCCATCCATCCAAAGCCGCTTCCATGCGTGTGGGCCGAAACCTGGCAACGTCGAACCACATGTGGCCGGGACACCCCTGCTGTGTACTGGTGACCGATGAGGAATTTCTAAGCGAACAACATGACAAAGTCCGGGCCGTGGTGGCTGCGCATGTTCAGGCAACCGACTACATTCACCAAAATTTAGAGGAAGCGATTGCAATCGGTGTTCAATCCACGGGTATGGATGAGGCCACGGTTCGCAGAGCCATTCAAAATGTTAACTTTACCGTTAAGCTGAATGTGGCGGGGGAAAAGGAATATGTGAGATTTCTTTCCGAACTCGGCTATATTCAATTGAAACATCCGGACGGGTTTGTGGATCAATTTCTACAGGGGGATATCTTAAGGAACCTCACGCCGCAATGAAGGGCAAGCGTCTCATACCGCCCATCGTGTTACTGCTGGGGTGGCAATTGCTGTCCGCCACCGGTCTGATACCGGCCTTTAAACTGCCGTCGCCGATTCAGGTTGCCATGGGCTTGGTGGATCTCATCCGCACGGGAATGCCCCCGGGCCACCCCCTGCATATCCATATTTATTACAGTCTGTTGCGTGTTGTCTGGGGATTTTCTCTGGCCTTGTTTATCGCGATTCCCCTGGGTCTCCTCATGGGCTGGTCCAGAACCGTGCGCGCCATGCTGGAACCTTTGGTGGAGCTCATTCGCCCGATTCCGCCGCTGGCCTGGATTCCGCTTTCCATTCTATGGTTTGGTATCGGCATCAAATCCGCGGCATTTATTATTTTTCTCGGCGCATTTTTCCCGATTCTGCTCAGCACGATCAACGGTGTTCGCGGCATTGAGCCGGTGCTGATCGAAGCGGCCAGAATGCTAAATGCCGGCCGCCTTTTTCTCTTCCTCAATGTCCTGGTGCCCGGTGCCCTGCCCACCATATTAACCGGCATGCGCATCGGAATCGGCGTGGGTTGGATGTCTTTGGTGGCTGCCGAGTTTACCGGTGTCCGGCAAGGCTACGGCCTGGGCTATATGATCATGACAGCCCGGGATATTCAGCGTTCCGATGAAATCATTGCCGGTATGCTCGTAATCGGTGCCATCGGCCTTGGAATTGATATATGTCTGCAGACAGCCGAACGGCATCTTGTCAAATGGCGTTAGCCGGAACAAATGAAAATTCGACTTAAAATCGTCAACCTGAAAAAAACCTACCCTGGCAATCGGTCCAATGCGGACATTCACATATTCGACGGGCTAAGCTTTTCGGTGCAGCAAGGGGAAATTTTTTCCATTATCGGGCCAAGCGGGTGCGGTAAAACCACCCTCTTACGCTTGATTGCCGGTTTGGAAGAGCAACAATCCGGCAAAATTTTTCTGGATGGCAAATCTTTGTC
>Ga0180436_10003077_pt1 | contig 15470 bp, 13 predicted proteins | sample SS_ome_2_FD_132434 | JGI IMG/M metagenome (GOLD analysis project Ga0180436, IMG submission 132434) | Hypersaline lake sediment archaeal communities from the Salton Sea, California, USA - SS_3_S_2 metaG | ecosystem: Environmental > Aquatic > Non-marine Saline and Alkaline > Hypersaline >...
AATGGTTTCGAGTGAAGACGATCGTCTCGCGGGCCGGTACCTGACGGAGACGACGCGCAAACAGCAGGTCCCCCCGCTGAATCAGCGGCGCAATCCCATCGCCCCCGACGGATACGACCGCAGGGCCCGCCATCCGTACAACGGCAGCCGTCACGGCAACGAGAAGAATAATCGGCAGAATACGCCGCTTGCGATCGCGAGAGCGCGCCACGGTTACCGAATCGCGCCCATACGGGAAAGCGGCCAGTAGATGACCATGGCACGCCCAAGAATATCGTCTGTGTGAACCGGTCCGAAATAGCGACCGTCCCGGGAGTTATCCCGATTGTCGCCGAGAGGAAGTCTTCGGTTTGCCGGAACATACCAACCGTTCCGAATAAACTGCACTCGCTGACGGAGTCGATCATTCTGCGGTTCCGCAGCGTAGCGATAACTCTCCCGGGTCCACTCCAGCGCAAAGGGGTCGCCGAAACCGAGATTGCGCAAAGCGATGATCGCCGATTCCTCTTCGGCGGTCAGCTCGAAACCGAGCTGATCCCGGGCAAGGGCACGTCCTCCGGCGCGGATCGTCTCGTAGTCCGCGGTATCGAGCATACGGGTCACGGGATAATCGGTCCCGGACCGAGTTTTGAACTCGGCCTCGGATATAAACTCGTCCGATCCGGCAGCCCGGATGTACATATCACCAAGGTGGATCCGAAATCGATCCCCTTCGCTGCCGACGGCGCGCTTTATCAGAAGCTGCGCCCGAGGAAGGCCGTTCTCATCACGGTCGATATCGACCAGCGACAGGGTAACCATGTAGAGTACGCGTTGGAGAATCGTAAACGCAGTGCCGCGACTGATATACGAAGGGTTTTCGAATACGATAACTTCGTTCCGTTCCGGAGCGGCAAACCCCGGCAGTTTTCCGATTCCCGGCAGGAGCTCCGGACCGTACACAAGTTTATTGACGAATATTCGATCACCCAGGAGAAGTGTTCGGATCATCGATCCCGACGGAATCTGATAGGCCTGGAGAAGGTACTGGTTGATAAGGAGGACAAGCAGCGCTGCCTGCAAAAATGCCTCGATCCAGTCGAGTACGACGTTCTTGTTCTTCTGTTTGATGCGCCGTCGGACTTTTCGTCGTTTTCGCGACGTCAGGATCCACTCGGAAATTCGCACGAGACGAACCGAAAACTGTTTCACGGGCTGCGAGCGTAGCACTTCCGGGCGTCTCTGTCACCTCCCGAACAACGTTGACAGCGAACGAGCGCGGTACCTATACTCATTCATCCATGGCCAAAGGACAGACACCGTCGGAAGACACGCCGGATGTGGAAGACATTCAGGTTCGACTCAAACCGTTTCTCGGTATTGCTCCGACCACATACGTGCCGGTTATCTGGGGAGTGCTGATTCTGGCGGGGCTCTTTCTCATCCTGGTGTATCCGGCCGTTCGATTCTACGGTTCGCGCGTTACCGTTACCAGTGTACCCTCCGGCGCCGAGGTGTATGTCGATGATCTACGGGTGGGGGCGACACCGGTCACCGCTTTCGTGGACGCCGGCGAACGGCAGATTTCGGTTGATCTTCCCGGTCATGATCCGATCGAGCGCACGATCGTTGTGAACGGTCGGTGGATCGGATCTCTGGTTTTTCCGCGACGAGAACGAATGAGCCTGCGTTTTGATTCGTTCGACCGGCATGTTCTGCTCGTGTCGGCGGTTCGGGAATTTGCGGCGTGGTCCACGACCGGCGGCGCAAGTGCGCAGTTCCAGTATCCGCCGTCGGCAAATGATGCATCCCGATCTCTGGTGGCCTCCATGGTGGGAGCGCGTGATTCCGGTCGTGACGATCAGGCGGGAGGATACCTGTCGGATTATTTGACGCATTTTGCGCCGCATGTCAGCGAGACGCAAACCGCGGATCTCCTGGCAGGCGCAAACCGGATAGCCGCGGCGGGCGCCCTCTTTGGACCCGACGCAATTGCTCAGTTGGTGCACACCATTGCACAGCTGGAGAGTCAATCTCCCGCTGCGTACCGGGTTCTGCCCACCTTTGACGGCGCGATCGCGGGGCACCCCTGGTACGGAAATCGAGAAAACGAATACTCCACGCGTCTCCTGACCGCGTCGGTAGTCCTCGACGAAGGAAGCCGGGGCGCTCCGGAACTCGTACAGCGGGGGCCGCTTCAGTTCGCACGCGTTCCCGCCGGTACGTATGTGGTGGGATACCCCGCCCGAGATGAGCAATACTCGGGAAGAACCGTCGAGTTCGATCGCGATTTCTGGATTCAGGACGAGGCGGTATCGATCGAGTTGTTTGATTCGTTTATCGCGTCGAACCCACGGTGGGCCGCGGACAATCGCTCGGCGTTGATCGATAGCGGGCCCGCAACGCGGGATTATCCGGTAGACCGATCCGACGTGGACGGCGGGGCGCGTACATTTGTGTCGTATTTCGCGGCGGAAGCGTTTGTGGACTGGTTAAACCGGGAGTCTCCCTATCCGCCCCTACCGGGGTACCGGTACGTGCTACCCACCGCCGAGGAGTGGGAATACGCGGCGTTTCTCAACGACGGTGCCTGGAGCGTCGACGACGAGACGCCGGTACGGCGAGGCGCGTTGGGAATCCCCATTATGAGCGGCGGCGTCTGGGAGTGGACCGCCACCTGGCACGGTATACACGGGCGATACATCCCGGTTCCCGAGGGTGATCAGCGGATCGTCATGGGCGGGTCCGCGATAAACGATGATGCCGGGCATTCTCTTCGCGGGGCGCAGCCGCCGGATTGGGCGACGCCGTTCCTCGGTTTTCGCGTCGCCATGGAGGCGATTCCGAATCAATGAGCGACAGAAAGACACTCGCCCGCAACCGGAAGGCGTTCCACGAGTACGAGGTGGTCGACCGGATCGAGGTCGGTATTATGCTTCAGGGGACCGAGGTCAAATCGATGCGCGCCGGACGTTTCTCGTTCAGCGACGCCTACGCCAAGGTGACGGACGGGACGCTCCTGCTGGTCGGGTTGCACATCACGGAATACAGCCACGGTAATCTGTACAATCACGAGCCGCTCCGAACACGGCGTCTCCTCGCTCACGCCGAGGAGATCGATCAGCTTCGCCGGAAAACCGACGAGCGCGGATTTACGCTGATACCGCTGGAGTTCTATCTCAAGCAGGGGCTCATTAAACTCGATCTCGGCGTATGTCGTGGTAAAAAAACATACGACAAGAGAGAAGATCTCAAGCGAAAGGCCCAGAAACGCGACATGGAACGAGAGATGAAGGGATACCGATGACCGCTGAACGACCGGTTGATCATGAAATTCTTTCCTTTGCCCGTGAACTCGCGCGTATTGGCGGCGATACCGCTATGAAGTGGTTTCGTTCTACGGACCTCGTGGCGGAGCGCAAATCGGACGACTCACCGGTTACGATCGCGGATCGGACTGCGGAAGAGGCGATACGGAGAGCCATCGCAACGCGGTACCCGGACCACGGTGTGCTCGGCGAGGAGTTTGGCGGTGCCGATGCGGACAGGCTTCCCCGTTGGATCATCGATCCGATCGACGGAACGAAGTCGTTCGTCCGCGGTGTGCCTCTGTTTACCACGCTTGTGGCGTACCAGGACGCCGACGGTATCGGCGCGGGCGTCATCTACGCACCCGCTACCGGAGAGATGGTGTCTGCGGCCCCCGGTGATGGTGCGTACGACGAAGAGGGGAGAACTGTACACGTGTCGTCCTGTGGGAGCATTGAAAACGCCTGGGTGATGACCACCGACCCGGTGGATCTGAGCAGACGCGAACCGGGGATATCGCGGATGCTGCTCGAACGCGCCGGTGCGATGCGGACCTGGGCGGACGCATATGGATATCTTTTACTTGCACGCGGTGCGGTCGACGCGATGATCGATCCGATCATGAGTCCCTGGGATATCGCCCCGCTCTCGGTGATCATCCGCGAGGCGGGTGGTGTGTTTTCGGCGATCGACGGCGTCATCGACGATCTCGGGAGTTCCGCCGTAGCGGCTTCGACCCCGGATCTCCACCGTGCGATCATCGCGGGGCGACACGACCACGGAACGTATTGAATCGATCGTCCGTGCGCGGTACATTATACATACATAGCACGGGGGTGTTCCGGATTCGACTGGGGTGGCTACCGTGTGGTACGTTGCAGGTGGAGCGCCATCTCCTGATTGGCACCTTTATATCTGCCGAAGAAGCAGACTATCTTCCGGTTGCAGCGTAACAGCTGCTAACCACGGGCGCGGGGCGCGCCGTTCTGAGCTCCCCGTTAGCTTGTAAGAAATCAGGACTTGCCGTCGGTCGTTCCTGAAGGATCGTCGGGACACTAATTTCGGGATGGGCGGCGTAGCGGTTGTTCGGGTATCCGGACGCCGTCGAGATTTAAGCCCGGACTAAACCTGTAGACGCGTATCGCCGGCTCCTCAGGACGCGGGTTCGACTCCCGCCACCTCCAAATTTTACTCCAACCGTTGGATTATGAACTCGCTTTGTCACCGGCTTTCGCGGCGGGAGTCGAAACGGAGGAGCGGCGCGAATACCTGGAGCGCGAATCGCCAGGGATGGCGATTCAGCGACGGAGGCGGCCCGGAGGGAGGAGGCAGGATGCCGACGACCGGCGCGCCCTACTCCCACTCGATCGTTGCCGGCGGTTTTCCGGAAATGTCGTATACGACGCGCCCCAGACCGGCGATCCGGTTTATCATGCGGGCTGCAAGGTCGCGTAAGAACGTCGGGTCGAAGTCGTACATGTCGGCGGTCATCCCGTCTCGGGATACGACAGCACGCAGTGCGAGAACGTCGCCATAGGCACGCTCGTCTCCGGTGACACCCACCGACCGAATCGGGAGCAGCACCGAGAACGCCTGCCAGATTTCGTCGTAGAGTCCTGCTTCACGAAGCGCCTCGATATAGAGCGCATCCGCTTCGCGAAGGAGATCGCAGCGCTCCCGCGTTACTTCGCCGAGAATACGAACCGCCAGGCCGGGCCCGGGAAAGGGGTGGCGACCCACTACCCGGGGGGACACGCCGAGGATTCGGCCCAACTCTCGCACCTCATCCTTGTACAACCACGCCAGTGGCTCGACGATCTCACCGCGTTCCCGCTTAGCATGGACCAGGGGAGACGCCACGTTGTGATGGCTTTTAATGCGGCTGGCATGGCGTCCGACGCCGCTACCGCTCTCGATGAGATCGGTGTACAGCGTGCCCTGCGCGAGCAGGTAGTCGCCGGAGAGCAGCGTTGCGATCTCCTCCTGCTGTACCTGGATAAACATGTCGCCGATGATCCGTCGCTTCTCCTCGGGATCTTCCACGCCTGCTAGTGCCTCAAGAAATCGATCCGCCGCGTTTACCATCGAGAGGTGCTGCGCTCCAAGCGCACGCAGAGTCTCGCCGATTTCCGCGGATTCGTTTTTACGCATCAGACCGGTATCGATGTACATCAGGTAGACCTGCTCCGGCGATAGCGATGCGAGCAGGAGCGCCGCCACTACGGTGCTGTCCACGCCACCCGAAATAAGAAGCAATACATTCCGATCGCCGACGCGCCGGCGCACCTCCGCCTGCAGATCCTCCAGATACCGCCGGACGGACCATAAGTCGCGAATCCCGCAGCGGTCACGAGCGAACCGTTCGAGGATATCCGTGCCGTGTTCGGTGTGACTCACCTCGGGATGAAACTGCAGGCCCAGGGCGTTGTGATCGGGAAACGCCACCACCGCCGGTACATTGTGAACGCTTGCGGCGACCTGGATCGCCCCATCCGGCAGTGATTCGATCGCATCGCCGTGACTCATCCAGGATTGAAAGGTCGACTCGATGCGGGAGAACTCACCTTCGGGACGTTCGACGGCGATTCGGGCAGGGCCGTATTCGCGATCGCGCGATCTCGATACGGTGCCCCCCAAGGTATGGACCAATGTTTGAAGACCGTAGCAGATTCCGAGGATCGGAATTCCCAGATCAAACAGCGCCCGGTCCGGCCGTGGCGCGTCTACGTCGTGAACCGAATAGGGCGAACCGGAGAGGATCACGCCCTTTACGGTGTCACTGTACCAATCGGCAACCGGTTGCGTTCCCGAGACGATCTCCGCATACACGCCGCGCTCACGGAGACGTCGCCCGATCAGGTGCGTTGTCTGTCCGCCAAAATCCAGGACCAGGATCCGCTGGAGATCATCGTTCACCGGGTCGTCTTCCACGGATCGTTCCGGATGATCGTACTGCGCCGTTCGTATCCAACGGACACGATGCTCACAGGGACACCCACGTAGTTCTCGATATACGCGATGTACTCTCTGGCTTTCTCCGGCAGTTCCTCAAACCGTTCGATATCGCCGATTGCCTGGTTCCACCCGACAAACCGCATCGTTACCGGTTTTGCCTGTTCCAGGAGTTCGATTGAACTGGGAAAATAGTCGAGGGTCTCGCTCATCGTCTCGTAAGCGATACAGGTTCTGATCTCATCGAGTTCATCGTACACGTCCAGATGCGTCAACGCGAGACTGTCGATACCGTTGGTGCGGCAGGCGTAGCGAAGTGCCACCAGATCGAGGTATCCCACGCGACGGGGTCGGCCGGTCGTGACGCCGTATTCACGCCCGGTGTCGCGAATATAGTCTTCCAGCTCGCCCTGGGAGTCGCTGTCGAACTCGCTCGGAAAGGGACCGTTCCCTACTCGCGTACTGTAGGCCTTAAACACGCCCAGGACGTGATCGATGTCTCGAGGACCGATTCCAGATCCCGCGGCGGCACCGGCGGCACTGGAGCTGCCGCTGGATACAAAGGGATAGGTGCCGATATCAATATCGAGAAGCGCTCCTTGCGCTCCCTCAAAGAGTACGTTCTGGTCGATGTGCGCCGAGTCGTTGGAAGGATGCATGAACGTGGCGATATCCACGGACAATTCCAGGAGTCGATCCCGGTAGGTATCAAGAAATGTCCTGTCCGTATCGGTGAGTTCCGCGCAGTGGGCTTCCCAGGATATATCCGCCAGACGGACACCCTCGCGGAGAGCCTTGTGGGCGTAGGTGATTCCGATACCGCGACCGGTGGTACCAATCGGCGTCGCCCGGGCGGCGTCGCGATCGATGTCTTCCTGTTTGTGGCTCGGTAGCACGAGATGTGCCCGATCGGATACAAATACACGCCCGCGCCAATCGATGCCGAGCGACTCGATCTCCCGGAGTTCCGCAAAGAGCGCTTCCGGATCGATGACCATACCGCTGCCGAGAACAACCCGTACGTCCGGGTAGATTATCCCCGACGGAATCAGGTGCAGCTTATAGGTCGTCCCCTCGTGTACGATCGTATGTCCCGCGTTGGCTCCGCCCGAGAATCGTACGACGATCCCCGCGTCCGCCGCCAGATAGTCGACGATCTTGCCCTTGCCTTCATCACCCCACTGCGCACCGATTACCGCCAAATTCAATAGGCTACCCTCGTGAGTAGTTTACCGGTTGCCGAACCATCGCGACGTCGTGGACGTGGCTTTCGGACAAGCCGGCGGACGTGATTCTAACGAAGTTCCGGTACCGCCGCAATTCGTCCACGGTACGGCATCCACAGTATCCCATCCCTTTTCGGAGGCCCGTTACGAGCTGGTGGAGAAACGGCTTGAGCTCGCCTTTATATGGAACACGTCCTTCGATGCCTTCCGGTACCGGTTCCTCGCCCTCGGCGACGTTGTATCGATCTCCCCCGCCCTTCTTCATCGCTCCCACGGAACCCATACCGCGATACGACTTGAATATTCGTCCCTCGTACAGAAACTCTTTCCCGGGAGACTCCTTGAGACCGGCGAAGAGATTTCCGATCATGACCGCGTGCGCGCCGGCGGCGATCGCTTTGGTGATGTCGCCGGAAAACTTGATACCACCGTCGGCGATCACCGGTATCCCCCGTACCGCCGCTGTATCGACGGCGTCCATCACGGCAGAAAGCTGCGGTACCCCGATACCGGCGACGATACGGGTCGTGCAGATCGATCCCGGACCGACCCCGACCTTGACGATGTCCACACCGGCGTCAATAAGGCGGTTTGTTCCATCCGCATCCGAAACGTTTCCACCGATCACGGGGAGTGTCGAGTAGGATTTTTTTATCGCGCGAATAGCGTCCACCACGTTTTTGGAGTTTCCGTGGGCGGTATCGAGCACGACAAAATCGACCTTCGCGTCCACCAGAACGGGAAGGCGTGTTTCGACATCGTTTGGCGCCACCGCAGCGCCGACGAGCAAGCGACCCCGTTCGTCCGTGGCGGCGTTGGGAAACAGACTGTGTTTCTCCATGTCTTTTACCGTTATCAGCCCGGTGAGGGCTCCGTTCTCGTCAACCACCGGTAACTTTTCGATTTTATGCTCGTTGAACTTTCGCTGTGCGCTCTCGATCGACGGCGTGCCCACCTCCACAATCGGATTCGCGGTCATCACGTTTCGTACGAGCTGGGCGTTGTCCGGTGCAAAGCGAAGATCGCGACTCGTGATGATGCCGACAAGCAGATTACCGTCGATCACCGGTAAGCCGGAGATACTGTAAAAATCGACGATCTCGCGAACTTCCCCTACCGTCTGGTCAGGTCCCACCGTGACCGGATTCTCGATGACCCAGTTGAGATGCCGTTTTACCGCCGCGACCTGCTTTGCTTGTTCCTGCGGATCCATGTTGCGGTGTATGACGCCGACACCACCCTCGAGCGCGAGAGCGATCGCCAGAGATTCTTCGGTGACCGTGTCCATTGCGGCGGAGATAATCGGAACATTGAGGGTTATCCCCGGCGCCAGGGTTGTGGCCACCTCGGTCTCGTTGGGAAGAAAATCGGCGTACGCCGGTTGGAGGAGAACGTCGTCGAAGCTGTATTTTTCCGGTATGCCTGAACGATCTGCGGTTTTGTCTTGGCTGTCCATACACCATTATGTCGAAGCCGATCGTCACTGTCCATACGTTCCGTCCGTATGGCATACTCCGGTGGATGCGAATATGCAGGTATGGAGTGACGCTACTGGCTGTATCGATTCTGGCGGGATGCGGAGCGGATCCGACACCGCCGGAGCGACCCGCCCGGTACGAGATCGTCCCCGAAGCGGGAGACGGGATAATTCTAGCTCGATCTGAGACGAGCGGGATTCTGATCCAGGGCGAAGAGGAGAGTATTCCCTCCAGGGTCGAGCTGCCGGAGGATTTTGTGTTTATCTCCGCCGGCGACTATAACCTCGATCTCGACGATATAGACGAGCAGATCGTCGTGGTTAAACGACGGGATGATCCGAACGACCGGGTTCGTATCCTGGTCACCGATTTCGATACCCTGCGAAACACCTACCGAATCGTCTGGGAGGGCGAAACGCGCGCTCAGAACGTTCGGACGTTCTCGCTCTATACGGCGGATGTCATCGGCGACCATCTGCAGGAGATCGTGTGTTTTGGTACGGACGAGGAAGGCCGGCAGAGTCTTGATATTTTTCGGCGCCGCCAGGCCGGGACCGTTACGGGCCTCTCGTTCCGGGAGATATTTTCCGCGGTTGCCGACGGAAGTATCGAGATCGAGGAGCAGCCCCGGTCCGATTCGTACCGAACGCTCCAATCAACCGGGGCGAGTTACCCGATCCAGGTATATCGACGAAACGTCGCAACCGACGTGCCCCTGGATCTTGTTCGAAGCAGCTGGTATTGGCGGGCGCAGGAAAGCCGATACGTTCTCGCAAACACCGAATCGATTCCGGCCATGGAAATCGAGGAAGCGCAGCTGCGAGAGTTGTACAACGCGGAATCGGAGGAGATCGAGCTCTTTCTTCGTGGCCCGTGGTACCGGAGTATCGGCGAGGAGATGAACACCGGGTTCGAGCTCGCCTATTTCAATCCGGAAACACGGGAGATCGTGCTCTTTCGCAACGATACGCAGGAGCGATACGAATGGCTGAACTCCTATAAGACGCTGTACGAGGGTGGTCCCGGACTGTGGATGAACCTCCAAAACGAGGTTCTCGGCACGGTCCGACGGCAGCTCTCGATTACCGTACGAGGTCTGGATTCTCTCCTTCTTTCGATGGAGGGTGCCGAATACTGGAACGGGGAGTATCGCCGAATGACCGAGGGGATCCAAGCCGGTATTCTACGCCGCTATGAAATAAATACCCCGGACTTTGAGCTTTCCGGAATTTATCGGAATGAGAACAACGAGGAGTTTCTCTTTGACCGTCCCTACTTCTCCTATCGCTCCGACGACCACACCTGGAGCGGCGGGTACAACCTCGTGGAGATCGGTGTTCCCGTAATCGAACTGAAAGTCATGCAGACCGATGACGATGAGAGTTTTAATCGGTCATACTCGGTAGAATACCGCGAACAGGGGTCGGAAGGTCAGATCGTTCGGACGCTTCGCCTCACGCCGGTGGAGCTGACCGTGGACGGGCCTCGAGGTATTCCGGGTGATCCGATCGTCCTTGAGCAGGTTCGAGAAATCGAATCGTGACTACTGAAACAGCAGCATTCCTTCGATTCCTCGCTCCTTGAGTTCCAGTACGCGCGCCTGAACCGCGGCATCGTCGGCGTCGTCGGGAATCGGGATGAGCACCCGGTGGTAGAGCTCGTCGTTGATTCGGTATTCTTCGACCTGCGCGCCGAACCCCAGTGATTCCATGTCGAGACGCATGTACCGGGCGTTCTCCGGATCGCGAAAACTACCGACCTGAACGCCGCGGACGCGTCGCGGCGACGGTGCAGCCGGCGGTGTTGTGTTGTCGTTTCCGGTATCGACGGGTGCCTCCGTAACAACGGGCACCGTCGTTGGTACAATTCTGCTCGGGTTGGGAAGGTACGTCGCCTCACCAACCACGAGAGCCTGCTCCGGACTGTCCGGAAACTGCTCCGCGAAGATGCGGCGCGCCAGCTCCAATCCCTCAGGGCGATCGATCGCCTGGGAAATCTCAAAGAGGAGAAGCACCGCCACCGGCTCGATCGACTCGTGGTCTTGTTCACCCACGAGAGCCCGGGCGTGCTGATACGCTCTCTCGAAGCGTTCATCCAGAAGGAACGCGCGAGCCCGGAGAATCGCCGCCTGACGCTGCAGCGTTCGATCCGGCGCACCCTGCACGGCTCGCGTGAGGAGAACGATCGCTTCGTCGTGTTCACCGATCTCTATGGACATTGCCGCCCGGCGAAGGAGGGCGTCCCAATTGGAAGGATCGATTTCCAACACCCGCGCGTACCAGCGGCCTGCCTCAAAATACCGGTTAGCCGTTTCGTGTACGTATCCCGCCTCCATGTAAACCCGCTGCCGATCGGAATCGAGGGTGACCCCGTCGGCGTAGCGCTCGAGATCGCGGGTAAACGTGTCGAGGTCCGGGGCGGTTCGCAACAACCGAAGCAGAACGTCCGGGTACTCCGGCCGATCACGTCCCTGTGCCAACCATTGCCTCAGTTCCGCCGGGTCTCCCGAGGCGAGATTTTGCGCCGGGAGAACCACGAGCGAAACGAGAAGAACAAACAGAACCTGCGCGACGAGTAACGCTCTCATCGTTCAGCGTTTGGGGGTTGAGGGTTTCTCGGACGTCGCGGCGATTCGCGGCGGCTCTCCGGAAGACTCGGTCTTCTTCTTTTTCTGCTGCTTCTTCTCTTCGCGTTTTTTCTGACGTTCGAGTCGTTTTTCCGAGCGAGCTTTTGTTTTTCGTGAGCTGCTGTTCATGGCGATGGGAATCGCCACCACGACGCCTAAAAAAAACGACAGGAACAAACCCATAAATACCGGGACATCTTCAAACTCGACAAAACCAAACGAGATATCCGCGGTGTTGCCAAGGTTGAGTCCAACAAAGGCAAGAATGATCGCCAGTACGATCAGGTAAAAAACCAGTTTCCAGGGCATACTCGATACCTCCTCTAATGGCGAAAACTTCTCTGGCCGGTAAACACCATCGTGGCGTCGTATTCGTTGCAGACGTCGATTACATCCCAATCGCGGATTGCGCCTCCCGGCTGGACGATCGACCGAACCCCTGCGCGGAGCCCCACCAGCGCTCCGTCGCGAAAGGGGAAAAACGCGTCCGATACCATCGTGGCACCCTGGAGTCCGCCGTTGCGTTGCGTCGCCACCGAGATGTAATGGTCCCGTTCGGTTTCGTCGTCCAGCTCTTCCAGTCCCAGGGAGCGTTCTTCCATACAGATTGCATCGGCGTAGTTTCGGATCGCCTTCTCTCGTGCGATTCGGGCCACTCCCACGCGGTCCTGTTCGCCTGTGCCGATAGCGATCGTTCGCTCCTTGGCGACAAAAAGGACGGAGTTACTGGTTACGCCGCTCTCGACAAACCAACCGAATCGCATGTCACGTCGCTCGGCGTCACTAGGAGACCGGGCGATCCGGTGTTCCACGCCGTCTTTGGTAACCGAGGCGGGATCGGGCCGGAGCTCGCCGAGATCGACCGGTACGTAGGACCACTGGGCAACTAGTCCACCGTCCATGAGGCTTTTGAAATCGACAACGCGTCGCGTGGTCCATTCCTGAAGTCGATCGATCCGATCGATGCGCATCACTCGGAGGTTCTTGCGTTCGGCCAGTTTCTCACGTACTCCCGGCGCAAACTCCGGTGCCACGACAACCTCCGCGTAGTACGATAAAACCGCTTCCGCCGTCTCGATATCCAGCTCGCGATTGACAGCGATGGCGCCCCCAAAGGCGGCGATCCTGTCTCCCGCCAGGGCGCGTCGGTACGCGTCGAGGGGAGAATCCGCCAGGGCCACGCCGGCGGGATTGTTGTGTTTTACGATCACACAGGCCGGTCGTTCGTGCAGGTAGCGCAGAATGCCGAGCGCCGCATCAACATCGGTAACGTTGATCTTGCCGGGGTGTTTCCCGCTCTGGAGGAGCTCCATCGCGGTGGTAAGTGCGCCGTCGGGTCCCACCGAGACGACTTCACCGAGCGCAACATTTCCGTTCATGAGCCGGTACAGCGCCGCTTCCTGGTCCGGGTTCTCGCCGTATCGAAGACCCGCACGTTTACCGTCCAGGTCCCATCGTATCTTTTCGTACAGAAGGTGTTGCGCGTTGTCGCCGGACCCGAAGCTGATCGTGATCTCCTCAGGAAAATGGTCGGTCACGATCGTGCTGTACATTCTGCGACTGCTCACGGCGCATCCTCCGTAATCTCGTACAGCGTGCCCAGGGATACGCCGTGCACGGCACGACCGATCGATCCGGCGATCGCCGCCTCGTAGTGTGCGGTGTACCGGAACACCCGGGCCGCGAGATCTGCGCGAAAGGGTAACGTTGTGGCTCCCCGGTTTTCACGAAGATGGTCGATGAATTCCGGGTAGTCTTCCGGATGGCATACCGACGCGACCCGCAGGAAATTCTTTGCTGCCGCGCGAAGCATCGTGGGGCCGCCGATATCGATATGGGTACGCAAGTCTTCCAGGGTGGAGTCGGCCTCGGCCGCGGCCTGCTCAAAGGGATAGAGATTCCCTAGGACCAGATCAAACTCGACCGATCCGGTGCGCTCCAGATCCTCCTGGTGAGCGGCATTGTACCGCTCACTCAACAATCCGAGATAGATCCGAAAGTCCAGCGTTTTAACCAGGCCGCCCTGCATCTCCGGCTGGCCCGTATACTCGGTGACGCGGCGAAGAACGGGACCGGATCGATCGATCAACGTTTCTATCGCGGTATAGGTACCGCCGGTGGAATAGATCGTACACTCCGGTGCGTATCGGCGCAGTCCCTCGATCAACGTGTCCAGACCGCGTTTGTCCGCGAGGCTTACGAGTGCGTTCCGGATCGGTACACGATCAGGAACGGTTGTTACGCGATTGAGCTGCATGGTCTCTCCAGGGGTTGACGGCCGCGTTCAACATACGCGTAGGCGTCGTGATTGTGAATGCTCTCCTGATTGACCGCTTCCACACTGAACCAGGGGAAGCGGTAGGATTCCTCGATCTTTACCGTAACGGTACGGACAAGATCCTCCACAAAAACGGGGTTGTCATAGGCGTGTTCGGTCACGTACTTCTCGTCGCTTCGTTTGAGGAGCGTGTAGAGTCCCGCCGAGGCGCTCCCCTCCACGAGTTGTATCAGGTCCTCCATCCAGAAAAACTCTTCCACCTCAACGGTCACCGTGCAGAGGCCGCGCTGGTTATGCGCGCCGCGATCGCTTATCTCCTTGCTACACGGGCACAGCGTTGTCACCGGGACCGTTACGGAAACAAAAAACTCCCGGCGCGAACTGTCCGCTACCCCGCTGAATGCGCACTCGTAGCGCATCATTCCGGCTTGACCCGAGACGGGCGCGTGCTTCTCGATAAAGTAAGGAAAACGGAGAATGCCGAAGGCGCGCTCCGCCTCGAGATGCTCCCGCACTTCGTCGAGCATATGCAGGAAGTTCGGCATCCTGATATCTCCCGCGTGCCGGTGAAACACCTCGATAAAGCGACTCATATGAGTGCCCTTGTAGTGGTGCGGAAGATCTGCGTAAAGATCGAGGGTCCCCACGGTACTCTGGCTGCGGCGATCGCGATCAAGTACGGTGATCGGATACGAGACCTTCCGAACCCCTACTTTCTGGAGCGGAATATTGCGTTCGTCGTTTTGTCGTTGAACGTCGACCACCGTCACCCTCGCGTATCCGGCGACCGCCGCGCTTCCGCCGCCTGCACGGTATTGTACAAAAGCATTGCTCGCGTAAGCGGACCGACGCCACCGGGAACGGGCGTTATCGCCGCGGCGATCTCGCGGACCTCCTCAAACGCCACGTCTCCTACCAGGCGATACCCTCGTTCCGTGTCTGCTTCGACCCGGTTGACGCCGACATCGACAACCACGGTGCCGGGAGCAACCATATCCGCAGTCACAAACTCCGGCGATCCGATGGCGGCGACGAGAATATCCGCCTGTCTCGTGATCTCCGGTAGATTTGCCGTCCGCGAGTGGCACATCGTGACGGTGGCGTTTCCACCGGTGGCCTTGCGGGCGAGAAGGAGCGATATCGGTTTGCCCACAATGTTGCTGCGACCGAGGACGACCACGTGTTTTCCCGCAGGATCGATGTTGCTCCGCTGAAGCATCTGCAGAATACCGTGGGGAGTACAGGGAAGCAGGCTCGGAAGCCCGAGAAGCAGACGCCCCAGAGACAGGGGATGAAACCCATCCACGTCCTTTGCCGGATCGATCGCCTCGAGAACGACCGATTCGTCGATATGCTGCGGCAGGGGAAGCTGAACCAGGATACCGTCCACGGTGTTGTCCGCGTTCAATTGTCGGACGAGCGCGAGAAGTTCGTGTTGTGAAGTAGATTCCGGAATTCTGAAGTCCAGGCTCCTGATTCCGACTTTCTCGCAGTCCCGTTCCTTGGCGGTGACGTACGATACGCTCGCCGGGTTCTCCCCCACCAGTACGACCGCAAGACCAGGAGCGTGACCGTCTGCGGTCAGCGCGGCAATACGCTCCGTGAGCTCCCCGCGAATCGTG
>Ga0180436_10003078_pt1 | contig 15464 bp, 18 predicted proteins | sample SS_ome_2_FD_132434 | JGI IMG/M metagenome (GOLD analysis project Ga0180436, IMG submission 132434) | Hypersaline lake sediment archaeal communities from the Salton Sea, California, USA - SS_3_S_2 metaG | ecosystem: Environmental > Aquatic > Non-marine Saline and Alkaline > Hypersaline >...
CGGCCCGGTGTACACTCTCCGCAAGGCGCCACCAAGCCAAGGGGCTAGCCCAGGATGTCGATACCAGCCGGCAAGATGCACGCTGACGAGGTAGACATCGACGCACAGTTGGTGCGCCGGCTGCTCGCCGCGCAGTTCCCCCAGTGGGCCGACCATCCGGTTACGCCGGTTGTCTCTGCTGGAACGGACAACGCGCTCTATCGTCTGGGCGATGACTTGGTCGTGCGGCTCCCGCGCATCTACTGGGCCGTGAACCAGATCGACAGGGAGTTCCGATGGCTGCCACGACTTGCCCCATATCTCCCGCTGGCCCTCCCAGCCCCGCTCGCCAAGGGGCGGCCAGGGGCGGGGTATCCCTACAGTTGGGGCGTCTATCGCTGGCTCGCGGGCGAGAGTGCGACCATCGAGTCCATCGCCGATCCGATTGAAGCGGCGCTTGACCTGGCACACTTCATCACGGCCCTACAACGGATCGATACTGCGGGAGGGCCACCGCTTGGGCAACACAACCTGTCCCGGGGCAAACCACTGACAACGCGAGACGGGGCCACCCGCGAGGCCATCGCCGCACTGGGGAACAGAGTTGACGCCGGCACTGCGATGGCTGTATGGGAGGGGGCTCTCAAGGCATCCGAATGGTCCCGTGAACCCGTCTGGTTCCACGGTGACCTACTTGCCGGGAACCTGCTGTGCGCTGAGGGCCGTATACACGCTGTGATCGACTTCGGGGCGCTGGCCGTTGGTGATCCTGCCTGCGACCTCATGATTGCGTGGGACCTTTTCGAGGGCGATAGTCGCGACGCGTTCCGCACGGCCCTGCTGGCGGACGACGCAACCTGGGAGCGGGGCCGTGGCTGGGCACTGTCTCAGGCACTGATCTTCGTCCCCTACTACCTTGAGACGAATCCAGCAGGCGTTACTGAGGCCCTCCGCAGAATCGACCTGGTCCTTGCTGACCAGAGCGCAGGCTTGTAGCAGACGCCTTTCCCTCGACGCCCACAGTGGTATGCCACCTTGCGCCAGCCACCAACGGTCGTACACTTACACGTAGTATGGTCACAGCGATACCGCGTACACAGGCTGACCTAGAAGCTGCCCTTGCGGCCCAACTGGCCGCAGCCGCATCGCGCCCCTGGTCCCCCGACGCCACCGTGGCCGACGTCTTCGGGCCCATCGAGAGCTGGATGGTCAAGATCGGGCAGCGGACGCTGCTCCTCGATCCCGTCAGCCAGTCCTGGTTCTACCACGACCCCTTCCACGACACATGGGAACCAACCGGGTTCGGCCCGGGCGAGGTGGAGTTCAACGCCATCGGCAGACACCTCGGTTACCGGCGTCTTCCCCCGCCTCTCGAGATGTGTCCCGGATGCGGGCGCAGCCTCCCGCTCAACAGCCGCTTCTGTCCCAAGTGCGGACGGCGATTCTCACCTGTAGCCCTCCGTTGCCCCACCTGCCGCCACGACAACCGCCCCGCGGCCAGGTTCTGCACCAAGTGCGGCAGAACGCTGCATCAGCGCACGGTAGGGAGGCTGCCAGGATGATCGCCGGCCTCTTCAGCCTTCTCAGCATCCTATTCACCGTCGCGATGACCGTCGTGATGGTCGTGACGCTGCGCAAGGAGCGGCGCATCGGTGCCTTCACCCAGCTTCTCTCCGCCGGCGTTGGCCTCCTGATGATCCCCGTCTTCTCTGCCCTCAGCGGGGCTCGCTTGCGCCCGCTCTTCAGCCTGCCGCTTCTTCTGCTGGGCTTGCTCGTCGGGTTCCTGCGGGGCTTCGCGACGAAGCTGACGTGGCGCGGCAAGCACGTGATGGGCAGGCACTCGGTGTGGTTCCTGGTGGGATGGGGTGTATCCCTGGTCCTGGCACAGCTCCTGACGCTGATGGGGAGCGCTGTGCTGGCATCGCTGGGCCTCCTGCCGATGGTGCTCTCGACGGGCACGCAGGTCGGGATGGCGGGCAACCTCTTCTTGCGGCGGCTCTTCCTCCGGAAGCCGGTCAGACCGGCGGGTAGCCGCCTATGATCCGACACCGTCGACGGCTCACCGTTCTGGTCGCCGCGCTCGCGGTCGCCGCGTGCCTGCTTGCGCCTCGCTCGGTCGCGGCCCAAGACGAGGGTCCAACCTGTCCCGCCGGATTCGAGTGGCAGCGCATGTCGGGCGTCGGCTGTGTCCAGATCGGATGCACATCCATCGCCAACGCCAAGCTCTCCTACACCCGCGCCTGCATCTGCCTGGACGGCTTCAAGGGATGCTACGAGCCCGTTGACAGCTCCGGCGCGAACTGCGGGCCCAACTGTCCGTACTCACGGCTGGTCGCCTGTGTGGACTCCGGCGCGCTCTGTCCCGGCGAGGAACCGACAGCTGAGCCCGATCCCGAACCGACCGAGGACCCGACAACCGAGCCCAATCCGCAACCCAGCCCTGAGGCTGACCCGGAGCCCAGCGTCGCGGTAGACACGGACCCGGGCGACCAGGGCCAGGACGATGGCCTCGTGAACGACCTGGCGGAGTTCCTCGCAGGCGAGGGCGTGACCGACCCGTCGGCGGGCCAGGCAGCCGCCGGTGGTGTCGCTCTCTCCACTCTCATTGCCACCTGGGTGCTCATCAACGCACTCTCGGGCACCCCCATCAGCGAGTTGCTCCAAGCGGTCGGCCTCTGGGGCCAGAAGCCGGGCAGCTCGGCGACGCCCCAGCCAGGCGCCGGCACAGCTACGCCCTCCGGCCCCCAGATTCAGCAGGCCCAGGTACCCGGCATCCCGCTGTCGACCTCAGGCGTGGTCCCTGGACGCGGTCCGCAGCCTGGCCGTCCGGCCCAGCCCGCTGTACCGCCGACCGCTGGTGCTACGCCTCCGGTGGCGCCCGCTCAGCAGACGCCGTCGGCCCCCAAGCCCCCTGCCGAGGAGGTGCCGCCCGACCGCTTCCCAGACGACGCCGATCCCCTCAAGGTTCAGCAGCTCACCCAGCGCTTCCAGGACGTGGTCGCCGACAAGATCAGGGAGGGCTACTACGTCCGCAACACAGGATTGATCAACAAGATCTGGAACCAGACCATCGGCAGGGGTTCAGACATCATCAGCGGGCACAAGGGTGGGCAGTGTGGAGAGTTCGCCGACTGGGGCGCCAAGTGGTCCGAACCCATCGTCAAGGAGATCTTTGGCGATGCCGCTATCGTCGACACCGTCTACATAGGCGAGACCTCGACACGCTATCCGGATGGCTTCCTCAACGCCGCCGACGCCCTCTACGAGGCCAACCACGCCGCAACGCGCGTCATCCTCCCCACCGGCGAGAGCTACATCCTGGACTACTGGGCCGCCGTGGGCGACCAACAGATGGAGCTGGGCACCGACTACGCCCACCAGCTCATCTTCGACGAGCCCCGGCAACGCGACCGCATCCAGCTCATTCCCGAGAAGGACTGGATCGCCACCTGGAAGCAGAAGATAGGGCCGAACGATTCGGAGGCGCACAATATGCACTACGCGATGAGCGAGCTCCAGTCGGCCTACAACAGCAACCTGAGCGAGGTCGAGGCCATCCAGGCCTGGCGCAATCAGCGCTATCCTGGCGTCCCACCCCACCAAATGCAGACCATCCTCAACAACTGGCATCGCAACAACGTGCACTGGGAGCGGCCCTAGCCGAGCTGTCACCGGCTGGCTATCAGCCCTCAGGTGCCAATCGCCAGGCCGTCGGCGGGAGTCGGTAAGAGGCGTCGGCCGCACCTGCATCGTAAATCGCGGGATGATGCCGCACGTCGTTCCCTCACGCGCCGGGCAGCGCCAAGCGTTACCCCTCACTCATGGCTCATCCTTGCCCCCCACGCCCTCACGGCTATGATAGTTTCAATTGATCCCCCGGAGGAACACCCAATGACCTTCACCGTCAAGGACGTTCTGCGCATGGAAGTGGCGCCCGCCCTGGGCTGTACCGAGCCCGGCGCGGTCGCGCTGGGCGCCGCTGCGGCGGCAGCCCTCCTCGATGGCGACGAGATCCAGTCGATCGAAGTCTGGGTCGACGCCAACGTCTACAAGAATGGCATCGCCGTCTCCATCCCCGGCACCGACGGCCTTATTGGTCTCGACATGTCGAGCGCGCTCGGCGCCACCGGGGGAGATCCATCGCTCAAGCTGCAGGTTCTGGAGCCCGTGGATGCCGCTGCCATTGCCCATTCGCAGGCCCTTGTCGCCGGCGGCGCCGTCACCGTCAACCTGCTCCCCGACCAGCCGGGGCCCTACATCCGGACGATACTCCACGGTGCAGCACACACGGCGGAGACCGTCGTGCAGGGCACCCACGACAACATCGTGTCGGCTGCCCTGGACGGCACTGCTGTAGTTGACAGTTCGCTCCTCTCGGTCACGGCTGGCGGCAACGGGGGACATGGCCTCGCGGAGCTGGAGGACTGGCTACGAGATCGCTCGATGGATGACCTGCTGGCCCTGCTTGATCAGCTGGATGAGGATGACCTGGCCTTTGTCGAGAAAGGCGTCCAGACGAATGTCACGCTGGCTGAGTATGGTCTCGCGCACGACTGCGGGATGGGCGTGGGACGCGCACTGGAGCGCCTGGCGCGTCAGGGCTTGATTCAGCGGGACATGATCCTGGCGGCGCGGATGCTCACGTCCGCGGCTGCCGACGCACGGATGGCGGGCGCCAAGCTTCCCGCGATGAGCTCCGCCGGCAGCGGTAACCATGGGCTGACCGCGATCCTGCCCATCTGGGCCGTCAAGGACTTCGTCGACACGGATCACACGACCGTGCTCAAGGCCATTGCCCTCAGCCACATCGTCACCGGCTTCATCAAGGCCTACACAGGCAGGCTCAGTGCGCTCTGCGGCTGCTCCGTCGCCGCCGGCGCCGGCGCCACCGCCGGGATCGCGTACCTGCTGGGCGGCGACAAGCACCACATCTCTGGCGCCATCGCCAACGTGATGGGCGACCTCGCGGGCGTCATCTGCGACGGCGCAAAGGCCGGCTGCGCACTCAAGCTCTCTACTGCCTCAGGCACTGCAGTTCAGGCCGCGCTCTTCGCCTTGCAGGGCGTGAAGATCAACCCCACTGACGGCATCGTCGCCGGCACCGCAGAGCAGACCATGCAGAACGTGGGTACCCTCAGCACCGAGGGCATGATCGCCACAGACCGCACCATCCTGCAGATCATGCTGGCCAAGCAGCTGGCAGAGACCTAGGCGGCGACCTGGCCACGCTCTGGGTGTTCACAGACGAGCACGATCTGTCACAGGACCAGGTCGCCGATCTGACGCGGCTGGCCAAGGGCATGCGCGTCGTCGTGAGCCGCGATGCCGACCGCGTCGATCCCCGTGACGTCGAGATTCTGGCGGGGTGGTTTGACGCCCCCATCCTCCTCTCTCTGCCGAACCTGCGATGGGGTCAGCATTGGGCCGCGGGCGTGGATCGCCTGACCTCAGACGCAGCCGTCAAGGCAAAGGACTTCCTGCTCACCAACGGCTCTGGCATCCACGGTGTCCAGATGACGGAGCACATCTTCGGCTTGATCTTGTCGCTGGCCCGCGACCTTCACAACGCCTCCAGACGCCAGTTGGCGCATCAGTGGCTCACGCCGGCCTTCTCCACCGGCAGTCCCGTCTGGGAGCTCGCCGGCAAGACGATGCTCCTCGTCGGCGTCGGCGCCATCGGATCGCGTACCGCGACGCTCGCCGAGGCCTTCGGCATGCGCGTGATCGGCGTGCGCCGGGATCCCACGCAGTGGGCCCCGGGCGTGGACGACATGGTGGGCAGCGACCAGCTCCTGGCGGTGCTGCCCAAGGCCGATGTCGTCGTGCTCACGGTCCCGCTGACCCCGGCGACGCACGGCATGATCGGCGAGGCTGAGCTGCGGGCGATGAAGCCCAATGCAGTGCTCATCAACGTCGGACGCGGCGGCACCGTCCGGAAGGAGGTCCTCGTGCGTGCCCTGAGGGAGGGCTGGATCGGCGGCGCCGGTCTGGACGTGGTGGATCCGGAGCCGCTGCCGCAGGACTCGCCGCTGTGGGACATGGACAACGTCATCATCACCAGCCACTACGCCGGGCACACGCCCGAGTACACGGGCCGGGCGATGACGCTCTTCCTGGACAACCTGCTGCGCTTCCAGGAGGGAAGACCGCTGCTCAGTCGGGTGAGCATGGACCTTGGATACTGAGCAGCTCTCGATTCGCCCCTTCCGGCCTGCCGATCAGTGCGCGGCCAAGGCACTGATCCTCAAGGGCCTGGAAGAACACTGGGGCACGCTGGACCCGACCCTAAACCCCGATCTGGACGACATCGCGACTAGCTACGGTGACGGGACCTTCTTCGTAGCGACACAGGGCGACCGGATCGTGGGAACCGGGGCGCTCAAGCTACACGGCGACGGTTCCGGCGAGGTCGTGCGTATGTCGGTGGCGACAGACTGCCGCCGTCAGGGCGTCGGCCGCCGCATCCTCGGCGCGCTCATCGAAGACGGCAGAGCTCGCGGCCTCAACCGCATTGTCCTGGAAACCACGGCGACCTGGCAAGGCGCCATCGCCTTCTACCAGGCCGCCGGATTCACAGTCACCCACCACAAGGACGGCGACATCTACTTCGTCCTGCCCCTGTGGCCCGACCCCGAGAAGGCGTAGACGGCCAGACGCTCACGCCAAGTTCGCGAACTCCTCAACGGACATCCTCGCCTGACGACTGATAGACCGCAGGGTCCCAGTCTTGAGATCTCCACGGTGCATCGGCACCGTCACAAGCAGGTTCCCGCGCCTGAGTTGGAGGTGGCTCCCCTTCTGCCGGACCCTGTGGAATCCTGCGTTCTCAAGAGCCCGCACGACCTGAGTTGCTCGAAGCGCCGGCAGCCTAGGCATAGACTTGGACGTGAAGTCCGACACGCAGCGTGTAAGTCTCCACGACAGTAGCCGGAGCTCCGAACCGGGGGTCTGCGGACGGTGGCACGGGTCGCAGCCACGGCAGCTGCTCCTCCAGTGCTGTCTCCAGGTACAACACAACAGCTTCCTCTAGCGCCGCCTTGGCTTCCGCCGGCGTGTCGCCTTGCGAGGCCACGTCCAAGTCAAGGCAGAGTGACGAGAAGCCGTCGTCCTCCTCGACAACGATGGCAGTGAACACCAGACTGTCTCTCTCCATTCTCGCCTCCACCCAATTGGTGCGCGGCCCTAGGCGCTACGCACGTCGCTGCAATCTGTCCCGTCCATGCTCCGCCGGCCGCCGACCCAAGCCTGCCCGCCCGTAGACCCTCAGGGGTTTCTGGAGCCCTAAGGGTCTACTAGACTACTGCGCCAGACTGCCGAGGAACTCCCGTACCGCAGCCAGGTACGTCCCGTACGCCTCGAAGCGCACGTGGTGCCCCACCCCAGGGATGTTGCACACCTGGATCAGCGGGTTCGCTGCCGACGCCTGCGTCGCCATCTCCGGCCGGACAATGCCGCCCAGCTCGGGATCGGCCGTGATCAGCAGCGTCGGACACGCGATCGCCGCAATCACCTCGTGACGATCCATCCGCCCCATCCCCGCGATCTCGAAGAAAGCCAGGTCCAGCCGCAGCTTCGCCGCGCACCAGGTGCGCAGCACATCGTCGCGCCAGGTAGGATGCACAACCCGCTCACGGTCCACAATCTCATCCAGTGTGTGCCGATGTAGGGCGCGCATCGCTGTCGCCCGAGGGCTGTCCTTGCCCAGCAGACTGGGTCGCTTGCTACCCGGCTCCGGATCGCGCCAAGGCACGTCCTCAAGGATCAGCGGGCCCACCAGGTCGGGATAGCGCGCCGCAAGCTCAGACACGGTCCACGCCCCCATCGAGTGCCCAATGACCACAGCCTTCTCGATGCCCAGCGCCCGCAACACGCCGGCGAGATCCGCAGCCTGGTCCACCTTCTGACCAGGCCGCACGCGCGCCGACCGCCCATGCGCCCGCGCATCCGGCATCACCACGTCGTAGTCGCCGTCCAGGTCCCCCGCCAAGCGAGCCCAACATCCACCGTCGTCCGAGAACCCGTGTGCCAACACCATCGTCGGCTGGGACCCGTCCCCCGTCCGCACGTAGTGGAACCGGCTGCCCGCTACCTCGATGTCGCCCTCGATCCACCCCGATGTCACTGACGCCTCCCCTGTAGGCCGGGTCGTCGTACCCAGCCCGCGCACGTAGGACCTCCACTGACGGCCACGTCCCTGCGCACTGAATACCCTAGCAGACCAACTCCGTCCAGAGATCCGGCTCCGCTGGGTGGCCGGGTACGACGACCCAGCCTGTATTGCCGTTCACGCCAGGTCCCGCACCCTGACCTCGATCCCCGACTCGTCCGCCAACAACCGCACCAACTCCCCCGTATCCGTGTCCCCGAAGTGGTACGGATAGACTACCTTGGGCTTGAACGCCCTCGCCGCCTTGGCGGCCATCGCCGGCGTCATCGTGTAGGGCAGGTTCATCGGCAGGAATGCGATGTCGATACCCTCGAGCTCGGCCATCTCGGGGATGTCCTCTGTGTCACCGGCCACATAGACCCGCGTGTCACCGAGGGTGAGCACGTACCCATTCCCCGCGCCTTTCGGGTGGAACGGCTGACCGCCCGGCCGCGTGTGCTTGATGTTGTACGCCGGCACCGCAGCGATCTCGATCCCAGCTGCCGTCATGGCATCGCCCGGCCCTAGTACCACCCCGTGGTCGACCTTCTCCGCACATCGCTCGGTCAGTACCACCACCGTCTCATCCACCACAATCTCACTCAGGGCATCCAGATCAAGGTGATCCATATGCTCGTGCGTGATGAGGACCAGATCGGCCTCGGGCAGCTCGCTGTAGTCGGCCACGCGGCCAAAGGGATCGATGTGGATGACGGTCTCACCCAGCTCGAACATCAGCGTACCGTGGCCCAAGAAAGTCATCGCCAGCTCACCGACCGACGTGGGGAACACATCTGTCTCATAGACCTTGCCTGTCATCCCAGCCTCCTCGCGCTTGCAGGGGAACCTATCGCGTGGAGGCAGTGTAGCCCGCCCGCACCCCACTGTCAAAGCACGGCACCTGCGGCCGGCCCGAGCCTTCCCTCCCTACGGCGCGTTCACCACCAACGGCAGATAGATCCACCGCGAGGGCCCACCCTCGGAGACTATCACTACCACCTCATCCGGCGTCGGATCAGTCAGTCCCAGGCTATCCGTCACCGTCAGCGTGAATGTGAGCACGCCGGTGGCCGCGGCCTCAGAGGTCGGAGTTGCAGCCGCCGCGTCGGAGAGCGTCGCCGACATACCGCCAGTCTGCTGCCAACCCAGGGTCAGCGGCAGGTCTCCATCGTGATCCGTTCCCCCGTGGCGGCAACCCCCGCGAAGAGATGCATCAGTCATTCCGGTCGCGCCTCACCGACGCCTTCATAGAGCTGGTCCGGTAGTCAGTCCCGCAGCTCGACCGGCTTTCATGAGTGACGGTTGACGAGCGATGACTCTCCCTATCCGTCACTCGTCACTCATCACTCGTGAGCCACCTAGTACTCTCCTCCCCCCTGCCATCCGTCACAGAACATTCCTTCTACTTGCGCTCGCGCGCGTCATGTGCTACTCTGTGATTGCACCTGCCGTGTCCGTACGATATGATTTGGGGTTGAGCCAACATCAGTACTAAGGGAACCTACGTCCGGTACGCGGATGCACTAGCCCTGAGGCAAAGCAGAGTCGTACGGCGGGTGCCCACGTGACTTATAGAGGGTCACAGCCAACTATCGTTTGACACGGCGGGTAAGGAATCATAGGCCTACGCACCCACGCCGCCTCCACAAACTCGAGCGCCGCGCTGACGAAGTCAGCGCGGCGCTATTCATACACCTGTCGTAGAGCTCCTGATGGACAACAGTCCGTCAGTCCGGGTAGCGGCCTCCTACCCCGTCCCTGCCCCAGGGTGATCAGACAGCCGGATCAGCGGCGGCTTCGTCTTGTAGACCGGCAGGAACCGTTCGGCCCGACGGCCCAGCCGCTCAATGTTCGGACGCAGCGCCCACAGCGTCAACGCCATCGTCGGCACCCCGAACCCGACCGCGGCCGGCACGCTGCCGTGCATTAGGAACATCACCGGCAATGCCAGCGCCACGCTGATCGAGGCCACCGACGCGTGCCCGACAAGTGCAGCCACGACCACCAGCGTGGCCGGCAGGATCGCCAAGCTCGTCACCCACAGCGCGGCAGCAGCACCGATGCTGGTCGCGGTCCCGGCTCCCCCGCGGAACTTCAGGAATACCGAGTAGTTGTGCCCCACCACAGCCAGCGTACCGGCGAGCGCCAGTCCCCACACCGGCAACCCGATTGCGGAAGCCACCCAGATGCCGGCTGCGCCCTTGATGGCATCAGAGATCGCGGTCATCAGAGCTGCCAGAAAGCCGGCGTTGCGCCAAACATTGGTCCCGCCCGTCCGTCCGCTGCCGTGCTCGCGCACATCGATGCGCCGGAACAGCCACGCCCAGAACAGACCCGTGGGTGTGGATCCTAGAACATAGGCCGCCAGCGCAGCCACCAGCAGACGTATCGCCATCACTCCTCCCCAGCCTTCGAGTTCGCTTGCTCGACGTCGATTATACCATCTCCGCTGATCCCTGGTCCCCAATCCGTGAGTCTTCAGCTATACTACCTATACACGCAGCCACATCAGGTGATACGCCCGCGCAGCAGAAAGGATCGCCGATGAACACCCTCAGAGGTCGTGGCACCCGCTTAGTCGCACTCTTGACACTGCCGTTGGTCCTCAGCGCCTGCGCCCTCTTCGACACCCCCACCCCCTTTGTGTTCCCATCTGCTACACCGACCACAGAGGCTGCCGTCGCCACCGACACACCACAGCCATCACCGCCGACTGACACGCCCGAGGCAGAGCCTGCCCCCACCGACACGCAAGCTCCGCCGACCGACACACCCAAGCCGAAAGACACCCCGGTCGTCGGGCCCCCACCCGATCCCGTCGATATGGGCCGCCTCTCGTTCGCGCCTGGCACGACTGAGGCCGCCGTGTCGGGCGAACTGCTCCAGGACGAGTCCCACGCCTACACGATGGGAGTCGGCGCAGGCCAGGTGCTGGAGGTGAGTACCGTCTCGGCAGGGGAACTTGAGATGCTCATCGTGGGCGCCGACGGTGGAGCACTGCGTATCTGGGACGATCCCTTCCATCGGGGCATCGTGGACGCCACGCAGGACTACATCGTGACGATCCGGGCCAAGGAGGACACGTCATACGGGATGACCGTCATCATCCCACAGCGCGTCGTCTTCGAGACCGGCGCCACCACCGCTCAGGTCGAGGTGGAGATCCCGGCGAACTATGCCCATCACCTGACTATCCGTGCACTGGAGGGTCAGACGATGACCATCGACACGACCACCACATCGGGCGAGATCCTCACCGTGGTCTACGGCTTCGACGGTATGGTGCTGCAGACCGACCACGGGGGAGCCACCGACTTCAGCGGTACGCTGCCATCGACGCAGGACTACTTCATCGGCATCCGCGCCCTCTACGGCAATCCTGCGACGCTGACCGTCGACATCACCATCCCACCGCCCTGATTCACCGAGGTACCCAATCCTAGACTCTTAGGGTTCTCTGGAACCCTAAGGGTCTTCTGCGCACACCCAGCCATCGCCGCTTGACCCCTGCCGCAGTTGGCGCTACAATAGTTAGGAAATGGTAGGACATCGTGGGTCGCGCGTGGCGTGTGGCATCATCCTGGGACTTACCGCGGCACTAGCCGCAGTTTTGCACACCGGGGACCGGCCTGTCGCGGCGGCACGTCAGTCCGACGCCGCCGCCGACACGCTCACCAACACCATCTACCTGCCAACGCTCACCAACTGGCACGTCACCGTCCACCCGTGGGAGACCGAGGTCATCGCCCTAACCAACGCCGAGCGTGCGAACCACGGCTGTGCGCCGCTGGCCTACAACCCTCGGCTGACTGCCGCCGCACAGGGGCACAGCCGCGATATGGCGATCAACGACTACTTCAGCCACTACAGCCTCGACGGGCGCACGCCCTGGGACCGCATCCGCGCCACCGGCTACGACTACGACCGCGCCGCCGAGAACATTGCCGCCGGCTACGGCAGCCCTGCCTCCGTGGTCGCCGGCTGGATGACCAGCTCCGGTCACCGAGCCAACATCCTCAACTGCGCCCTCACCGAGATCGGCGTCGGCTACCACTACCTCTCCCCCGACACCGGCTCCGTCAACTACTCCCGCTACTGGACCCAGGTCTTCGCCACGCCTGACTCGTAGGTCGCCACAGCGCGGGGTCCGTCGCGACGGCAGCAACCGCCCCCGCCTCGGCGGATCGACTACTGAGGCTCCGGACCCTTCACCGGGTCGTCCGAACCCTGTCTACGCACGAGCTTCCATATGCTGAGCGATACCCACAGCGCTGCCAGGCCGACCGGATGCGTCGTCATCCAAGCCCACCCCGAAAGGCGCCACACGCCGCGGTCCAGCCTCCAGCGGCGTCCGCTCCGCTCTACGGCAGCCACACGACCGAATACCTCACCTGGCACCACCGGACCCTCAGCGCGCCGCTGCGAGTCGCCGCGCAGCCACACGCCCTCCCCCGCCACCCGCACCACGCGGTGGATCACATACCGTCCTGGCGCAGTCTGCGCGACGACCACATCGCCACGTGCCGGCCCCATCTCCGTTGATGTCAGTTCCACCACATCACCGCTTCGGATAAAGGGCAACATGCTGCTCCCTTTGGCCACCATTCGCACCCGCTGCCCGCGCTCCAGCGCCGGACGGGCCACGCTCATCAAGTCTTGCACGGAGACGATCACAGCACGGACCTCACGGCTGCGACCGCCTCGGCATCGGGACGACAGCACAGCCGATACACGGGCACCGCTTTCAGCAGTGAATCGAGGTTGGTCAGGGCGAGGTGCATCAAGCTGCTATCCCAGTACGGGAGGAACGTACGTGCCAACAGCAGAGGAGCTGCCGTAGCCGGAGCCAGTGGCTCAATCGAGGTCTCCGCCGCCTGCTCAAGAAGGACCATCGCTCGCAGCGGCGCCGTGTGGTTCCGAGCGATCTCTGCGGTTCCCCCCCACGGCGTACCGTAGCACCAAACCCCATCGTGCGTGGCGCGTGCCGCCACACGGTCGTCGTTCATCCCGACGACACCTGGCTCCCGCATCCACAAGCCGAGCTGCGTGCTCTTCCCGGCGCCCGCGTGCCCGATCAGGAGAACGCCTCTGCCGCCATCATCAAGGCTGGCGGCGTGGAACACAAGCCCACCACTCGACAGAATCGCGGATCGCAGCACCAACTCGCCTGCCCCCAGGGCCAACAGACTGCGCCACCCGGAACCCGTCGGCCGCTCAGTCAACACCAGGTCGTCCCACCCTGGATTGGCGTACAATACACCCCTGACGGGTCGTTCGTCACTATCGTCGCCATAGTGGATGGCCGCGCAGTGACCCGATTCGGTCGCGTACATCCGCCACACCTCGCCTGGGTCGTAGACCAGTCTGCCTCGCGGCCTGAGATCGTTTGACTCCGTCCAGCGAAGTGACACGCGTCCGAGTGACACAGCTGGCTCGCACAAGAAAGGGCCTAGCACTGGATCGATCCCCAACTGTGAAGCGGAGAGAGGACTGGCAACATCGATCACGACATCGGCGATCGTGATGGGAATGCGGTGGTCAGCCACGGCGGTTGTACAGATCGGCCCTCGCTCGCGCGATATCGCACAGGTAGGGAACCGGCTCGGTCATTGTGCTCGTCTCCAGCAATGACCATGCCGGGCACCGCGGACAGAAGCCGCGAACGTCGCAGGACTGGCAGACAGGAGACATCGGCGGAGCACTATCAACCCAATGCTGCACCGCTTCCCACGCGGCGGAGAATCCAACCACGAGGGGGCGCGCTGCGGGCTGAGTCAGATCCAGACACGCGTTCATCTCGCCGTGCGGGCTGACAGTGAACGCAGCCTTCCCGGCTTGGCAGTAGAAGTTCGCCTCATCCCCGATATAAGGTACCCGGTCACCTGTGTCGCGCAGAGCAAGCTCGGACAGCTCATTGGCTGAGGCACGATCGGCTGCCTCTAGCGTCACACACGCCTCCGGAGACAACCGGCAGGCCCCCACTTCAGAGGCTTCGCCATCGCGCCGCTGAGTGAGAAGCCACGCAGCCGAGAAGGGCAGGCCCCGAGCGTGAGCCAAGTCCCGCATCGCCTCCAGCTCGCCTACGTTCTGCCTGGTGAGCGTTGTCTTCAGACTGAGCGGAACGCCGCGATCGGCCAGGGCATCAATGCCCGAAAGACAGCGGGCGTAACTGCCAGGCGCTCCGGTGACCGCCTCGTAGGTCTCCTGTGTGGCTCCGTAGAGCGTGATCTCTGTGCGGCTGGGCGGGGCTTCAGCCAAACGGTCAGCGACGGCACCAGTGATGAGGGTGCCATTGGTAAACAGCGTCAACATCAGGCCCATCTCCGTCAGCGGAGTGTAGATCTCGAAGAAGTCCGGGCGAAGGAAGACTTCGCCACCAGTCAGCAGGAGGAACAACGTACCGTGGTCCACAGCGGCGCGAGCCAGATCAAGCCAATGCGCCGCGGAGAGTTCCTGTGTCCGAGCCTGCGTGCTTGCGGCGGGCTGCCGCACGTAGCACATCCGACATCTGAGGTTGCACCGCGCCGTAAGCTCAAACGTGCCACTGACCGGGCGACGGTCCTTGGCAGATCGCCGATGCAGCTCAGTCACCAGCGGGCCATACTCGCTGGGAAGGGGAGTCACGCCTGCAGCAATCCCATCGCGGAAATGCTCTCAAGAAAAGCCCGCACGTCCTGCCTTGCCGTACTCAGATCCACGTCGTACGCCTCCGAGACCGCGCTAGCTAGCTCATCTGACGACCGAGGCTCGCCAAGCAACCTCCACAAGAAGGCAGCGGTGCCGTTCAGCGTCACCAAGCCGTTCACATCCATCACACGCGCGCCTACGGGGACCAGCAGACTCTCCCCACCGATCTGCTGCAGGACGAAACCATCTCGACGTCTCACGATGCAGTATGCAGAGGGCTCACGGTACGAGGAAAGGACCGAACAGCGTATTCAGCTGTGCTTCTTTGTCAGGTCGTCTACTTTGCAGCTCTGGCCGGACGGGTACTTATCACACCCCAGCAATCGCTCCTCTATCCTGAGAGGGACAAGCGCAGCCTTCGGTGGCTCGTAGGGCAGTCGCTTGTCGGTGCGGTCAGCGGGTCGGCCTATCGAGTCTCCCATTGTCCTCTCCCGGTGTCTCAAGTGTAAACCTGCTCGCCCGTCACACCCATTGTACGCCGTCGGACCAAGCAGTCAAGGCAATCTGCATCCAGCAGCAGCGCTTTGACTCCGTCGGGGCTGCCGCTGTCGCCGCCTTTCCAGCAAACTGAAACGCACCCTGCATCCAGTTAGCCGGTCCGGATCCTGCACCTGGCCATCGCGTGCGTCCGCCCCCTGGTCACGGGCAGGTC
>Ga0180436_10003079_pt1 | contig 15461 bp, 12 predicted proteins | sample SS_ome_2_FD_132434 | JGI IMG/M metagenome (GOLD analysis project Ga0180436, IMG submission 132434) | Hypersaline lake sediment archaeal communities from the Salton Sea, California, USA - SS_3_S_2 metaG | ecosystem: Environmental > Aquatic > Non-marine Saline and Alkaline > Hypersaline >...
CAGGCGGCGCGGATGTCCATCAGACTCGAAGGCCTTGATCAGGTGGGCGGTTAGCGGGTCGTCGTCGCCTGTGTTGGGAGGTGGCGCGAGATGAAAGACCTGCTCTCCGGCGAACTTGAGTGGCGCTAGATCATCGCGTGACAGATCAAGCTGCGAGGCCCGTGCCCCGGCCGCCTCAACCTCGGCGGCACGCTCCGCGCCGCGCACGACGCCGATGACGGCTTCGCCACGCTGCCGATAGCGCCGTGCCAGCGCCTGCCCGATATAGCCACAACCGAGTATGATCATCATCTCGTCCTCAGGTTTGCTGCAATTCGATTCCCACCCATGATGCCCCAAGATAGGGGCTATCTCTGGTTCTTAATCTTTAAGAAGCTAGAGTATAAGGTTTACCAGAAATTGCCTAAGGAGCGTCGCAGATCGATGAGTGACTCAGCTAGGAGCTTCTCAGTGCGGACTGAACCGGCCGGCCATCAGTTTAATGTTGCGTCCGGTCAGACCATCCTCGAGGCCGCGCTGGCGCAGCGCATTGGCCTGCCTTATGGCTGTCGGCATGGCACCTGCGGCAGCTGCACCGCGCAGCTGCTCGCCGGCCAGGTCGAGTACCCCAGTGGTGATACCGAGGCGCTCGCGGGACAACCGGCAGATGCCTGCCTGACTTGTCAGGCGGTGCCCAGCTCGGACCTGGTGCTGCGCGTCGCCGAGCTTGAGCGCCTCAGCGATATCGAGGTGCGTACCCTGCCGTGTCGGCTCGCCGAGAAGACGCGCCTCAATCATGACGTGATGCGTTTGCGCCTGAAGCTACCGGAAGGGCAACGGCTACCCTTCGTCGCCGGTCAATATCTGGAGATCCTGCAGCGCGACGGTGCGGCGCGTGCCTATTCGATCGCCAACCCACCGCATGCCGATGAGCTTCTCGAGCTGCATGTGCGGCGGGTGCCTGGCGGACGTTTCAGCGACGAGGTCTTCGAGCGGATGGAGGAGCGCTGCATCCTACGCATCCGCGGCCCGCTCGGCACCTTTGTCCTGCGCGAAGACTCCAAGCGGCCAATCCTGATGGTCGCTGGTGGCACCGGTTTTGCCCCGCTCAAGGCGATGCTCGAGCATGCCTTTCAGCGCGGCATCAAACGGCCGATTGAGCTGTACTGGGGGGTGCGCTCGCGTCGCGATCTTTACCAGCTAGAGCGACCGGCGCGCTGGGCCGAGGCCTACCCCAATTTCAATTGGGTGCCGGTGCTCTCGGAGCCCGATCGCGACTGGCGCGGCCGTACTGGATGGGTGCATCAGGCGGTGCTCGAGGACCATCCCTCGCTCGCTGAGCTTGATTGCTATCTCAGCGGGCCGCCGGCGATGGTTGAGGCCGGTCGCGCTGCCTTTGAGGCCGCCGGCGTCGGCATCGAGCAGCTGTTCTCCGATGCCTTCGAATATGCCGCCGATAGCCGCTATTGATTCTCGCCTAAGCTCATCGCTAATCGACAGAGGGCATCGACCAGACCGGCGTCGCTGGTCTCCGCGGCCACCGCGACTCGACGGAAGCCAAGCTGCATTGCGGTTGCGCCGCCGCGGTCGCTGATCACCACTAAGGGCATCGACAGCAGCCAGGGCTGCCGCTCGGGGCCGATCATCCGCAGCAGATTCTGCAAGACCTCATCGCTCGTCGCGGTGATGAAGCCGAGCCGCTCGCGCCAGGCTGCGAGTTCGGCGCTGACATCCACCGCCGGCAGGGCACGCCGATAGACCTCGGCGAAGGCGACCTCGGCGCCGCGTTGGTCCAGGGTCTCGCCAAGCAGCGGACGACCACCCTCGCCACGGACGATCAAGACCCGCTGGCTGGCAACCTCTGTCAGTGCCGGCAGGGCGAGCAAGGCCTCACTGTCGAAGCCACGCTCGGGAACCAGGTCCGGCGCCAGCCCCCGCTCCGTCAAAGCCGCCGCCGTGGCGCGACCGACGGCGCCGATCAGTGGCCGGCCGCGGGTTGGCGATGCCGGCCCTGGACGCAAGCGATCAGGAGCCAAGGCAAGCGCATGCTCGACCGCGTTGCGGCTGACAAACAGCAGGATATCCCAAGGCTCGGCCAGCCGCTGGCGTGCCCGCTCTGGATGGCTGGTCGTCTGGATCTCCAGGGTCGGAAAGGCAATCGGCTCGCCGCCGACCGCGCGGATCAGCTGACAGAGATGGTCGGCCTGGCCTGCCGGTCGCGTCACCAGGACGCCACGGCCATTAAGCGGACAGATGAGGCTCATGATGACTTTGGGGCAGACTCCGATGCCTGATCCGCGCCTTGATCCGCTGCCGGCGCGGCCGCCTCATGCCCCAGCGCCGCCAGCACCGCATCGGCACCTTGCGCTAGCAGCGCCTCGGCGACCTCGATACCCATGCGCTCGGCGGCGGCCGGCGCGCCACTCGCCTCCGCGCGCATCAGCTTGGAGCCATCTGGCATGCCCACCAGTCCGCGCAGATAGAGCTGACCATCGCGATGCACCGCGTAGCCAGCGATCGGTACCTGACAGCCCCCGTTAAGGCGCGCATTCATGGACCGCTCCGCGGTCACGCGCTCGGCGGTCAGATCATGATGAAGTGGGGCAATCAATGCATGCACGGCGTCGTCATCGACGCGGCATTCGATGCCGATCGCGCCCTGTCCAATCGCCGGCAGGCTATCCTCGGCGGCGATGAAGGAGCGAATGCGCGCGCTAAATTCAAGGCGGATCAGCCCTGCCGCGGCGAGGATGATCGCATCGTAGACCCCCTCATCGAGCTTGCGCAGCCGGGTATTGACGTTGCCGCGCAAGGGCTCAATGCGCAGGTCTGGACGCCGCACCGCGAGTTGACACTGACGGCGCAGGCTCGAAGTACCGACACAGGCCCCCTCCGGCAGCTCGTCGAGGGTGGCGTATCGGTTGGAGACAAAGGCGTCGCGCGGATCTTCGCGCTCCAGGATGCAGGCTAGATGCAGCCCGTCCGGGAAATCCACCGGCACATCCTTCATCGAGTGCACGGCGATGTCGGCATCGCCCGCGAGCATACCCTGCTCTAGCTCTTTGACGAACAAGCCCTTGCCGCCGACCTTCGCTAGCGGCGCATCGAGGATCTTGTCGCCGCGGGTGGTCATGCCGATGATCTCCACCCTCAGCCCTGGGTGCAGGTGGCGCAGCCTGTCGGCAACATGCTCGGCCTGCCACATGGCGAGCGCGGATTTTCGGGTGGCAATGCGAATGGTCTCTGGCATGGAGGCGAAATCCAGCTGGCTGGTGGTCGGTTAGGTGAGTCAATCGCTAAAGGTAACCGAAATGCAACCTCGTCGACCTTGGCGGCGGTCAATCCGGCTCAAACAGGCGGGCTGAATCTTTCCCGATCGCTGCCGATAGCGCATACAACCCATTCCAGGCTGTCGTTGTACACGGATCTGTACTATGGTGGTCGCTTTTATCAAGGCCTATGAGCAAGAGTCCGTGAGCAACGAGAGTGCCGCTTCGAAACCCTGGGCCGGCCGTTTTTCCGAGCCGACCGATGCCTTTGTCGAGGCGTTCACCGCCTCGGTCGGATTCGACCAACGTCTATACCGCGAGGATATCGCTGGCTCCATCGCTCATGCCCGCATGCTTGCGCGTCAGGGCATCCTCAGCGATGAAGAGGCCGAGGCCATCACCGCTGGCCTGGGGCGCATCCAGGCGCGGATCGAGTCTGGCGGTTTCAGCTGGTCGGTGCCACTCGAAGATGTCCACATGAACATCGAGGCGGCGTTGACGGCCGACATCGGCGAGGCCGGTAAACGCCTGCACACTGGCCGCTCGCGCAACGACCAGGTCGCCACCGACATCCGCCTCTGGCTGCGCGCCGAGATCGACGCCATCGACGAGTCCCTGCAGCGGCTGCAAGATGCGCTGCTCGATCTCGCCGAGCGTGAGGCGGCCACTGTTCTGCCGGGCTTCACCCATCTGCAGGTGGCACAGCCGATCACCTTTGGCCACCACATGATGGCCTGGCAGGCGATGCTCGAGCGTGATGCTGGCCGCTTCGCCGACTGCCGCGCACGCATGAACCAAATGCCGCTTGGTGCCGCGGCCTTGGCCGGTACCAGCTACCCGATCGACCGGGCCTATACCGCCGAACTGCTCGGCTTCGACGCCCCTTGCGAGAATTCACTTGACGCCGTCTCCGATCGGGATTTCGCGATCGAGTTCGTCGCCGCGGCCTCGATCTTGATGATGCATCTATCGCGCTTCGCCGAGGAACTTATCCTCTGGGCCTCGGCGCAGTTCGCCTTTATCGAGCTTTCGGATAGCTTCTGCACGGGCTCCTCGATCATGCCACAGAAGAAAAACCCGGATGTCCCCGAACTCATCCGCGGCAAGACCGGGCGTATCTTTGGCCACCTGATGGCCCTGCTGACCCTGATGAAAGGGCAGCCACTGGCCTACAACAAAGATAATCAGGAAGACAAGGAGCCAGTCTTCGATACCGCTGACAACCTGCGTGGCTCGCTCAAGGTCTTTGCCGAGATGATGGCCAAGCTCCGCTGTCAGCCAGAGCGCATGCGTGAGGCCGCCAGCCAGGGCTTCGCCACCGCAACCGACCTCGCCGACTATCTCGTGCGCAAGGGCATTGCCTTCCGCGATGCCCATGAGATCGTTGGTAAGGCCGTGGCCTATGGCATCAAGCAGGGGCGGGATCTGGCGCAGCTGAGCCTTGAGGAACTGCGTCGCTTCTCACCCGCTATCGGCAGCGATGTCTTCGCTGTGCTCAGCCTCGATGGCTCGGTTGCGGCTCGCAATCATCTTGGCGGTACCGCGCCAGCGCAGGTCCATGCCGCGATTGCGCGTGCCCGAGCGCGGCGCGCGGCAACGCGCTAAGCGAGCGCAGGTTGCTCCGCGGGCGTTTTCTAGCTGCCATGCGTCGCAGCGCCGATCTGGAGCGCGACCGTGCCGGTTGAGCGCGCACCGCAATTTCCTAATCCGGATCAGAGGCCGCGCCTGGTGCTCTATCCGATCAGCGGCGGAGTTGCCCTCGACTGGCGTCTCGATCCGGCTTTGATACAACAGGCACGGACTGCCTTTGCTGCTCATCAGCCGGTCGCCAAACTCTTATTGCATCCTGTCGATGCCGATGCCGATGCCAGTTGCCTCGCCGAGGCCGAGGTGGCTGATCTGGATGGCAAGAGCGCAGGCCAGGCCCGCTTTCTGGCGCCAGTGGTCGGCCCCGTGCAGGCTGAACTGGGCCTTGAGGGGCAACCTGATGGCGGCTGGCTGCTGCTGGCGCGCTCGAACCGCCTGGATGCGGTCCCTGAGCCTGCTCGGCTGGCAATCCGCGACAGCCTCGTTAAGGAGACTGAGGCGGCTGCGGGAATCGAGGAGACTGAGGCGGCCGCGGCAACCGAGGAGACTGAGGTGGCCGCGGCAACCGAGGAGACTGAGGAGGCTGAGGAGACTAAAGAGGCAGCGCCACGGCTGGTGACCCGATTTCCCGACCCTTCGCTCGCGGCGCTTGCCGCTCGCCCGGAAGTCCGGGGTAGCGCCTTTCCCTTGGCTCCCATCCAACCTTTTGCCGAACAGGACATTGAGGATGCATCAGTCGCGACGAGCGCGCCGTCCGAACAGCGCCCGCGGGCCGGCGAGACGCTTGCCTCGGGGTCGTTAGTCCAGGCAGGGCGGGTCTCTGATCAGCGATCCGATGCCGCCCGCGAGCAGGAAGTATTGGACCAACCGCCGCCGAAACGGCAAGATGTCGCGCCATTGGAAGCGCGCGCCGCGCGCGGAAGCGGACCCATGGCCCCCTATCCATCTGGTGCGGATGCGCTGATCCAAGGTGAATTGCATGTCTTCGGTCGCGCCGCGCCGGGCAGCCTGCTGGATCTCGGCGGGCATCCCTATCGCGTCGGGCCCGGTGGGCGCTTCTCGTTTCGGGTCGCCCTCGATGAGCCTGAGCTATTGGCCGCACTGCTAGCGCGGTTGCCAACGCTTCCGGTCGCCGAGCGTGAGCCCTGATAATGAGCCCTGATAGCCTCAGCCCTAACCTCTAAGCATCTGATTGAGAATGGTAGTATGTATATCCTGATGGCCACGCCGGAGTGCGCGCCGGTAGCCAAGGCCGGTGGTCTTGGTGACTTCGTGCAGGGACTGTCTCGCGAACTGACCGCCCAAGGCCACCAGGTCGAGATTATCCTGCCTAAGTATGATTGTCTGCGCTACGATCGCGTCGAGGACATCGCCATCGAGCATGCGGACCTCTGGGTGCCGTTCTTCGATCGCGCGGTGCATTGTGATGTCGAGGTTGGGCTGGTCAACGGGCTGCGCTGCTACTTCATCGATGCCCATTCCGAGCATGGCTTTTTCAATCGCGGTGCCATCTATGGCGATGCCGATGACCCTGATCGCTTCACCTTCTTCTCGCACGCCATCCTCGAGTTTCTAGTCGCCTCTGGCAAACGGCCCGACATCATCCACTGCAATGAGTGGCAGACCGGGCTGGTGCCAGTACTGCTGTTCGAGCGCTACACCGCCCTTGGGCTCGACAAGACCCGTGTCTGCTATTCGCTGCACAACCTTGGCCATCAGGGCTGGACCACGCCAAGTGTGCTGGAGATGAACGGCCTGGATGTGGGTCGACTGATGGTGCCGGACCGGCTGCAAGACCCAGGTAACCCCCAGGCCGTCAACCTGATGAAAGGTGGCATCGTCTTCTCCAACTTCGTCACCACCGTCTCGCCGCGCTACGCCTGGGAGATCCAGCACACCGATCAGGGGGTTGGCCTGCAGGCCGTGCTGCGCACCCACGACCGCAAGTTCGGTGGCGTGCTCAACGGCATCGATACCAGCATCTGGAACCCGGCGACCGACCCCTTGATCGCGGCCAGTTACGATCTCGAGCAGCTATCCGCCAAGGGTGAGAACAAGACTGCCTTGCGCGAACGGCTCGGTCTGGCCGATGCGCCCAAGCCGATCGTCGCCGTGGTCAGTCGCCTCGACCGTCAGAAGGGCATCGACCTGATCCGCCATAGCATCGATTACAGTCTACGGCAGGATGCCCAGTTCGTGCTCCTCGGCAGCGCCCAAGAACCGGCCATCAACGCCATCTTCTGGGACGCCAAGCAGACCCTAGCCGATCATCCCGACGCCCATCTCGAACTTGGCTACGACGAGGAACTCGCGCACCTGATCTATGCCGGCGCCGACATGATCGTGATCCCAAGCGTCTACGAGCCCTGCGGCCTGACGCAGATGATCGCCATGCGCTATGGCTGCGTGCCGATCGTGCGCCGCGTTGGCGGGCTCGCGGATACAGTCTTCGATGCCAACTACAGCGACCGGCCCTACGAAGAGCGCAATGGCTATGTCTTCGATGAGCTGACCTTCGAGGGGTTGGAATCCGCGCTTGGCCGTGCCATCGGCCTCTGGCAGCTGCATCCTGACCACTACCGTCAGCTGCGCATCAATGGCATGCGGATGGACAACTCCTGGGCGCGGCCAGCGCAGGACTATCTCAACATCTACGAGCACATCCGGGTGCGCTAGTGTGGCAAAGGCCGTGACAGAAACCGCCCTAGAGCTTCGACTGCAGGTTCTTCGGCAACGCCTTGACCAAGAGCCCGGTGGCGATCGAAAAGGTTAGGGTCACGGCAGCGATCTTGGCGAGTTCCTTCGGCGGTGGCATGCTCAGCCTGAATTCGCCCCGGTCTTTGGACTGCCCCATGTTGTAATGAATCAGGGCCTCGGTCATGAAGACCCCAAAGGTAATCCCAGTGACGATGATATTGCCCATAACGACCTCGACACGGCTCCCGGATGCGTAAACCGATCAACTGCTTTAACACTAGCACAGGTTGCGCGAGTCGACCGCGGTTGTGGGTGGCGTCTCGACCTCTCCGGCGGCATCGCGCGCTTGCCGCGGCCCCGTGAGCAGTTCGATGAGCGAGAGCGATAGGGTCAAGGCCGGCGCCAGAAATTGCTTCTTGCTCAGCTGATAAGCCGCAAGCGCAAGCATGATCAGGAAGACCAGCAGGCGCGTATCGTTCAGCGGGGCATGGATGGCCTGATGCTGACTCGATTGCATCAGATCGGCGGTGGCCGCTGCCGGATGTCCTGCAAGCCGCAGCAGTCCAGTGCGCGTCAAGGCATCAGGTAGCGCCTCAGCGGCCGCGGGCGCGAGCCAGACTAAGAGACTGCCGGTGAGCGGATTGACCGTCACCTCCTGAATCTCTGGCTGTGCCCGCAAGGCCTCGTAGAGCCGGATGAAATAGGCGAGGTCGCGCTTGCGCGCCGGCACCCTGAGGCGCCAGCGCTCAGCGGTGCGATGCACCAGGTAGGCGATGGGTATGGGATCTGTTGCCTGGGTCATCAGCTGATATTGCGGCGCTGCTCCTCCGCTGCCTTGGCAACCGACTCGGCCGCATTGTCTGCAGCCTCAGCCGCCGCTTCAGCAGCGCTGGTTGTGGCGCCCGCCGCCGCGCTGGCTGCTGCCTGTGCCGTATCAGCCGCGGCATCAGCCGCAGCCTCGGCCATAGCCGCGGCAGTGGCCCGTTGATCGCGCAGCTCTTCGCGGACCTCGGCAACCAGGTCTTCCATCGCCTCGCCCAGCTCTGCCGTCATCTCACGTCCGCGCTCAAAGGCTACCAAACCGGCCTTGACCACCGAGCGCGCCGCTGGCCGCAGGTAAGGCGCGAGCAGGGCCACGGCTAGGGGCACGGCCACCGCGACCCCAAGCCCGATGGCGGTGTTGCGCAGTGCCGGTTTGTTCAGTAGCTGTCCAATGGGTTGGGCCATCATCTCCTCCGTTCGTCAAGTCAGCAGCAAGTCAGCAAGCGTCAATCTGGCTAGTTTAGCGCCTCCCGCGCATCTTCACCGATCTAGCATGTCGAGCGGCCACTGAGAACAGGCGGGCGGATGAGTCTGGCCTGCTCCCAGGGTCTGCGTCCGCAGCCTTATTGCTTGAGCGGTGCAAGCTCTTGGCGCACGAATTCAATCGCCGCGGGGGAGAAGGGGATATAGCCGATCTGCTCGGCGATCTCCTGGCCGGGTCCGAGCGCGTACTCGACAATGTCGACAACGGCTGCTTGCTTCTCGGGGTTTTTGTATTGTTTGGGCAGCATGACATAAGAGAGCGCAATCAGCGGGTAGGCGTTCTCGCCGGGTGGATCGATCAGGGTAGCGATACTGGGTGATTGGCTGATCGAGTTCATTGATGCGGCGAAGCTGGCCGGGCTTGGGGTGACGAGCTTGCCGTCCTTGTTCTCGATTGCGGCCATGGGGGTGTCGGTGAAATCCGCGTAGGGATAGGCGACATAGCCGATCGACGCCGGGATTGAGCGCACCAAGGAGGTCACGCCATCATTGCCGGAGCCACGCACCAGTCCGCCAGGCCGGTTGATGACCTGACTCCAGGCCGGGGTCAGCGTGATGCCGAGCCGCCGTGCCAAGTCTGGGCTGATCGCGCTCAGATGGGTGGTCAGGTTGTAGCTGGTGCCGCTGGCGCCAACCCGTGTCACTAGGACGATCGGCAGGTCCGGAAGCTGGGCGTCTGGGTTGGCCTTGGCAATCGCCGGATCATTCCAGCGCGAGATCTGGCCACCAAAAATGCCAATCACCGCCTCTCGCGAGAGTGAGAGTTGGTCGACCTCGGGCAGATTATAGATCAGCGCGATCCCCGCGGCGGCCATTGGCAGTTGGACGATACCACCGGCGAGCTTGGCGGCATCCTTATCGGAGACGCGAAAATCCGCGGCGGCGAAATCGACGCGGCCCTCGGCCAAATCCTTCAACCCACCGGCGCTACCAACTCCCTGATAATCGGGTTGGATGTGCGGATGCTGCAGCTTGTAGCGATGCATCCAGCTCGAGAGCAGCGGTGCCGGAAAGCTGGCCCCGGAGCCATAGATGCGAAGCGGTTTCTCGGCGGCGAGCAGCGTTGGCGCCAGCAGCAAGAGTCCAGTGAGCACGGCCGCTATCAGACTGAGGGGCAGACCCCGCCGCAGACTGTTGATTTGTGGTTTCATGGATTATCCTCGACACGAGTGACGGAGGGCAACGCCTCTTTAGGGTGGTTGTATCTTGATTCAGGGCACCGGAGCATAGGGAATAAGCGATCGCTGTTGCTACCTTGATTCAGTCACAAAGCTGTCACCAAATGGTCATGCCCCAGATAACAGGAGCAGCTATCTTGTCAACCCGCGATCTGAACGCTTGCCCCCAGCCAGCCCAAGCGCTTGATCCAATCAACGCTGCCCTGAATGCCCATCGAGCGCTGATACAAGCGCTCGAGCAGCAGCGCGCCCTGATTGAGACCTTCGCCACCGAGGTGTCCACCGCCATTGAGCGTGGTGGTCGTGTGTTTTGGATGGGGAATGGCGGCAGCGCGGCCGATAGCCAGCATCTGGCCGCCGAGCTGGTGGGCCGCTTCGAGCGCGAACGTCGCGGGCTCCCGGCCATCGCCCTTAGCACCGATCCCGCTGTACTAACCTCGATCGCCAACGACTATGGCTTCGAGGCTGTCTTCGCGCGTCAAGTCGAAGCGCTCTGCCGTCCCGGCGATGTGCTGATTGGGATGTCGACCTCTGGCAACAGCGCCAATGTGGTGCGCGCAATGGAGCGTGCCGAGCGCCTGCGGTTGTACCGAGTCGGCATGACCGGCGCGGGCGGAGGGCGCTTGCGGCAGTGCTGCGAGTTGTGGATCGGCGTGCCATCAACCAGCACCGCGCGCATTCAAGAGGCGCACATGCTCATCGGACATATCCTCTGTGATCTGGTCGAGCGACGCGCTGACGCCGCCGCTGTCCAGGCTGAGTAGAACGATGTTCCAGCACGCATCTTCGGTCGCGGAGCTGAGTTCGGCGCAGGTTCTTGCCGCGGTGCGCAACCGCTTTGGCGCTGCTCGCGTGCTGGTGGTTGGCGACCTGATGCTCGACCGCTATCTCTGGGGTCAGGTCGGACGCATCTCGCCAGAGGCACCAGTGCCGGTACTCCATCTCAGTCATGAGACCGAGACCGCTGGCGGCGCTGCCAACGTCGCACGCAACCTGACCGGGCTCGGACTCGCGGTGAGCATTGCCGGCGTTACCGGTGAGGATGACAATCGCCAGCGCCTGCTGCGGCTGCTGACCGAGCAGGGCATCGAGAAAAGCGCCCTGCTTGCCGACCCAGCCCGACCCACGACCACCAAGACCCGTCTGCTTGGCAACCATCAGCAGATGCTGCGCATCGACGCCGAGCGTGTCGCCCCGCTCAGCGCCGAGCTGGAAGATCGGCTGTTCGCGTTGATCCTGCCCCAGCTTGCCACTAGCGCCGTGCTGTTGCTCTCGGACTATGCCAAGGGCGTGCTCTTTGGCGGTCTGTGCCGGCGTCTCATCGGTGCCGCCCGTGAACAGGGCATCCCGGTATTGGTCGATCCAAAGGGCCGCGACTTTAGTCGCTATCTCGGTGCCAGCCTCATCACTCCAAATCGTTCCGAGCTTGCCCAGGCGGCCAGCCTCGACCCGAGCGATCTCGAGCAGCTCACCCATGTTGCCAGCCGCATGCGCGCCGACCTCGGACTCGAGCGTCTGATCCTGACCCTCGGTGAACTCGGTCTGCTGGTCATTGAGCAGGATCGGCAAACGCGCATTCCCGCGGTCGCGCGCGAGGTGTTCGATGTTTCGGGGGCGGGCGACACGGTCATCGCCACGCTCGCCGCCGGTCTCGCCGCTGGACTCGACCCGATCGATAGCGCCCATCTCGCCAATCTTGCCGCTGGTGTGGTGGTGGCCAAGCTGGGCACTGCCGCCATCAGTCTCAGCGAGCTTGAGCATGCCATCAGTGACGAAGCCGCCCTAGAGCAGGCCGCCAAGCTTTGCCAGCTGCCTGAGCTGCAAGCACGGGTGCGCGCCTGGCAGGCACGCGGCGAGCGAGTGGTCTTCACCAACGGCTGCTTTGACCTGCTGCACGCCGGTCATGTCAGCTATCTGGAGCGCGCCCGCCGCCATGGCCAGCGGTTGATCATTGGTCTGAATAGCGATCGCTCGATACGGGCGCTCAAGGGTCCGGAACGCCCCTTGATCGGCGAGCAGGATCGCGCACGGGTTCTGGCCGCCCTGGCCGCCGTCGATGCGCTGGTGCTATTTGACGAGGATACCCCCCTCAAGCTGATCGAGGCGCTACGGCCCGATGTGCTCGCCAAGGGCGCTGACTATCGTCCCGACCAGGTCGTCGGCGCCGAGCAGGTCCGCGGCTGGGGCGGCGAGCTGGTGCTGGTGCCGCTGCTCGAAGCGCGCAGCACGACGGGCATCATCCAGCGCATGCGGCGATAGCGCGCCCTCTTTGCCCTGATTGGCCGAGCCGGACGCCCTGATTGGCCGAGCCGGACGCCATCATTGGCCGGGCTAGGTCAGCGACAGCGCCATCGGGAGTCGCTAGACTAGGTTGTCTTCCAGTTGTCTTTCAGTCCCGCTGACCCGGAGCGCGCCTTGTCGTCGGAGCCTCGTTTCGTCCATCTTCACCTGCACTCGGAATACTCGCTGATCGATGGCCTGGTGCGCATCAAGCCATTGGCAAAGACCCTGGTGGCGGCAGGGATGCCGGCGGTGGCGGTCACCGACCATTGCAACCTGTTCTGTCTGGTGCGTTTCTACAAGGCAGCGCTCGCGGCCGGCATCAAGCCGATCGTTGGCACTGAGCTGGCGGTTCGCAATCCGGCTGATCCGAACAAGCCGCATCGGTTGGTGCTGCTGGTGCATGAGGAGTCGGGCTATACGGCCCTGACAGCGCTGATCTCGCGCGCCTACACCCAGGGGCAGCGGGAGGGGATTGCGCAGGTCGAGCGCTCCTGGGTGCTGGAGGCCGCCGAGGGGCTGATCGCGCTCTCTGGCGCCGCCGGTGGCGATGTGCAGCGCGCGCTGCTGAGCGGCTATCAGGACGAGGCCGAGCGCCTGCTCGATGACTGGCTGGCCGCTTTCGGCGATCGATACTATCTGGAGCTGACCCGCACCGGCCGCGAGGATGAGGAGCGCTGCGTTGATCTGAGCGTCGAGCTGGCGCTCGCCAAGGGCGTGCCAGTGGTGGCGACCAACGATGTCGCCTTCCTCAACGCCGACGATTTCGACGCCCATGAGGTGCGCGTCTGCATCAACAGCGGTCACACCCTCGATGATCCGCGCCGCCCGCGCCGGCATAGCCCGCAGCAGTACCTGAGAACCCCGGGGGAGATGGCCGAGCTGTTCGCGGACCTCCCCGAGGCGCTCGAGAACAGCGTCGAGATCGCCAAGCGCTGTAATCTCGAACTGCGCCTGGGCGAGACCTTTCTGCCCGATTCGCCGGTGCCCGAGGGACTCAGCATCGATGAGTACTTCGCCGCCGAATCGCGCGCCGGGCTGGAATGGCGCCTAGAGCGGACCTTCGATCGTGATCGCCCCGAGTTCGCCGAGCAGCGCCGCGTCTATGATGAACGTCTGCAGCGCGAGCTGGATGTCATCTGCCAGATGGGCTTCCCGGGCTACTTCCTGATCGTCGCCGACTTCATCCGCTGGGCCAAGGACAACGGCATTCCGGTGGGGCCAGGGCGCGGCTCGGGTGCCGGCTCCTTGGTGGCTTATGCGCTGAAGATTACCGATCTGGACCCGATCGAGCACGAACTCCTGTTCGAGCGCTTCTTGAATCCCGAGCGCGTCTCGATGCCCGACTTCGATGTCGACTTCTGCATGGACCGCCGTGACGAGGTCATCGACTATGTGGCCGGCAAGTACGGCCGCGAGGCGGTCTCGCAGATCATCACCTTCGGCACCATGGCGGCGAAGGCGGTGGTGCGCGATGTCGGCCGCGTGCTCGGCCATCCCTATGGTTTCATCGACAAGATCGCCAAGATGGTGCCGTTCGAGCTGAAGATGACGCTCGATAAGGCATTAGAGGAAAGCCCAGATCTGGCCGCGGCCTACAAGGACGATGAGGCCGTGACCGGCATCATCGACATGGCGCGTAAGCTCGAAGGCATCGCGCGCAACGCCGGCAAGCATGCCGGCGGCGTGGTGATCGCGCCGACCAAGCTCACCGACTTCGCGCCGCTCTACTGCGAACCCGGTGGCGACAACCTGGTGACCCAGTACGATAAGGACGATGTCGAGCAGGCCGGCCTGGTCAAGTTCGACTTCCTCGGCCTGCGCACCCTGACCATCATCGACTGGGCACTGAAGACCATCAACGCCGAGCGCCAGGCCAAGGGCGAGACGCCGCTGGACATCAATCGGATCGACCCGCACGACACCGACGCCTTCACGCTGCTCAAGTCCTGCCAGACCACGGCGGTGTTTCAACTCGAGTCGCGCGGCATGAAGGAGCTGATCCGCAAGCTCCAGCCCGATAGCTTCGAGGACATGACCGCGCTGGTGGCGCTGTTTCGTCCCGGCCCGCTGCAATCGGGCATGGTCGATGACTTCATCGACCGCAAGCACGGCCGCGCCGAGGTCGCCTATCCGCATCCGGATCTGGAGCCGATCCTCAAGCCGACCTATGGCGTCATCCTCTACCAAGAGCAGGTCATGCAGATCGCCCAGGTGCTCGCCGGCTACTCGCTCGGCGGCGCCGACCTGCTGCGCCGGGCGATGGGCAAGAAGAAGGCCGAGGAGATGGAGAAGCAGCGCGCGATCTTCGAGCAGGGCGCGGCCGAGCGCGGGGTTGATCCGAAGGTGGCAACCTACATCTTTGATCTGATGGAGAAATTCGCTGGTTACGGCTTTAATAAATGTGTCGCGGGTGAGACGCTGGTTGCTGATCCGCAAACAGGCGAATTGCGCCCCGTTAAAACGCTCTATCGCGAAGGCTTAGCAAAGGTTGCCAGTCTCCATGATGATTATCGTATGCGCCATAGTTGCGTCAATCAGATCATGGAGAACGGGATCAAGCCCGTGTTTCGTCTCAGCACGTCGTTGGGTAAAAGCCTGCGCGCGACTAGCAATCACCCTTTGTTAACGCTGGCCGGCTGGAAAACGATTGCTGATCTCAAGCCGGGCGACCGTATCGCTTCTCCCGCGCAACTCCCCATTGCGGGGCAAGACGAATGGCCCGAACATGAGTTGAAGGCGCTTGGATGGGTCTTGTCGGAAGGCAATACCTGCCATCCTAGCGGCTTCTATTTCTATAATAAAGACCAGCAGGCGGTCGATGACTTCGTCGCCGCGGTGAGCCATTTTCCCAATACCGTGCCGACCCTGCGATTGCGTGAGGATCGTGCCAATACCTGGAATGTTTATGTTGGAACCGGCGCTGACACCCGCATCAAGACGGGCACCGGATACAGCGTCTCGCCGCGCTCTGGTGCCAGGTTGTGGCTCGAAGAACTGGGGATGATCGGGCAAAAAGCGACCGAGAAACATTTTCCAGCCCCAGTGTTCCGGTTAAGGCGTCATCATCTTGCGATCCTGCTCGGGCGGTTGTGGTCAGGGGATGGTTTCATCGCGGGTCTCAACCAAAACAACATGACCCCTTATCTTGCCAGTTCGTCGTTAC
>Ga0180436_10003081_pt1 | contig 15457 bp, 30 predicted proteins | sample SS_ome_2_FD_132434 | JGI IMG/M metagenome (GOLD analysis project Ga0180436, IMG submission 132434) | Hypersaline lake sediment archaeal communities from the Salton Sea, California, USA - SS_3_S_2 metaG | ecosystem: Environmental > Aquatic > Non-marine Saline and Alkaline > Hypersaline >...
CTGCCTCATCCAGCGACCCGAAGATGGGAGGATCCTCGCCGTCTCTCGAGGTCGTTCCGTCCATGACTGGGGCCTCCCAGGAGGATCAGTCGAGCCAGGAGAATCTGTCTCAGTCGCAGCAGAGCGAGAACTCTGGGAGGAGACCGGGGTCCGACTCGAAGCCGGATCTATCTTAGTGCCCGTTGCGGATGGCCCCTCATTCACTCACTTCGTAACCGTCTTCGGAATCGAGGGGGAGATCATCATCCCTGAGAGACTTTGTAGTAGGCCTTTTGAAGGATATGTCGCGTGGGTATCACCCATCGGCTTGACATCTAAAACATGCAGATTTGGCAAGTTTCAAAAAGACCTATTCAATAATCTAGGAATAATATGAAGGCAGCGAACGACATAGCATCTACTCCTGGGATAGTTATCCACCCAGATTTTGCGATGATTGCAGAAAAGATGGGTGTCGCTGAGTACGAGATCGCTGTGCTGTTCGCAAAGCATCAGGAAACTATTAAAGATATCCTCACAGATGCGACAAATGAATTGCTAGAAGAGTGGATATACGGCGAAGATATCGTTTCCCTTAGTGATTTAGAATAAAAAAAGCCGCTATTAAATAGCGGCTTTTTCGACCTGGAGGGTGTGGACTCAGTCGTCGTCCTCGTCGTCGTCGTCGTCGTCGTCGTCGTCGTCGTCGTCCTCGTCGTCGTCCTCGTCGTCGTCCTCGTCGTCCTCTTCGTCGTCCTCTTCGTCATCGTCAACGTCATCTTCTTCTTCGTCATCTTCTTCATCACCTTCGATGAGCAAAGATTTGAGTTTTTTGATGAGGTTGTCACGAAGCTTGGAGGCTGACTCCGACTCGTCTTCCATGTCGAAGGCAGCAAAGACGGTCGGCGCCTTCTCCATCACCTTCATGTAGCGCAGTAGGCGTCGATACTCTTTCTGATCGTCCTCAGCGACGCGTCCATCTTTGACGGCGGTCTTGAGTCCTTCAAGAGCAGCCTTGGCCTTCTCTTCTGCGAGCTTTGCTTCCATGTCTCGGATTCGCTCCCTACGAGAGCGCACTTTGCGAGCCTTCTTCTTCTTGTTCTTGTTGTCGGCCATCTTCCTTCTTCCTTTCGGTGGCCCGTGAGGGGTACGCATCTATCGCTTAGAAGATGTGCCCTGTCAAGCTACAAAATTTAAGTGACACATCTCACAGGCCTGATGGCCGGTTTTAGGAGTCGGTGATGAAAAAGGAAATAAAAGGCTGGCTCGATCAGCTAAAGGATGGCAAGGTGCCCGAGCCATACTTCATCAATATAGAATATGAAGAGCTTGGGGTTGTCACCTCTGCCATTATGGAGATGGGATTTAGCTACGTGGGGATGAGGATGCCTCATCAAAAATACAGGGGGCGAGGGCGCCACCTTAATAGCAGGAGTCAATATAGCGACTATGATTCTCCTGAGGGGCAGGATCCAAAGATCAGAGTGACACTCTCTAGAATTCACAGTGGCGGCAACCAGTGGCGGGGAAGGATCTCCGCATCGGAGGTGAAAGACGTATGAGTCATTTTTACTGGTCAGACGGAAACCAGAAGCTTCTAAAAACTTCGAAGGCCTGGGAGCGGCGCTTCGGTAGAAAGGCGAAGTTTATCAGCTTCAATATTCCGCGCCTAAAGTCTACAACGGGTCAAAAGACTTGCCCCTATGCAGGCATGTGCGCAGACATATGCTATGCCGACCAGGGCAGGATGGGGATGCCTATGGCGAAGAACTCTCGAGAGCGTAACCTCGAACTCATCAACAGCATGAGTTACGAAGAGTTCACCGAGCATATCGTCGACGATCTTCAGCGCATGCGGGCTGCAACCCACGTCCGAATCCATGACAGCGGCGACTTCTTCAGCCGGAGATACTACGAGTCATGGATCGACATCGCTGAACAGGTCCCTGAGATTGTTTTTTACGCATACACGAAGTCGATACCGTTTTTGAAATGGGATCGACACCCGAAGAACTTCCGCATCGTGCAGTCCTTGGGCGGCAAGCGCGATCAGGATATTGATCGAGGTCAGCCTCACTCGCGCATTTTTGCAAGTGAGGAAGAACGGAGGCGGGCAAAATACTGCGATGGAAACAAGGATGATATGCCCGCAGTTCTAGGCCAGATCCGTATCGGCCTCGTCTATCACGGCACGAGAAATCTAACCGAGGACAACCTCGTCCAGCTTAGGACAGTATGAACCTCGTCGAGGCAATCCAAAAAAGAATCCCGTCAAAAGAAGCTTGGGCAAAAATGCCTAAGCAGGTAGCAGCGAAGCTCAAGCCAATGCGCAAAGAGCGTGTGGCGAAAGAGTTTGCGAAGTGGGTGAAGGTTATGGGATATGAGCCGATGATGCATTCGGCGATGGTTCGGACCCTCATGTTTGAAGCTTTCGCCGCTGGGTGGGGTACACGGGCGAGGCTTTCCCCCTCCAAATCTTCGGATAAAGCGATGTCCCTGCTTGAGAAAGCTGCCCCTCATGTCTATCGACAGCAGCATGCTGGTCGACATGAGCAAGATAAGATAGATGCAAAAGAGCTTTACCCCGTCATTTCAAAAGCATTGAAGGCGAGAAAATGATCTTGAACGTAATCAGAGAGAACCCTGGGGCAACTGTCATCACCTTCGTTGCCATTGGGTCCGCCATCGCATCTGCAGTCTGTGCTCACCTGGGAATCTAGGATGAAAAAAACCGCCAAACCCAAACCCAAATTCATCTTTCTCATCTGGATGGAGCTTCCGGAAAACTTCTCCGTGTACGCAATCCCTTACTCTTTGACGAGTAAGCAGGATCGGAATATGCTGAGGATGTGTCACGGCAAATACGTCAACACTGTAATAGAGGGTGACGGTAAATTCAGTGTTGAGGATATTGAAAGATCCCTCACCATTCTTAGCGACCGACTTGTTGATCCGTCAGCAGATTGGATTACCGATAAATACATCAAAGAGCAGGCTGAGAATGCGGGCATTGAGGTAGATGTATATCGAAACATTGTTGGCTCTTGGCGGGGACATAAGCTGGACATGTCGACGCCGAAGACCCTGCCCCGATCCAAGGTATTCGTTTCAGGGTTTGTGATGTAGGTTTAAATGGTCAGGATTTACAAGAGCCACGGAGGCTTCCGGTGGCAAGTGGTGATCGCCTCGAAGTTATGCAATGAGCCTTCAGATAGAATGCTCATTCATATATCAAGGGATCAATTTCCCAGTAGGGAAAATGCTCTCAACCATCTGCTGATGGTGCATGCTCGAATGCTGATATTTGTAAACCTGGCCGCAGTCTCATCGAAAAAACCATCAAAAACGATCAAGCTTGAGCAAGTGGAAGATAGGCTGCGATGGAATGTGGTGGACGAAAAAGGTGTCATTGATTCATCTTACAATCTGTTCGAGTCTGCCGAGGAGACTTTTGAAAATCTCTTACGCGTCTACACCGAACTAACGCTCTTCATCACTTCAATCGCAAAATCTAATATTGGTGATCCCCCATGAGCAACATCGCAAAATCTGAAGAGCGAATCGTAATGATGATCAATCCTTACGACCGATCACATATCTTGCTGAATCACACTCGGATGAAGGATCTTCATATCGAAGGCGAGGTAAGCTCTACTCGAGAAGAAGATGGCGGCATCACGGTGTCGCTCAACGTGAAATTCAAACTCTCCAAATGACGAATGCATCAGAGCGACTTACACTGTCAGGTCGTACGGCGCGTGCCCGCCGCAAGCTATCCGCTCCCGGAGAATATCTGCTGGCGCGCGGACTGCTGGCCGGCAGGGTTCTCGACTTCGGGTGCGGCCATGGAGACCTCGCAAAGTTCATCGCGGCCAAGGAGACTCAAACCTCCCCTTGGCCATCATCCATTGAACAGTGGGATCCAAACTTCCATGACAAAAAGCCGCGAGGCAAGTTTGATACCGTCGCTTGTATCTACGTGCTAAATGTCTTGCCCCCTCGATGCCGAAAAAAAGTATTGCAAGAGGCTCAGGCATATGTCAAAAAAAGAGGGCGACTTTATGTCGCTGTGCGTCGTGATCTTTCAGGTGAAGGAAAAACCTCGATCGGTACAGAGCAATATAACGTTCACTTGAGAAAGCCCTTTGAAAGTATATATCGAAGGTCTAAATCTTTCGAGATCTACGAGTGGACAAATGTCTGAATCTGATAACAAAATTATCGAGGCGGAAATTATAGAAGACAGCAAGTCAACGAAGTCCGTCGTTCAAGTCACACCGGAACTTGAGATTGAACGACTTCGTACCGTTCGAGTTCAGGCAAGGTGGGAGGCTACAAAAATTACTCTAATTTGGCTGGCCGTCATTGCCTCTTGCACTCACATGTGCGCCCCCTTCGGTTTGTAGGAAACGTGGTAAAATGACCGCATGGTCGATCGCTTTGTGGAACGAACCGCGAATCTCGCAGAGCTTACCTGTCGCACTCTCGATGAGATTGCAAAGGTCCAAGACGAGGCAGGGCTTCCGCACGGCGAAATTCTGCGACAGCTTGCAAGGCAGCATAAGCAAATGTTGATTGCTTGCCTGACTGAAACTCAGCCTATCGAAGTTCCGCGCTATCGAACTTCTGAGAGAATCGAAACGAGCATTCGCTCATTGCGCGACCTATCAGCCGACCTTCTTGCACGCGGCAAAGAGGGTCATAACGAAATCGAAGAAGCCGCAGATCTTCTCCAGCTTGCGCTGGAGAAAAACCAACACGACTAGCATGGTGCTAGTCGTTATCGTGAAAAGGAGCAGATAATGAGATATTTCAACCAAACCGCTGACGCCCTCAAGGGCGATATCGAAGCTGCATACGCCAAAGGTGATATCACCGATGGGCAGTACGAGGATCTCATGAAGGACGAGGCTGCAACGGCCAAGTACAACAAGCTGCGTTACGGCGCTCTTGCTGTATTTTGCCTGCTTGTCGGCGGCATCATCCTCGCTGGTGTCCTCTAGCCAAAGTATGACCAAAGTCGTAAGAGAGCAGCGCCTGCCACACATCATGGTTGTTTTGCCTCCAACATCCGACACGTCGGATGCTAGGGCTAAGGCAGACGAACTCATCCGTGATCGACTGGGCATTGAAAACTTCGAAATCATGCTCGTCGAGCTTGAGGAAGAAGGCCAGGTGGCGACGCCTGGTGGAATTGTCCAAGGCAAGCGATTCCGTGTCGCCTTTCGTCAGACACACGGCGTAGTCGTCTACGTCCACCCCGATTACGACAAAATCGTAAATCGGTAAACATGCGGCGGTCAAGGATTCACCTCTTGGCCGCCGCATGTTATTCTCTTGCGGCTGTCATGATATTCGGTTTCATTGGGAGACGAAAGCTTTTTCGTGTTTTGGACGCTGCCAAATCTGGCATTTACTGCGCGGAGGAGATTGCCATGCGGGCCAATCTTTCTCGACAATCTGTCGCTGTCCCCCTGAATGTCCTCGAGCGTGAGGGGCATCTGACGTCGGGGACGCTGGCGCCAGGGGATTTGAAGGTCTACCGTGTGACGCGCAAGGGGCAAGAGGCCTTGGCAAGCCGGTCGTTTTCCTGATACAACTACACCATGGCATCCGTGAGACGCTCGTCGGTGAGGTCGGAGCGCTGGCGTCAGGCGCCAGGATATCCCGACTACGACGTCAGCGATCTTGGCCGAGTGCGAAGCTGGACGACAGGCAAGCCTCGCCTGATGAAGCAGCGAGCCGGGGGAGATGGCTACCCTCGAGTAACGCTGCAAGACGAGCGGGGGCGGAAGCGAGTGGAGCGAGTTCACATCATGGTGGCTCGAGCATTTCTAGGGCCTGCGCGAAATCGCCTCGTTCGACATAAAACTAAATCTAAATCTCCAGCCCTAAAAAATCTGGAGTACGGTTCATATATGGACAACCACAAAGATAAGTACCGTGATGGTACAGATCAGCGTGGTGAGAAGAACTCTCAGGCGGAGCTAACAAAGTCTCATGCCAGGCAAATCTACAAGCTAAAAGGCACTTATACGCAGCAAGAGATTGCCGAGATGTTCGGCGTGTCTCGTCAGGCTGTGTCGGATATTCATCGAGGTATTACATGGACCGGAGTGACGAAGTCTCAGAAGCGAAGAGCGAGATAAAAACCAATCAAGGCTTTTGGGCTGACGATGGCAATTGCGAGGTTCATTACCCGGATGCCGAGAGCGCCTACGAAGCTGCCCGTGAGTATGTTGAGTCTGGCGACTGGGGCGAGATCCAGTCAACGATTTGGGTATCGGTATTAGCGTGGCCTGACGGGGACAAGGATGAGGGTAGTTCATTCGACATCTCCGTAGATCCCAGAGAGCCACATTGTATTGATGGCCGACTCCACGATTGGTGCTCACCCCATAAAGTGGTCGGGGGTGTACGGGAGAATCCTGGCGTCATAGGGCATGGTGGCGGCGTCTTGATCATTGAAGTGTGTCGGCACTGTGGGTGTTATAGGCAGACAAATACCTGGGCTCAAAACCCTCAAACAGGTGAACAGGGCCTCGAGTCTGTAAAGTATATTGAGCCAGATCAGGGGTCGATAGATTGGGTTCAAGAGCAGGCCTGATGCATAAGCTTGCAAGCAAGGTCCGACCATGGACTCGAGGACTTCGGGCCGTCTTCGTCTGCAACTTTCAGCGAGGTGTCAAACCTGATGCTGTTCAGTTTGCATTTGGTTTTGACAGCATGGACATGGTGTACACGGACAAGGATACTGGTAAGATAAAATCCCTGGCAGAGCGCATCAAGAATGGCAAATACGATATTGTTATTGTCAGAACTAAGTTCATCAGCCATTATGTTGAACGAGGTATAGCCCAAGCTTGTAGAGATTATGGGGTCCACTACCTAAGGGCCGGCAATGCGAGCGTTGCACAGATTGCTCAGTCGGCGATCCGTGACATGGGTATCGATTTCACGGCGGAGCCGCCACCTCCGCCCCAGCCAAAACCCAGACTCAGCATCGTGAAGTCTGAGAAGGTTATTGAGGAGTCTATGAGGCAGCCCAATAAAAAAGAGCCAACTGTTGAAGATATCGAGTATTCAGTTCTTTCCTATGTCGATGGAAAAGACCGAGTGACGATGCTGGAGATCCTCGAGCAGGCCAATGTCGAGATTCCGTATAAAGGAGATTCTCCAGATTGGCACAGGCTTTCAGGGAAGATGCAGTTGGCTGGAAGGATCATGACTGACCTGGGCTTTGTGCGCAAACAGTCCATGGTTGAAGGAAGAAAAGAGCGGTACTGGATTCGTCAGTCTCTACTCAAAGAGGCGCCTCCCAATCGAGTCTCACCACCTGACATCGACCCTATCAAGTTCGAAAAATTTACCCAGGCGTTCATCGAAGGTAAGAATGAGTTCGAGCCTGAAGAAATTTTTAGGGCTGGAGATTTTCCCCTTCCCATGAAGGATGGAAAAATTGCCTGGACGACGATGACCAGGTTCACCCGAATCATGGCGAAGGCCGCGAGGGCGCAGGGGTTCGAAGCGACGCAGAAAAGATTCGACGACGGGAGTAAGCGGCGGGTATGGGTAAAAGGTAAGCTGACCGGCGATGTAAAAATCGTCGAAACCCCCAAGCCCGATATCAAGGGGGAGGTCAAATCAGAGCTTCCCTCAACCGAAAAGGAGATCGAGATCGTGCCGAGCAAGGATGCCACTCACGAACCGATCTCCCTCCCGCTCTCCAGATCTGAGAAGGCCATGTTGATCATCCCTAAGAAGATGGATGCCGGCAAATACGAGATTTTGAAAAAGCAACTTGACGCACTGATCGAACTGCGTAAGATGCAAGCTGAGGTTTTGGAGGAATAGAGCTATGGGAATCTTCGACAACTTTTTCGGTGGCGGAAGCAAATCTGGCAAATTCGACGTTGGCGCCCAAGGTATGCTGACCAATCTCACCTACAACGAGATTGTTGACGAGCTTGGGAGCGGTTCGAGCGCTAAAGGGGGATATACATTTTGGCGCGGATCTTTGTACGACATCGACATGGATTACGACGAGAGCGACTGCTTCCAAATATCTAACTACGACTACAGGGGGTACGGGGAGGCCGCCAAGAAGCCCATTCTCGAAACCCGTGAAAAATGGTTTGTTGTCGCCACGTCTACCAACGTCATCAAAGTGCTCGGCCGTGAGTTCGGCGCCATGGTGAAAGACTTGAAAGAAGTATGAGCGAGCTTCCTATCTCGGAGATCTACAGACTGCGAGATGAGCTTTCTGAAGCGCTAGACGCTCAAACTTGGGATGTTGTTATTGATAGGGCCAAGCTAATTACAAAGCTTATCCCTAAGGCGATCAATCAAAAAACCTGTGGTACAGGCGTACCTCATCTTGATGGTGTATACGCGGTGGGCATGATGCGGTTAGAAAAAGGTCCGCAAGATGTCGTTCGCGCTGTCCGTCAGATGAATCGAATCATAAAGGCAGCAAAAAGGACTCTACGGTAATGGGAGCTATCGCAATTCTCTTTCTCCTCTCTCTTGGGGTCTTCCTGGCATGGTTGTTTGACATGGCCGTCTTGCAGCGTGCGCCTATTGGGAATTCAAAGATAGAAGGTTATACCCTTCAGCAAATGCTGAAAAAAAGCAAGTCATATGAAAATCTCAGAAGCTCTCAAGAAGTATCTGATGTTCGAGTTTTTACTGACCGCCCTGATCGTAGGCGGAGCCTGGACAAGCCTCGGGACGGAGGGGATGGCTGCGAAGTTTTGCAGCTTCGTTCACGCGAGTAAGTGCGACGAGATCGATTGGAGCGAAGAGTATGCCCCAGAACGATATCGAGGAACTGACGCTGAAGCTCAAGAAGACACGCAAGCGCGTCAAGAATCTCGAGCAGGAGCTTCAGACTGTAAAGTCTTCAGAAGCCCAGCTTCAAAAAGACGTTGCTACGCTCGAGCGAGTGACAGCGTCAATGGGCGTGGCTCTCCGTGATGTCATGAAAAAAATCGGAGTTGATCGTCGATGAGGAAACGCCCTGCTGCGTTATTTTCCCCTTGGTACAGTGAGTCTTTTGTCGAGGAGAAGCTCGAGCAAAAGAGAACCGAACTTGTGCGCCGTGAAAATTTAGGGGAAATCGATAGCGCTCAAAAATGGAACGAGAAAGCGCAGCGAAGATTCAAAACCTTCTTCGACAGGCTGTCTGATGACAGCAAGCGCTCTTATCAAAGTGCCGCCCGTCATTTCGGAAAATACCTTGGCCTCCCCAGGAGTGAATCCAAGGTGTCTAACATCGTTGCGAGGCTCATCGTCCTCTCCTATCTCGAAGCTTCAACCCTCGTTGAAGAATACGCGATGTGGATGGAGGAAGAGGAGTTCGCGCCTAACACCATCAATACACGACTGGCTGCGTTAAGGTGGTTTGTCGATGCTGCTCGACGCGTCGGGTGGGTCGACTGGAAACTTGACGTCAAAAACGTCAAGGGTGGAAAAATCAAAGATACGTCAGGGCCTAGCGAGGCAGAGTTCCGAAGGATCTTGCGCGTCGTGAATAGTGCTGAAGGACGCGGCGCCGCTCGGAACAAGCTCATGGTCTACATGCTAGCTTTTATGGGCGTCCGCATTTCTAGCGTTATATCTCTTGACATGGAGAATATCGACTTTGAAAATCGAAGATTCAAAGTCCGATGGAAGGGTAAGGGGGAATCGAATACGCAATACGTGTGGCGCCCAGTTGGTCACGGGACGATGGAGGCTCTCGAGGAGTGGCTTGAAGTTCGCGGTCGACATAGTGGCCCAATCTTCAATCCGGTATCTCGAGGCGTTGCGAAGGATGGCCGGCTGTCGATTCGGAGCGCGCGTCAGGTGATAAGTGATATTGGCAGAGAGGCTGCGACGAAGAAAGTTCTGTCCCCTCACGGGTTCCGTCACTTTCATGGTACAGACATTCTCGAGTACGAGAAGGATACTCGTAAGGCCATGAAGTCTCTTGGCCACTCAAACATCAAGACTGTAGAGTCTTACGCTGATGAAAGAAAGGACGAGCCTCGAGAGGCGGCAGAGTCCATGGAGAGCCGTTGGCTTGAGCGTCTTGATGAATATGAGGAAGAGGACGAGGCTGAAATTGAAGACCGTTACGATGACAGTGGTGAGGGTGAAGTCGCGGATGACGAGCTTGCCGCTCTGGGTGTTGTAACATCTACAAGTGCAGCCTCTAACGCAAAAGATCACGAGCGGATTTCCACCGGCCTTGTAACCGTCGACGATTTGTTTGGCGGCAAGAAAAACAAGCAGGGTATTGTCCGTGGATCTCTCGTGCTGCTTGGCGGATATCCAGGTATTGGAAAGTCTACGCTTGCGAGGCAAATCGGTTACAACATCTGCAGCAGCAACCCTGGTACTCGAGTGCTGTACGGGAGTGGGGAGGAATCTGCGGATCAGATCGGGGAGGCTCTCGACCGTCTCAAGTGCAAGCACAAGAATCTTCTGATTCTACCGGAGATGAGCATCAACAAAATCTGTGATGTTGCCGAGCGCGTTGGCGCAGAGGTGCTCATCGTTGACTCTGTAAGCACTGTTGCCGCGGACGACTGCGACAAATCTCCAGGCTCCGTTTCTCAGGTCAAAGCGATTGGTCAGTTTTTGCTAGGGTGGTGCAAGGGTGTCGGTGACACCACGGGTAGTGGTATTGCTGTCATTGTTATTTCCCACGTTGACAAGAAGGGGAATATTGCAGGACCTAAGACGCTTGAGCACCATGTCGATGCAGTGTTCAGCTTCATGTCGCCGAGTAAGCGTAGCAAGATGAGATCTCTCGGCTGTGAAGGTAAGAACAGGTTCGGCGATGCAACGAAAGAGATATTCTTTCAGATGACAAGCAAGGGACTTGTTGAGCAGAATGCTGAAGACGTAAGCGTATTCGGAGACTATGAAGATGAAGAAGGTGACGAGGATGATTTCGACGAGGACGACTTCGAAGACGACTTCGAAGATGAACTCGAAGATGGCCATCGAAGATGATATCTGACCTTCGACTTCTTAGGGATATAAAGAAGCGGCGCGATCAAGAACTTCACGCTCTCGATATCGAGTATCGAAAAAGAAAAGAAAGCTTAGAGAAAGATTTTCGAGCAAGGTGGTTCATTTACCGGGCGCTCATACCGGTCGCTGCGGTAAGCGGCATCCCTGCCGATGAGATTGTATCAACGTCAATCAGGCGTGATATTTTTGAGGCAAGATCGCTCGTAATATGGATAGCCTTCCATGCTAGCGGATCTAGCTACTCTTCCATTAGCAGAATTATGAATAGAGATCATTCTACGATAATCTATTCTGTTTCAAATGTTGATGAGGCGTTAAAGAGAGAGTCGAGCAACATCATGAGGATGCTCATCGATGTCTGTCATTTGGAATCTGAATGGTTTTAAAAAGAGTCATCTCTGGTGCGCAGACAGGTGTCGACCGCGCTGCGCTTGACGCGGCAATTAAAAACCTCGTTTACGAATGGGGTGGATGGGTTCCGAGAGGGCGCCTTGCTGAAGATGGTCAGATCCCGGATCGGTACTTCGATGTTGATCGGCTTGGGTGCGGGTTGAAAGAGTGTGACTCGAGCCGCCCTGCGCGCCGTACGGTTCTCAATATCAGCAGTAGCGATGCGACGATGGTCTTGCGCTTCTCCGGCGGTGGCCGAGTGCTTTCGCCTGGGACAAAGCTTACGATCAAAAAGTGTCGAGATGCTGGTAAGCCATACCGCATATTTGACCCGTCCAAAGTCGGGTCCGTGCCTCGCGCTGTTCAATGGATATGCGAGCAAAAAATTGTAGACGGCGATGAGGAAAGATGTATAAACACCCTCAACATAGCCGGGCCCCGTGAGAGTAAATCTCCGGGGATATATGAAAGATCTCTCATCTACCTCAACGATGTATTGGGGTTCGTTTTCACCTATAACCGGTGGGGCATAAAGATCTGGGCCCCACGTAAACCAGTCAGAAAGCCCGGCCTATAAGCCGGCAAGGAGCAGAAGAGCAATGTCTGATCAAGACGAAACCATCAACGACGACGACTTCGACACCACCAAGACCGAGGCCAAGCGCCAAAAGTCCAGCAACCCATTCCTCGAGCGACTCGAGGAAAACCAGCGTGTCCAGGCCAAGGCTGCGCTGATCAAGACCATCTGCGAGAACCCCCAGCAGACCATCGGCGCTGTGTACGACGCCCTGGATGCAGACGATTCAGGCGACTACATCATGCTCGACCTGTTCAAGCGGATGACCATCGAAGAGCTTGTCATCGCCACGGCTCCGCACATCTCCGAGACGGCCGCTTACGCCTCCCGTGGAGTCGTCGCAGCCTCGTCCATGGTCGACGATGAGGAGGACGATGAGGAGCTTCTCGACGACGATCTGATCGACGAGGATGAGGATGAGGATGACGACCTGATCGATGAAGACGACGAGGATGAAGACGACGAAATCCTCGAAGACGATGAGGTTGAAGAGGAGAGCGATGACAAGCCCGAAGAGCCCTCCACGCCCAAGAAGAAGAAGAGCAAAAAGGGTAAGGGAAAAAAGGGTAAGGGTAAGGGCAAGAAGAAGAACAAGGCGGCGAGCGCCGATGGCCCTACGACGATCAAGGCCTACAAAAAGGCGATGCTCCGCGCCCTCGGCAAGGCTGACGAGCCCATGAGCGCCCAGAACATCAAGGAGGTCATCGGCGGCGACAAGGATCTGTTCACCCAGGCCAAAGATGAGCTTATCGAGGAAGAAGAGATCGAGTCCGAAGGCAAAGCCCGCGGCACCAAGTACTCGATCGCGTAAAGGAAGAAGTGTCGAGCCCCTAAGGGTCGAATCGCGGACACAGCGGTGTGTGACCCTCGAGCCGGTGAGAGGCCGGCACCTATGCCCTGGCCCAAATGGTGGGCGCGTTCGTTGGGAGGAATTGTCCCCTCAGTCAATCAAAGGTTGGTCGGGAGCTAGGTTCGAATCCTAGACGGGGCACCAAGAGTTCGACGATGTACAATTCTGATAACAAGAGGACAATCATCGCCTTTATCGGCCCTGCTGGATCTGGCAAAACAGAAGCTGCCAGATTTCTGCAAAAGGTATATAGCTTCGAGCGCACGCGATTTGCGGAGCCCCTCAAGCGCATGCTCAAAGCCGGCCTCGGACTTTCTAACGAGCAGGTTGACGGTAGTGAGAAGGAGATTCCTACAGACAAGCTATGCGGGCGCACCCCTCGCCACGCCATGAAGACGCTTGGTACTGAATGGGGTCGCGACCTGATGCATCCAGACTTTTGGGTAGAAGCTTGGCGCAACACCCTTCCTAACGCTTCGCGCATCGTTGTCGACGACATGCGTTTTCCAAACGAGCACAAGATTGTCAAAAAACGCATGAAGGGGACGATCATCCGTATCAAGAGATCTGGATTCGACTACGATCCTACCCACCCCTCTGAGGCTCATGAACTCGAGCCCGACATCGTCATCTACAATCCGCCTGAGCTAAAGATCTTTCACCAGCGCATCGCAGATGCAGTGGATAAGATCATCTTGGGTATCAAATAGGGCAGCATGATCCTCACAGGTCCAGAAATAAGGCGCCAAATATTCATCGGCAAACACCCTGAGACTTGGGGTGGTAAAGCCCAACCCATGGATTGGATCGACATCGATCCATACGACGAATCACTTGTTGGCCCGAACTCCATTGACCTCAGGCTGCACGAGGATTTGAAGGTATATCCGGACGGGGAAAACAGGCATTCGATTCTCGAGGAGAGGCTAAATAAAATTCATCCGGTGCAGGGGTATAATGACCTTGGTGGACCAATAGACTACCAATACGTCATCGACATGAAGTCGAGGAACCACGGGTGCTACGACCTGAACATACCTGAAGAGGGTCGAGTTCTCTGGCCAGGCGTCCTTTATCTTGGTCGAACGATTGAGGCCATTGGATCCAACTCTTTCGTCCCCATCGTCGAGGGGCGCTCAAGTGTTGGTCGACTTGGCATGCATGTGCATGTGACCGCAGGTTTTTGTGACCTTGGATTTCGCGGGACAATCACGCTCGAGATCCACGTCATTCACCCCATACGTGTATACCCAAACATTCCGATATGCCAGGCCTACTTTCTGAAGCCTCAAGGTGTCATTGAGTTATACAATGGGCGCTATTCGGGGCAAGTGGACCCGACTCCATCCAGGTTTGCGCTGCCCAAAGATGGTGTGGAATAAACCCGGAGCAGTTCAGTTTATCTTGGTATGAACGACAGCAAGGCAAGCGCCATCATCCTCACCATCAGCTTTTTGGCTGCAGCAGCGGTTCTTGGGCTCTTCCTGAGCGGATCGTGCTCGATGCCAAGCGAGGGTGCCGAGGATTTGCTCAAGCGACAGGGCTACACGGAAATTGAAATGACCGGCTACGCCCCTCTCGCTTGTGGCAAAGGGGATGTGACCTCCTCTGGATTTAGGGCAAAGAGCCCCAATGGTTCGCGCGTGTCTGGCACCGTTTGCTGTGGCGGCCTAAAGGGCTGCACGATCCGTTTCAGATAAAGTGGTAAAATGGCTTGATGGGACTCATCAAGCTCAATAAATATCACCGCAATCAGGCACGCCGCGAAACGTGGGGTGATCCAATACTTCGGCAGGGAAGAAGGATCTCCCCTGATGACCTTTTCGAACACGCATCGAGTGAAATGAAAAGGCGAAACATTTGTATTGTCGAGCGGCGAAAAAAGAACGTCAAGCTGATATCTCTAGCTAATCAGCTGAAGGTCCCCAAGGGGTGGCACGATAAAGATGTAGCTTTCAGAGCATCTGACCTGATGCATGAGCTAGTCCATTACCGTCAACGAAGCACGTTTGGAAAACGATGGTGGGAGTTCAGGTACGTTGCATCTGCACAGTTCGTTATCGCTATGGAGATCCCTGCGTACTTTGAAAGCCTCGCATCATACTACGCCATGGGGGCGAAAGACGAATTCATTGAAGAATACATACGAGATATTCCAGTTTTTCTCCATGGTTACTATACATCAGGCGCCCTTCACTGGAAGTCAACAAAGAGGTTCATCCTTAAAGAGATCCGCAATCGCTATGAGGAGCTAAAAGCCTTAGACCTAAAGCCGGCATGAATCGGTCATTGGGCGAAGGTCTTTTCTGCTCCGCCAAGCGACGCTCAGTCAGGTTCGATCCCTGGCGCCGGCACGATAAAAGTATCTCATGGAAATCAGTCACAAATGACAGCGGCCGTAATCATATTCGTCTCTGTTGCTGTAGGATGGGGCCTTGCGGCACTATCTAAAAGAGCAGATGGTAAAAGAGCGATCGAGGGGCGGCAACTCTTAAGCGTGCGAGATGACAACAAGAAGCTTGAAGAAGAAAACAAGAAGCTTCGACTTCAACTCGGCATGCCCCCTCATCGACGGGAGTCCCCTGAGCCCGAGGGGCAAGGCGATGCCGCTCCAGCGCTTAAGCTTAAGAGCGGGGACA
>Ga0180436_10003082_pt1 | contig 15455 bp, 12 predicted proteins | sample SS_ome_2_FD_132434 | JGI IMG/M metagenome (GOLD analysis project Ga0180436, IMG submission 132434) | Hypersaline lake sediment archaeal communities from the Salton Sea, California, USA - SS_3_S_2 metaG | ecosystem: Environmental > Aquatic > Non-marine Saline and Alkaline > Hypersaline >...
CCGGTGTAGGTACAAAAGAGACCATAGTCGCAGACGGCTCGTTGGGCAAAGCCATTCGCCTTGGCCTGAAGGCGCTGTGGGCTAGTAATCGGGGGCCGATTGTTGGGCATGTCGAGCAGGGCGACAATGCCGCCCGCCAGTGCTGAACGCGTGCCCGAGGCAATATCCTCCTTGTGGGTGGCGCCGGGATCGCGCAGATGCACATGGGCGTCAAAAAGCCCAGGGAGGTGTAGTACGCTCACCGGGCTGCTCCATCCGTTGCGATGGGGTCAGGAAAAAGGGCCCCACGGACGCCATAGCGCCAAGGGGGCCCTGATTGCACATGGGGTGATCGTCTCATATCGGATCGAGTATAGCATCTTGCGTCGGGCTAGTCAATGCTCTGGGAAGCCTCTGGTTAGTGCGGTTGTTTACTAGGGAGTACGGTATAGTATGTATTAGGGGTTGACAGGTTGCTGCGCCTCGTCTATGATGCACAGGGAATGGAGGCGCCATGGGCATGGGCTCGGCATGTGGCAAAGCGATACTGCTTGGAGAGCACGCCGTGGTGTACGGTCAGCCGGCAATAGCTGTTCCGCTTGCGGATCTGCGGGCTCAGGCGTGGATCCGGGATGCGCTAGAGCCTGTTATCGAAGCGCCCGATTTGGGCCGCGTGATGGGGTATGAGTCGCGGCAAGGTGATGGCGACAGTCGCGCATTATGGCATATGATCGAGGCGGCTGTCGATGCCTGTGGCGGATCGCTGCTTGATCGCCCTTTGCGGCTCACGCTGCGCTCGGATGTACCGGTGGCACGGGGCCTGGGCAGTGGCACGGCGGTGGCCACGGCTACGACACGCGCGGTGGGCGATCACATGCAGATCGCGCTGAGTGCGTCAGAGGTATCGGCTTTGGTGTTCGAGAGCGAGGTGCTATTGCACGGGACTCCGAGCGGTATCGACAACACCGTGGTCGCCTGGGAGCGACCGGTCTGGTTTGTCAAGGGGGCGCGCCCAGAGGTAATGGCCCTCGAGATCGCTCTGGCATTGGTCGTGGGAGACACCGGCGTGGTCTCGGGAACCCGCGAGGCTGTGGCGGCTGTGCGGGCAGACAGGGACGAGAACCCCAGGCGAATGGGTCGCATCATTGAGCGTATCGGCGATCTGGCGTGCGCGGGCCGCGAGGCGATTGCTACGGGTGATGTGGGGCAACTTGGCACGCTGATGAATCACAATCATTGCCTGCTGCGAGAGATGGGGGTATCCTGCCCCGAGCTGGATCAGCTCGTGATGGTCGCGCGTGAGGCAGGGGCGCTCGGGTCAAAGTTGTCGGGCGGGGGTCTGGGCGGATGTATGATCGCTCTGGTGACTCCAGAGCGGCGAGAAGGGGTCATGGCGGCCTTGGCTGCGACTGGGGCGGAACATGTGTACTACACCACGGTGACCGGGAGGCTTTGCCGTGGAGAACCCGTCCGGTGCTGATTGGCATCGATGCGAGTCGTGCTGTGCGTTCGGAGCGAACGGGCACTGAGAACTACTCGCTCCTGCTTATACGGGCACTGTGTCGACAGGTCGGGGGGCACCGACTGAGGCTCTATTGCAGCGAGCCGCCGGAGGAGGGCCTTTTTCCGGAGTGTGAGCGGGTCGAGTGGCGGATCATGCCCTTTGCCCGTCTTTGGACTCATGTGAGGCTCTCGCTCGAGATGTTGTTGCATCCGCCGGATGTGCTGTTCGTGCCGGCGCATGTGCTTCCGCTGTGCCATCCACGGGCGAGTGTGGTGACGGTGCACGACCTGGGATACCTGCACTTTCCGGCGGCACACAAGCGGGTTTCGCGATGGTATCTGGACTGGGGAACGCGCTACAGCGCGCGTTCGGCCCGCCGGGTGATCGTGGACTCGATCGCCACTCGCAACGACCTGGGTTGCGCCTATGGGGTCCGACAGGACAAAACCGTTATCGCCTATCCGGCGAGTACCATGGGCAAGGTTCTAGCTCTGGAGGCTGACGATCTGGCAGAGGTCCAAGCGCGTCTCGGAACCGGGGATCGCTACTTGCTGTTTCTCGGTACGCTTCAGCCACGCAAGAATCTGGAATCTCTGATAGCCGCCTTTCGGCTGCTGATTGTGTCGGGTCGTGTGGAGGATGACGTCCAGTTGGTGCTGGCAGGCAAGGCGGGTTGGCTGTCGGAGAGTATCCTTAGGGCTGCGAGTGCCCCCGAGTTGGCGGGCCGGGTCGCGCTGACCGGCTATGTTGCTCAAGAGGATGTTGCGCCTTGCTGCGCGGCGCCATGGTTTTTTGCTACCCTAGTTGGTACGAGGGGTTTGGGATGCCGGTGCTGGAGGCGATGCGTTGCCGGGTGCCGGTGGTCTGTTCCAACACCTCATCGCTGCCCGAGGTGGGGCAGGATGCCGCGCTGCAGGTCGATCCGGGATCGGTCAAGGCCATTGCCGACGGCATCGCCGCTGTGCTCAGCGACGCGGAGTTGCGCGTCAGAATGGTCGCGCGTGGGCTCGAGGTGGCCGACTCGTTCAGTTGGGATGCCTGCGCGCGCACGGTGCTCGAGACACTGGTTAGCGCCGGGAGGGATGGCTAGCGTGGAGAGCGTGCGGATCCTGGGCATCCGTGTCCACCGGATTAGCGAAAGCGAGACGCTGGACCTATTTGCGGACTGGATCGCAGCGGACGGATCGCACCAGGTGGTGACAGTCAACCCCGAGTTTGTCATGAGGGCGCAACAGGATGCCGATTTTCGCGTAGTACTTGAGGAGGCGGATCTGGCGCTACCCGATGGCCAGGGCTTGCTGTGGGCGTCGCGCATGCTGGGTGCCCCGATTCCTGAACGGGTCACGGGGTCTGACCTGGTGCCACGATTGGCCGAATGGTCCTCCGAGGGCGGTTATCGCCTGTGTTTCTTGGGTGCTGCTCCCGGTGTGGCAGCGCGGGCGGCGCAGGTTCTGCGAGGTCGGTATCCCGGCGTCCAGATCGTTGATGCCTTTCCTGGATCGCCCGATGCCGGCGAGGATGCGCTGCAGTGTGAAAGGATCATGTCGGCGGAGCCGGATGTGCTCTTGGTTGCATATGGAGCCCCCAAGCAGGACCTCTGGATTGCGCGCAATCTGGCGCGACTGGACATCCCCGTGTGCATTGGGGTAGGCGGTAGCTTTGACTTTGTGGCGGGTGTGACCGTGCGGGCGCCCGTATGGATGCAAGAGATGGGCCTGGAGTGGCTACATCGGTTGCTGCACGAGCCGTGGCGTTGGCGTAGGATGCTGGCGCTGCCGCGGTTTGCGGTGGCTGTATGGAACGAGAAACTGCGCGCAAGAGGGAGGTCGGGATGACCAATCGACGGCTGGCCTGGGTATCGCTGCTGGTGGCGCTGATGCTGTTGGCCGCGGCTGTCCCGACGTTCGCTCAGAGCGCGCCCGTGCGTCTCGATCTGGTCGATGACTATGTGGTGGTCTTGAACGATGGACGGCTCCGCGTGACCTATCGGTTGACCTTTACCGAGTTGGAGCAAGGACGCGACCGGATCAACACGCTGGGCGCGTTCCCAAGCGAGCATACCATACTTTCCGCTAGCGGCGATGGCCCCGATGGCCCCTTTGTGGTCACACTGGTTCCCAATGGCGAGTACTATCGTGTCGACTTGCAGCAGACAACGCGTCGCAACGAGCAGTACACGATCGAGGTGCGGTATTCCGTCGACCGCTCTGTTTTTGACGAGACAACAGTAGACGGGGCGGCCTACAAGGTGATTGGCTGGGCCTCGTTTGAGTGGGGACTGCCCATCGAACGACACGAGATTCGCTACATCCTGCCCATCGAGCTGCCGGAGGGCGTCACCGAAGCGGAACAGGTGACCGATGCGATCGTCGACGCGACGGGGCTTGTGGTGGAGGACGTGTCGCAGTACGACCGATGGGTCTACTTTAGCACGCCCGACGAGGAATCGGGCAAGAACTGGCTGTCCATCTTTGTGCGCCAGGATGATATGGCGGCCAACAGCAACATGGTTCCCAAGTTCTATTTGCCTGGCGGGACAGTGACCACCAGCAAAGAGACGCCCATTCCTTTGACGGCAGCGACAGTCGAGCCGACGACGGATGGGGACACAGGTGGATTCCTTGGCTTTGGCTCCGAGGCCCTGCCAGCGTTGGCATGTGTAGGGGTGTTCGTAACGCTGGGCGTGATCATACTGCTCGTCTGGGCGCTAAGGAAGCGCGTTCCCAAGCTCAAGTACGAGCCGCCCGAGATCGAGATCGAGACGTTCCAGACGGCAGGCGTGGTGCCCGACCTCAATGCTATCGAGACGGCCTTTTTCATGGGCAACTCGACCAAGACCATTGCGCTGATTGTTCTTGCTTTGGAGCATCGAGGGATTGTCAATGTCGTCAGCCATCGACCGTTGCAGATGGAAGTGATCGATCCCAAGGCGGAGCTGAATCCCTACGAGCGAGCAGTCGTCGACGCGATCCAAGAGGATGGAACGCTCGATAGCGCTCAGGTACCGGCGATCCTGGACGCGGTGGCCACAGTGCTTCAGCCCAAGATGTGGAACGCAGATCCCAAGGCGACGCGAGAGACCTACCGTCGGCGGATCGACGATGCCTGGGACGAGTACGAACGGGACTGGCGCCACCGCCCCCCGCGCACCACGATACCCAACTACATGCCCTGGATCATCCTCAGTGATCGACCCCGCCCTTCGTCCGACGCTGGCGTTCCCATCGGTGAGAGCGGACCAGGGCCGTTGGTCCAGTCGGCGCAGGAGGCCATCGCGCCATTGGAGCGGATGGCGAACGACCTGACCACCAGCATCGAAGAGACGATCAGCGGGACGGTGTCGCGCGTGGAACGGGGCGTCGGCAATATCCTTGGTGACGAGGCGGGGTACGACGCCTGTCACTCGGCCTGCCATAGTGCCTGTCACTCGGCGTGCGTTCACGACGCCTGTCACTCAGCCTGTGTGCATGATGCCTGTCACAGTGCCTGCCATTCGGCATGTGTATGTCATAGCGCCTGCCATAGTGCGTGCCACTCTGCGTGCGTGAGCAGTTTCTGATGACCAATCCCGTCGTGTCGGATGAGCGATCCGCGCAAGATCCCAGAGCGAATGCCGGAATTGACCTGCAGCAGTTCGCCGAGCAGTTGATCGAGGCAACGCGCGCATACATCTTTATTCGTCCGGAGGATGGGCTGATCATCATGCGGCCCAACCGTCTCAACTTTTTGAACGAGACTGCGCTGTTCATGCTGGACCGGCTGTACGGCCGCGAGGGTGGGCCGAACGTAGCCGAGTTGGTTGCAGAGACCTCTGAGCGATATGGCGTGGCTCGCGGCCGTATTGAGGGTGACCTCTTAAGGCTTCTGCAATCGGTCTCGGCATTGCTGAACGACGACGTCTGCGCGGCTCCGAGCGTGCGTCAGATGGGCTTTGGCAGCCACAAACGCGACTTGCCGGTGCTGTCCGAGATTGCGGTCACCTACCGCTGTCAGAACCGTTGCACGTTCTGCTATGCGGATGCTCCCGATCGGGGACGGGAGATACCCGAGATGACTACCGCTGAGGTCAAGGTGATCATCGATCGCATCTTTGACGAGGCGCACTGCCCGACGGTGTCGTTCACCGGTGGAGAGCCGACGCTGCGGGACGACTTGCCAGAACTGGTCGCCTATGCCCGTAACAAGGGGATGCGCGTCAACCTGATCACGAACGGGATTCGTTGCGGAGATCGGGAGTATGTGGCTGCGTTGGCCGAGGCCGGACTGCAGTCGGCGCAGGTGAGCATTGAGGGCGGTTGCGCCGAGATCCACGACGCCATCACCCAGCACCCAGGATCGTGGGACAAGGCCACCCGGGCTGTGCACTGGCTCCGCGAGTTTGGCATTCACACGCATACGAACACCACCATCTGCGGGGGGAATCGCGAACACCTGCTGGAACTGGTTGACTGTATCGCCGAGTCGCTCGGTTCCGAGTACTTTTCCATGAACATGGTCATCCGAACGGGCACGGCCCTGAGGCACGATGAGGATGACGTCAGCTATCGGGATATCGGCGCGATCATCGAGCGGGTGCAGGAGCGGGCCAACCGGCGGGGCGTGCGGTTCGTGTGGTACTCGCCGGTGCCCTACTGCCTGTTCAATCCAGTTCAGGCCGGGCTGGGCAGCAAGTCCTGTGCTTGTGTGGACGGTCTGCTGAGCGTCAATCCGGCGGGCGAGCTGATTCCCTGCTCTAGTTTTGGGCAAGGGATTGGCGATCTGCTGCACAAGTCGTTCGAGGACGTATGGTACACGCGGACTGCGCGCTACTGGCGGGGCAAACGGTTCATACCGCCTGTATGTCAGCGATGTGAGATTCGGGACATTTGCTGCGGGGCATGCCCTCTGTACTGGATTGAGCGGGGCGGTTTTTCCGACCTCGACGGCGTTGCGCCCGGAGGACCGATCTGGGCAAGGCCGATCTGGGATCTACGTCGGCTGCTCTGGTCGGGGACGGCCGGAGTGGGCCTGGAAGGTCGTTGAGACAAGGAGGTGGAGCTTTGAGCGCCAAGAAGCAAAGCGTGTATCGCATGAGCCTCGGCCAGTTCTATCGCTATCTCAAAGACAAGGGCCAGGAACTCAAGGACTGCTACAAAGAGATCGAAGAGGTCCAGTACCAGTTCAACGACATATTCAAGAGAGAACTGGCGGACTGGCAGGCTCTCTTTGGCAAGGTGTTTCCAGTCGTTCTGGCAGGCCGCCATGAGTATGGTGGTGATTTTGCCGATCTGATCGATCGCACCGAGCGGGAGGAGCTTGCTCGCCTTCGCGGCGAGATCGTCGAGCTTGGTAGAGTGGTCACCAGTGGCCGCCAGGAGGCTGACCGCCTGCTGGCAGAAGCCCAGGCGCTGACTCTGGCGCTGCGAGAGGCCAACCCAGAGATCAACGACGAGGAGGAGCGTCTCAAGCGGCGGGTCAAGGCGTATCAGGACGAATACGCCGATGCCTACGAAAAGGCAGAGGATCTGGGTGGCGGGTTCTTTTGCCGGCTGAGGCATGCCGGGGAGATTGCCAAGCTCAAGCGGCAGCAGCGCATCAGCAAGTCGCGGCAGGCTGCGGATCTTGAGCATCTTCGGCGCGTGAGACAGGCGTGGCTCGATCGTGTTGAGGAAACGAGCGAGCAGCAGTCAACGCTTCGGACCGCCTGGCAGACCAAGACCACAGAGGTGTCACAGGCCCAATCACGACTAGAGCAGCTGCGAGCCAACCTGGATACCCTGGCTGAGCAGGCCGCTATCCAGCGCGTCCTGGAGGAGCTCGATCATGATCCCGGTGTAGAGGGCGATCTAGGCCGTCAATTGGTCGAGCTGGTGCAGAGGAACGAGACGCGTCACAAGTACGAGTTGGGTCTGCAGGCCGTAGCGGAGGCTTTGGGGCTGACCAAGGGCGTGGGCGAGGGGATGCAGCGCTTTCGCAAGAGTGTCGGCAAGGTGCTGGAGGAGCAGCGACGTTACAGTCTGGCCGAGGTTCGCGTTCCCCTTTCCCGGCGTGCAGCGGCTCTGAATCAGACCTGGAAGGCGCTGCTCGACAAGGTGCGCGACGAAAAGTACCTCGGCAAGCACCCCATGGCGTTCGCTGAGATAGTTCGTGTGTATGTGACCGAGCGTTTGACTGACGAGAATATCCAGTACCTATTTGAGAGCATGGGCGAGTCGCTGAATCAGGCCACGGCTGCTTGGAACTGAGGGAGTTGGGATGAAAAAGGTGCCGTTCGTGTTGCGGGTTCTCTTGGCGATTCCTTTTCTGACGGTTGGTATCCTCTTTTTGATTGCCGCGGCAGATAGGGCGTCGCGAATCCTGCCAGGTGCCGCGCTGACGGTCATCGGGGCGGCCTTGCTGATCGGAGGCATTGCTCGGCTGCGGCGTCAGGCTGATATCAGCCCCGAGGCCTTGCGGACGGGCGCGGTGGGGCTGGCCCAACGGTTGGGCGGCGAAGTGACGGTATCTCAGCTTCGTGCCGAATACCGCATTTCACGCAATGCGGCCGCTGGCGTTCTGGAGGAACTGGCCGGCGAAGGGACGTGCCAGCGAGAGCAGCGAGAGGAGCGCCTGGTGTATGTGTTCTCGGGGCTGCTGCCGTCTCTCAAGGAAAAGCTGTGCCCGTACTGTGGCACCAAGCTACCGGTCCGGTCTGCTTTGCGCAAGTGCCCTAACTGTGGTGCCAGTCTTGAGATCACCAAGACCTAGGGCATGCGGGGCACTGGCGTGTCTTGCTCTTGCTGCCCTGGCCTTTTCTCTCGGAGGATGCCGGACACGCCCAAAGCTGATGGATGCGCCAGTCGCGCCGGCGTGTCCTCGCATGGCTACCGAGGCAGCGACCGTGGCGGTATTGACGGCCACGACGGCTGCCGTCCGTGCGACCATGCCAAGCCCAACCACCTCACCGGACCCAAGCGATGAGAGGGCAGCGCCGGCTGTGGCAGCCACTGCCATGGCCGGTTCCCATGGTCGCGACGCGATCAGTGACTCGATACCGGAGATGCTCCCTCGGGACATGAGCGAGCTTGTTCGTATCTTTGGCGGCATAGGAGATGGCGAAGAGATCGCGCCTCCGCCACCGACCGATCTGTCGGTTGGCGATCAGCGCCGATTCTGGCTGACCGATCTGGACCGCTCTGAGGTGTACGCGATCACGGCGACGCTTCAGGTGCTTGGAGAGTGTGCCCAGTTCTGGGTAGAGGACGGCGTGGAGTTGCCGATAGTTGGCTTGTCGGCGTCCTCAGACCGGTTCTGCGCCGAGACGTATACTCTGAGCCGCGAACAGTTCGGAAGTGAGTGGAATCCCGGAGTCGACAGCGATCCTCGACTGGTCGTGCTGAATGCGCGTATCCTGGGTGCCAGCGGCTATTTCGGTAGCAGCAACGAGTTTCCTACCAGCCTCAATCCCCACAGCAACCAGGCCGAGATCGTGTTCATTAACGTGGATTCGCTGCAGCCCGGGAGCGAGGCGTACGATGCCGTCCTGGCGCACGAGTTTCAGCACATGATCCACTGGAACCAGGACAGCAACGAGGATGCCTGGCTGAATGAAGGATGCTCAGAGCTGGCCGAGATGGCCAATGGCTTTGGTTATTCGACGGGTCAGGTGCAGCAGTTTGCGCGCGATCCGGACCTGCAGGTGAGCGACTGGCCGGAGGCCGGCGGCCGATTGGGGGCTCACTATGGGGCCTCGTTCCTATTCGTGCGCTACATAGCGAATCGATTGGGGCAAGAGTCGATCGCAGAACTGGTAGCGTCCAGCAAGAATGGCATGTCGTCGGTTCGCGAGGTACTGCGAGGGAGCGAGGTGCCATCGCTAGAGGCACTACTCGGTGATTGGTGGATTGCGAACTGGTCGGATAGCTCCGTTGCCGGGGTGGGGACCGAGTACGGCTATCCGTTGGTTGATGTGCCGCTAGCGCCGCAGGTCTGGGTGCAGGCGCTACCGTACGCCATCGCGACCGATGTCGCTCAGTATGGCGCGGACTATTACAGGATCGACACAGAGTTGGTGTCTGAGCGGCCGCTTGCCCTGCGTGTGCGTCTGTCGGCCGCTGACAGTGTGGCGCTCCTCCCGGCAAGTGTTGGCGATGCGGGGGGCGCCTGGTGGTCCAACCGGGGTGATGCGAGCCATTCTTGGATGGCCTGTTCGCTGGACCTGCGCAGTGCCGTTGCTCCCGAGCTGCACTATGAGGCGTGGCACCAGATCGAGATCGGCTGGGACTATGCCTATCTGAGCGGGTCGGCCGATGGTGGTGTATCCTACATCTCGTTGGAAGCAAGTGGCATGACGACGGATGATCCCATTGGTGGTGCGCTGGCTGTGGGGTACACCGGTTTCTCGGGTGGCGAAACGGGTGACGTGGGTCATTGGCTGTCGGAGAGCGTATCGCTCGAGTCGCTTGCAGGTAGCGAGGATGCGCGGCTGCGTTTCGACTATGTGACCGACGATGCGATCAACCTACCTGGACTTTGTCTGCGCAACCTGCGAGTGGTCGAGAGAGGCGAACCATTGCTCGATCTGGAGGGCGAGGATATTTGGGAAGCAGATGGATTCTGCCGCGTCCAGAATGTGGTTCCGCAGCGGTTCCTGCTACAGGTGGTATCAGCTCAGGGAGAAGTGCTTCAAGTCGAGCGCATGTTAGTAGAGAACGGGTGCTGGGAGGGCGCCGTGCAGCTGGACGATCCCGATGAGGCGGTGGTCATCGTGTCCGCCCTGGCCGACCATACCACCGAGAGAGCAGCGTACAAGCTTGAGCTACTGCTGGGCGAGCCCCATTCGGAGCACTAGAGGAGCAAGTCGCTGAGGCGTGAGAGCAATGCTGGCTCTTGGGCAGGGAGAACGGTTCTTGTGTCCAGCAGGACGCGGCCATCCGCAATGCGGCCGATGACAGGCGGCTTGCCCTCGCGTAGTCTGGCGGCCATGGCAGATGCGTCCCCGGATGGCAAGGCCAGCAGGACGGTGGGCAGGCTCTGTTCGGGAAGCGAGCCGCCGCCCACTTTGGATCTCCCCTCGACGAGTTCACATCCACGAGCAACTGCCCCCAGCGCGTCGAGGAGCGCTTGAGCCCGGGAGCCAATCTCGTGGGCTGTGGCTGTCATCATTTGCCAGACGGGCACCTTGTCTATGGCCTCTCTGCGCATATAGTGTCCGAGGTTGGCCTGTATGCCGGCGATGGTGGTCTTGTCTACCCGCAGGGCGCGGGTTAGCGGCCAGTGACGGATGACATCCAGTAGATCGGCTCGTCCCACGATGATACCGGCTTGAGGTCCTCCCAGCAGTTTGTCGCCGCTAAAGGTGACAATGTCTGCGCCAGCGGCTATCGATTCCTGCACGGTGGGTTCGTGTTTTAGGCCTGCCATGGCGGTGTCCAGCAGCGTGCCGCTGCCCAGGTCGTCGAGCAGGGGCAAGTCCTGGTCGTGCGCCATGGCAGCCAACTCGCTCAGCGACGGCTGGTGCACGAATCCGCTGACGGCATAGTTGCTGGTGTGGACGCGCATCAGGGCGCCCGTGTTCTCTGAGATGGCGCGAGCATAGTCCCGCAGATAGGTGCGGTTGCTCGTACCCACCTCGACGAGGTGGGCGCCGCTCTGAGCCATGACCTCGGGGATGCGGAAGCCTCCGCCAATCTCGACCAGTTGTCCCCGCGAGATGATGACCTCTTGTCCGGCTGCCAGCGCTGCCAGTGTCAGTAGCACGGCCCCGGCATTGTTGTTGACCAAGAGTGCGGCCTCTGCCCCCGTCAGATGGCACAGGAGGTCCTCTGCGTGGACATAGCGCGAGCCGCGCCTGCCGCTGTCGAGGTCGAACTCGAGATTGGAGTAGGTCTCGGCGGCGGCGTGCATCGCCTGGCGAACGGCGGCGCTCAGTGGGGCGCGCCCCAGGTTGGTATGAAGGACCACGCCGGTCGCATTGATGACCGGCTCAAGGGTCGGGTGGAGGAGGGTGGCAAGCGCTCTCGTAGCATGATCGAGGACCATGTCGTCGGACGGAGGGGGGGATCCGGACGCGATCGCTGCCCGCGCCCAGTCCTGAGCCGAGCGAATGGCGTCTACCACAGTGTCTTGTCCAAGGAGGCCAAGGTGCTCACTCAACTGGGGACTATTGAGCAGGGCATCTACGCCTGGGACGGAGCGATATGGGTTGTCCAGTGACTGTGGGGTCAATGCCGAGCCTCCGATACAGGCGGGTGCGAAATGCTTTGGCGCGCTAAATGTCCTTCCAGCCATAGGCGTCGAGATCGATTCGGTCGTGCAGGGAAAAGATCACGCCTTCCTCTTCGAGCTGCGTGCGCTGCATTCTGTGTCCATCGCTGGCACGTCTGCTGGTCTGCCCGGAGGCATTGACGACGCGATGCCAGGGCAGGCCTTCCGGACAATGCCGCATGGCCCAGCCGACGGTTCGAGCGCCGTTGGGTATGCCGAGATGGCGCGCTATCTGGCCATAGGTGGCCACAGTACCGGACGGGATGCGGGCCACGACCTCATAGATCCGCTCGTATGCGCTAGGATCTGTCACGGCGTATCGGGCACGAGCTTGAGGTTGGGCACGACGTCCAGGTCGAGTCCGCTGCGAAGGCCAGACAGGTAGCGATAGTGTCCAGCCACGGCGACCATGCCCGCGTTATCGGTACAATAGCGGATCGGCGGCATGCGGACCGGGACGGGCAACGCCTTGACGATCTCTTGGCGCAACCGAGTGTTGGCAGCGACGCCACCGGCCAGCAGGACGGTCGCGGCACCAAAGTCCTCGGCCGCTGCGACGGTCTTGGCGACCAGTGCGTCGACGACGGCTGCTTGAAAGCTTGCAGCGAGGTCAGGAATGCTCAGATCCGAAGAATCGGCGTCGATGGCGGCGTGGGACAGCTTTTGCTCCTTGGCGATGGCCTGACCTTCTTGGCGCTGTTGTTCCTGGACGACGCGCAGTACGGCGGTCTTGAGTCCTGAGAAGGAAAAGTCATAGTCGCCGACGCGTAGCGCGCGTGGAAAGCGAAAGGCCGAGTCGTCACCGCTTTCCGCCGTCTTTTGGATGACGGGTCCTCCCGGGTAGCCTAGCCCGAGGAGACGAGCGACCTTGTCAAAGGCCTCTCCGGCCGCGTCATCGACGGTGCCGCCGAGCCGGACATAGTCATGATGGTCGCGGACCAGAACGAGGTCCGTGTGGCCGCCGGAGACAATGAGGCAGACCTGCGGAAAAGGCGGCGTACTGGTCGGGGCATCTCGGTCGGCCGTTGGGAGCCAGTTGGCATAGATGTGGGCTTCGAGGTGGTTGACGCCGACCAGAGGGAGTCCTCTGGCATAGGCGAGGGCCTTGGCGGCGTTCAGACCGACCAGCAAAGAGCCCGCGAGGCCGGGGCCGTGGACGGCGGCGATGGCATCGATGTCGGACCAGTCGAGCGCCGCCTGTTCCAGTGCTTGGCGCACTACTGGGGTGATGGCGACAATGTGTTGGCGTGAGGCCATCTCGGGAAAGACGCCGCCATATTCCTTGTGCAACTCGATCTGAGAGGCGACAACGTTGGCGAGCAACTCGCGGCCGTCGCGCAGAATGGCGGCAGCCGTCTCGTCACATGATGACTCGATAGCCAGGATTGTGGTCATGCGCTGATCACTCGTTCAGGTCGGGCACACGGGCCAGCCAGAGGGCGCCGTTCGAGACGATGAACATGCGTTGTGAGGTCTCGTCGACATGGATTCCTTGCAGATTGCCCAGGTAGCCTTCGGCAGTGTTCTCTCGGAACTGACGCACATACTGCCCCTCTTTGGTGAGCTGTACGATGCGCTCGTTTCCGGCGTCGGCAATGTACAGATAGCCCTCATCATCCTCGGATTCTGGATCGCCAGAGGCGCAAATGGCGCAAGGGCTTTTCATCGGGGTGGGCAAGCCCTGAATGGCGAACGGGACGATGTTGCCCTCATAGAGCTTGAGGACCTGGCCGTCTGCGTAGAGCAGGTAGACGTGCCCATCGATAGCCATGTCGACCGCCCCCGTCAGGTCGACATAGGTTCCTGACCGGACATAATCACCTGGAGAATTGGTGTAGGCATCGTTTTCCGGCTCGTACTTGAATATGCGGCCCAGGAGCGGGTCGAGGATATACAGGTTGCCCATGTACCCGCCGAGGGCCTGGGGCTTGAGCCAGGTGTCGCTGTTGGCGACGGGATGCAGTGCCAGCCCGTACTGCGGATCGTACCCGATCAGCGAGCCGTTGCGCTCGAGTGCCACGAACTCGGGCTCCTTGCGGCGACCGCTGTCGTCGAGCCAGGCGATGTCTACCAGATCGCCAACCTGTATCCCGCCCAGTCTGTCGCCCTTGGCGATGAGGGGTGTTGCCTCTTGGGCCTCTTGCAGGGCATCGCCCGCCGCGTTCAGCAAAAAGCGGTAGACTGTGTCGCTGCCACGGTTGAGCAAGTACAGATCGATATCGTGCAGTACGATGCGCGATCCGTCGGTAGGTGAGGTAGCCAGGTCATCGAGCGGGGTCAGGCGCCAGAAATGATACAGCCGCTCGATATTGTCGACGCTGTCCAGTTCATGGAGAATGCGGCGTTTGAGGTCGCCCAGGTCCTCATCGTCCGGGGCGATGGCCAGGCCTTCTTCGGCGGTAGCCAAGGCGTCATAGAGGCCCTGACGCCGGTAGGCGGTGCTGTCGGACTGCAGAGCGGCGTCATACTTGGAGAGGGCCAGCGACTGGACGCTCTCAAACTGCTCCTTGCGAATGCGCGTGTACTGGACGCGCATCATCACCACGATGAACACCATCACGAGGGGGATCACCATTGCGATCAGTACCAGCGCCTTGCCGCTCAGGGCAAGTTGGCTGGAGGCTTTGTCGGCCACTGCGGGGCGCTGGGGGAGACCCGTAGGTAGCAAGCGATCGAGTGTCTGTCCGGCGCCGTTTTTGAGGCGGCTGGCGCGGTTACTGACGTCGGCCCTGAGGTCGCCCAAGTCGATGCGCTGACCCGGCGCCGGCCTGTGGACAGGCCCGGGAGCGATCTCGACTTTGTCCGGCTCATAGGGTTCGGGCGACGGCGGAGCGATAGGTTGAGACGGTTCCTCCCAAGGAGGGAGGGCAAAGGTATCCGGTTCCGGCTCGGGTGGGACCGCGTCAGTGTGAACAGGCTCTGGCTCGGAGTACCTCGATATGGCGGGCTGCGGACGCTCAACTGAGAGCCCGGGTTCCGGCGCTGGCTCGACCGGTGGGGCCGGATGGGGCGCCTCGACCCGCTCATGCGGATCTGAGGGCAGGGGCGGCTGATCAACAGATGCAACAGGGGATGACTGCGCGCCGCCAGCCAGCGGCCCTCGAGCAAAGAGCACAGTCCTGGCCTGCGAGGCTGCACGGGCTGTCAGGGCCGATGGATCCAGGCCTCCAGCGGCGGTCTGATCAGTGAGCATCGAGGCGGCCCAGGGGCTGCACATCAGCAACGTGTCATTCGGTCCGAGCGGGGCGCTGGCCAGAGAGGGCTCAATCTGCTCGCGCAGGCCCGCCGGCGGGTCTTGAGTCTGTTCATACGCGCTGGGTCCAGGACTATCGAGCCAGACCGAACGCTCAGGGAAACGTTGTGCCTCGCCAGAGCCGACAACCAGCGTGTAAGCAGGCCCGATGCAGGAGAAATAGACCTCGCCATCGCGAACGAGGGCCAGGTTGATGCCCACGAGCAATTTAGCGGCCTCCAAAGTCTTGACGTTGTGCTCGTAGACAGCCGAGTTGGCGGCGATCAGTGCGGAGCGGAGGCCTCGTGTGGCGCTGCCCGGGGTATCATAAAAGGCATCCTCGATCAGTTGCAGCAGACGTTCGAGCAGCTCGTCGCTGGGATCACCGTCGGGCGTCGGCTGGAGCAGGATGCACAGGCTGCCCTTGGCGCGGCGTTTGCGACTGTTGGCAGTGTCGCAAAAGGCCATCAGCGGCGTTGGGCTGATAGCGTTGCCCCGCGAGAAGGCAACCTGGAG
>Ga0180436_10003084_pt1 | contig 15448 bp, 16 predicted proteins | sample SS_ome_2_FD_132434 | JGI IMG/M metagenome (GOLD analysis project Ga0180436, IMG submission 132434) | Hypersaline lake sediment archaeal communities from the Salton Sea, California, USA - SS_3_S_2 metaG | ecosystem: Environmental > Aquatic > Non-marine Saline and Alkaline > Hypersaline >...
GCCAACGAAATTGTGTTTTACTCTGCCAGGAGCATCTTCATGCTGATTTCATTTCAGTTACGCGCCTCAATACGAGGTCCGCAGCGCTGATTACGGCCGAAACACAATTTCGATGGCAGAACTTTTGTTATCAACGCGAGATCCTGTACAAAGGAGCCGGGGACATTATCGGAGGCACAACGTACAGCGAAGGAAGACGATTCCCTTGAGTGACGTGTTCGACGCCGGATCCCCGGACACGATCGCCGCCGTGGCGACCCCCGAAGGCGCGGGCGGCCTGGCGGTGGTGCGTCTGAGCGGGCCGCGCGCCCACGAGATCGCGATCGCCCTGCTGTCGCAGGGAGGAGCGCCCGCCGAACTCCGTTCGCACCGGGCCTTTCTCGGCGTGCCCCGCTGTCCCAGCAGTCGCGCCGAACTGGACGAGGCGCTCGTGCTGCCCATGTCGGCCCCCGGCACCTACACCGGCGAGGATACCGTCGAATTCCACTGCCACGGCGGCACGGTCCCCGCCCGGCTGGTGGTCGAGGCCTGTCTCGAACTCGGCGCACGACCGGCCGGTCCCGGCGAATTCACGCGGCGCGCCTTCCTCAGCGGACGCCTGAGCCTGGACCAGGCCGAGGCCGTGGCGGACCTGATCGCCGCCGAGAGCCGCCTCGCGGCCAAGGGTGCCCTGGGTCAGCTCCGCGGCGGCTTCCGGCGGCGGCTGCAATCTCTGGAGGCGCCGCTGCTGACGCTGCTCGCGGAACTCGAGGGCGGCCTGGAGTTCGGCGAGGAGGCGGAGTTGAACGCGCCGGCCGACCGTATCGTCGCCGCCCTGGAGGCGGCGCGGGCGCACGTGGATGAGCTGCTCGCGCACGCCCGGGCGGGACGGCAGCTCCGCGAGGGCGTACAGGTGGTCCTGGTCGGCGCGCCCAACGCCGGCAAGAGCTCGCTGTTCAATGCCCTGCTGGGCGAATCGCGCGCCCTGGTGGATCACGAGCCAGGCACCACCCGCGACATCGTCGAGGCGCGGCTGCGTCACCGCGGCTGCACCTTCGTCTTGCGCGACACGGCGGGCCTGCGCGAAGACGGCGGGCGCGTGGAGGCCATGGGCGTATCCCGCGCCCGCGACGCGGCCGGGTCGGCGGACCTGGTGCTGCGGGTCGTGGACATGAGCGCCGATGTGGAGACGGCGCCTCCGGGTTCCACCGGCGCGGCGGCGACTCTCGACGTGGGCGCCAAGGCCGACCTCGTCGACGCGGGGGATCTGGCGCGCGTGCCGTCCTCCTTCGTCGTCACGTCCGCCCGCGACGGGCGCGGCGTGTCGGAACTGAAGGATGCCATGCACGCCGCGGCGCACGCCGATCGACTCGACGCGGCGGCGGCGCTGGGCATCGTGCTCAACCGTCGTCACGTCCACCGCCTGCAGACCTTCCGCGAAGACCTGGCGGAGGTCAGAGAGGCGGCCGAGGCCCGGGCTGCTCAGGAGGTCGTCTGCTCGCTTCTGCAAGCCGCGCTCTGCGGGCTGGGCGAGATCACGGGCCGCGTGTTCACGGAGAAGCTGCTCGGCGAGGTCTTTAGTCGCTTTTGTGTCGGTAAGTAGTTGAAATAAAACAAGATACAATGAACAGCAACTTCGACATCATCGTCGTCGGTGGCGGACACGCCGGCATCGAGGCCGCCCTGGCGGCGGCTCGGCTCGGTGCGCGGACGGCGCTCGTCACGCACGATCGCCACGAGATCGGACGCATGCCCTGCAACCCCGCCATCGGCGGGCTCGGCAAGGGACACCTGGTCAAGGAGATCGATGTCCTCGGCGGCGAGATGGGGCGCGCCATCGACCGGGCGGGCATCCATTTCCGCATCCTGAACCGGCGAAAGGGGCCGGCCGTCCAGGCCCCGCGCGCCCAGGCGGACAAGCTCGCCTATCAGCAACTCATGAGCGAAGTGGTGTCAAGGCAGGACGGGCTCGAGGTGATCGAGGCCGATGTGTCGGGCCTGTCGCTGGAGGGCGACGAAGCCGGGCGACGCGTCCGGGGCGTGACGCTGGGCGACGAGCGCGAGCTGGACGCGGCCAGGATCGTTCTCTGTACGGGCACCTTCCTGGATGGCCTGATGCACACGGGAGACGCGCGCGTCGCGGGCGGGCGCGAGGGCGCCGGCGCCTCGATCGGGTTGAGCGCCGCGCTATCGGCGGCCGGACTGGAACTGGTGCGACTCAAGACGGGTACGCCGGCCCGGCTGCGGCGGGACTCCATCGACTACGACCGGGTCGCCCGACAGCCCGGCGACGAGAATCCGGATCCCTTCTCCTTCCGCACCGGGGCCTTCGCGCCGGAACAGGTCGATTGCCACGTCACCCACACCAATGCCCGCACCCACGAGATCATCCGTTGCAACCTGGATCGCTCGCCCCTCTACGGCGGCATCATCGAGGGCACCGGCCCGCGCTACTGTCCGTCGATCGAGGACAAGATCGTCCGTTTCGCGGACAAGGCCCGGCACTTCGTCTTCCTGGAGCCGGAGGGACGCGACAACCCGGAGGTCTACGTGAACGGGCTGTCCACGAGCCTGCCGCGGGACGTCCAGGAGGACATGATCCACAGCGTCGCCGGGCTCGAGTCGGCGGTCCTGACCCGCTACGGATACGCGGTGGAATACGACAGCGTGCCGCCCCGCCAGGTGAAGGCCTCCCTGGAGACGAAGACGACGGCGGGACTCTACCTGGCGGGCCAGATCCTCGGCACCTCGGGATACGAGGAGGCCGCAGCCCAGGGACTCGCGGCCGGGGTGAATGCAACGCGCAGCCTCGACGGTATGCCGCCGGTCGTCTTCCCGCGCGAACGATCCTACATGGGCGTCCTCCTGGACGACCTGGTGACCAAGGAGATCTCGGAACCCTATCGGATGTTCACATCCCGCGCCGAGAGCCGCCTCTACCTGAGATGCGACAACGTGGCCGAGCGCATGTGGCCGCTGGCCGAAGAGATCGGCCTGCTCGACGGGGAGGACCTCGCGCGCCTGAAGGCGCGTAGCGAGGTCGCTCGCCGCACCGTGACCTTTCTGAAGAAGGCCCGGACGACGGAGGCCGCGACGGGTCGGCGGGGCCCGGCTGCGGATTGGCTGAAACGCCCCGACAATGAGATCCACACGCTTCTGAATGATGATTCATTCTTGCGGGACGAACTCGATCGTCTTCATGTGTCCGTGAGCGGTGCAACTCTGCTGACGGACAGGGACCTGCGGGCCGCGGAAACGCAGGCGGCGCTGGATATCCGTTACGAAGGTTATATCTCCAGACAAGACAAGATGTTACGCAACAGGAAGCATCTCGACAACCTGCAGATTCCCGAAGGGATCGACTACCTCTCCATCGCCGCGCTGAGCCGGGAGTCGCGGGAGAAGCTCGCCGATTTCCGCCCTGCAACCCTTGGCCAGGCCAGCCGGATAGATGGTGTGCGCCAATCGGATCTGGCGGTCCTGAGCGTCCTGGTGAGAAAGATGAGGGTCGGCGATGACTGATCTTCCGGATCTTCCGGATCTTCCGGATCTCCCCGAGCGAGTCCAATCCGCCCTGCGGGCCTACCGCGAGGAGGTGCTGCGCTGGAACGCCAGCTTCAGTCTGATTTCTAGGATCGACACCGAGATCCGACTGGCGGAGCTCGTCGAGGAGAGCTTGTCGACCTACGAAACGCTGCGGGATGTCGTTTTGTCTCGCCCGGGTATGTCGCGACACGCGCTCCATTACGTCGATCTCGGTTCCGGCGCCGGCATTCCGGGACTCGTCTGGCACTTGCTTGCGAGCGAGACGGGCTGCGGGGAGCGGGTCTGGGAGGCATCGACACTGGTCGAGCCAAGGCATAAGCGGGCCTGGTTCCTCGAGCGGGCGATCCAGGTCATGAATCTTCGCGACATCCGCGTCGGAGAGGATCAATGGGGCGCCAGGTCGGCCCTGCGCGCCGAAATGGCCCCCGGGGCCGTGACGGGCCTGATCTCGTTGAAGGCCTTGCATCTCACGGATGACGAGGTGATCGCGGGATGGCGTCGGTACAGGGGGGATGCGGACGTATCACGAGATTCGCTCGTCATCTGCCGCTTCCGGAAGCGCGATGATGTCCTGGGTGATTCCCTTCGCCGGAAGCTGGGTCTTCCCGTCGCCGGTTTGACCGAGTCTTCCACAGGACCGTGGGCCCATCTGTATCCAGTCGGCGCAGATCGCCCTTGGGGACTTCTGGTCTCGGTCCACTCCGATCTTTAGGTCATATCTGTTCCACGTGGAACAAGATCTCATGGCTGTTCCACGTGGAACACCCATCTCGCCCCATGTTTCCACAGGAAAATCAACAACTTTGTGGATAACCGCCGAAATCGTCTGGACAGGTACGCGATCTTCCGGTTATCTTCCTCGCTTGGTCCCACCACGAGAGGAAGTCCGCCCGCGGGCGGAATGGACAGACGAGGCGGCGAATGGGTAAAATAATATCGATTTCCAATCAAAAAGGCGGCGTGGGCAAGACCACGACCGCCGTCAACCTCTGTGCCAGCCTGGCCGCGGCCGAGAAGCGAACGCTGCTGCTCGACCTGGATCCGCAGGGGAACGCCACGAGCGGGTGCGGTCTGACGGACTTCAAGCTGACCAGCTACGAGTTGCTTCTCGGCAACTCTGAGCTGAAGGATTGCGCCATCCGGTCCTCCATTCCCTTCCTGGACATCGTCCCCAGCGATCGACGCCTGGCGGGAGCGGAGATCGAGCTCGTGGCCCAGGTCTCTCGCGAGAAATTTCTGGCGAGCGCCCTGAGCGAGGCCCACGAGGCCTACGAATACGTGATCATCGACACGCCGCCCAGTCTGGGGCTGTTGACGCTCAACGCCTTGACCGCCGCAGATTCGGTGCTCATTCCCATACAGTGCGAGTACTACGCCCTGGAAGGATTGAGCCAGCTTCTGAGCACGGTCCAGATCGTCCAGAAGAGCCTGAATCGCGCGCTGCGCATCGAGGGCGTGCTGCTGACCATGTTCGACCGGCGCCTCAAGCTCTCCAACCAGGTCGCCGAGGAGGCGATCAGCTACTTCGGAGACACGGTGTTCGAGGCCAAGATACCGAGGAATGTCCGCCTGAGCGAGGCGCCGTCCTTCGGTAAACCCATCCTGCTCTACGATGTGGAGTGCCTGGGGTCGCAGAGTTACATGGACCTCGCGCAGGAGGTCATCGCCAAGAACAAGGGGATGGCCGAGGCGCAGGCCTGAGGAGGCTTAACATGAACCCGAGACAGGATCGCGTGCTGGGCCGGGGATTGTCGGCGCTGATTTCCGGGGCGTCGGCGGAGGAGGGCGGAGGGTTCGGCGACCGCGAGGCGCGGCTCGTGCCCATCGCCTCCATCGGACTGAACCCCCTCCAGCCTCGTAAAATATTTAAAGACAATACATTAACAGAGCTTTCGAACTCGATTCGCCAGGTCGGGGTGCTGCAGCCCGTTCTCGTGCGGAAGCTGCAGGCCGATGAGGCTCCGCCCCTGAGTCTGAGCGCCCGGCTCGATCCCGATCATCCCGATCCGGAACGGACGTCCGACGGCGACGCCCCCGCCGACGCGTCGCTGGAATACTGCCTGGTGGCCGGCGAACGCCGCCTGCGCGCCGCCCATCTCGCGGGCGTGGAGGAGATCCCGGCCCTGATCTGCTCCTACGCGGAGACCGAGGCTCTCAAGATCGCCCTGCTCGAGAACATCCAGCGCGAGGATCTCAATCCCATCGAAGAGGCCGCGGCCTACCAGCGGCTCCTCGACAGCTACGGCGCGACCCAGGAGGAGTTGGCGGTCATGCTGGGCAAGAGTCGCAGCGGTGTGGCCAACACACTGCGCCTGCTCACCCTGGAGAACGAGATCCAGGAGATGCTCCAGGACGAGCGCATCACGCGGGGACATGCCAAGGTCCTGCTCGGCGTGACGGATACGACGGCCCGGCTGCGACTGGCGCGGCTCTGCCGGAACCGCGGCCTCTCGGTGCGCGAATGCGAGAAGCGCGTGCGGAACATGCTGACCGGCGGCGTCCGCCCGTCCCGGAAGCGGGGCCAGCGGGCCGCGGCCGAGGAGACGCGAGAGGTGCGCGTCCTGCGCGAGCGCACGGAGACGCAGTACGGCGCGCCGGTGCAGATAGAGCGCGACAAGGACGGACGCGGCCAGCTGTCGGTGCGCTTCTACACGGACGACGACCTGCTGCGCATCCTGTCCCTGATGGGCGTCGATACCGATCTGTCTTGAAAGGCCCGAGAGACACGGTAACCCATTGAAATACAACAAGTTAAAAAGAAGCAACTTGTCGCTGGGCCGCTTCGACCCCCTGCTGCTCCTGCTGGCCGTCGCCACGGGCGTGCTGCTCGTGGCCGTGGCGCTGGGCGTGGCCCAGCTCGTGGCGCATCTGCGCGCCGGGCGGCAGCTCTTCGCCTCGTCCCCGTCGGGCGGGCTCAGCCTCATGTCCCAGATCTGGTCCATCGTCTCCATGCTGCTCTTCGTGCTGGTCGGCTGGGGGTTCCGGGCCATCTTCCGACGGCGGCAGTTCGACGAGCTGCGCCTGCGCCGGTCGGAGCGCAAGTACCGCGACATCATCAACCACGCCGGCGAGGCGATCTTCCTCCTCGACGGTTCCGGCTGCGTGCTCGAGTGGAACAAGGCGGCCGAGACGCTCTTCGCCGTGCCGCGCCGCAACGTGCTGGGCAAGCCGTTCCGCGACATCCACATCTGCTACGGGGTGGAGATCGAGAAGGCCATGGGCGATTCCATGCGCCTGAGCCGGAGCATCCACTTCGAGTTTCCGCTGCGCCGCCGCGGCCGTCAGGAGCGGGGGCAGCTGGCGATGATCGTCTCGCACATCGCGGCGGGTCCCGTCGGACCGGACAGCCGCGCCGGCAGGGGCGGCACCGCCGCGCAGGCCTTCGTCGTGATCGCCCGCGACATCACGTCCGAGAAGAAGCTGGAAGCGCGCATGAGCGAGACGGAGAAGCTGGCCGGCATCGGCCAGTTCGCGGCGGGTATCGCCCACCAGCTCAACACGCCTCTCGGCTCGATCCTCCTCTCGGCGCAGATGCTGGAGGAATCGGTCTCCTCGGAGGACGACGTGGAGGACGTGCAGCGGATCATCCGGCAGACGGGCCAGTGCCGGTCGATCATCAAGGGCCTGCTGAACTTCGCGCGGCCCTCGGGCGGCGAGCGGGGGCGGCTGGGCCTGGCCGAGATCGTCCGGGACACGGTGTTCCTCATGGAGAAGCCGGTCCGCCTGCAGGACGTGGAGGTTATCATCGACGAGCGGGATCCCGGCGCGATCACCGGGAACCGCAACGAGATCGAACAGGTCGTCTTCAACCTCCTCGCCAATTCCCTCGACGCCCTGACCTCCGGCGGCCGGATCGAGATCCGGATCGACCGCGGTGATCCCGGCGAGGTGGAGATGCTCTTCGCCGACGACGGCGAGGGCGTGCCCGCCGAGTACCGCGACGATATCTTCCTGCCCTTCTTCACCACCAAGTCCTACGGCAAGGGCACGGGGCTCGGACTGTCCATCGTCGCGCGGATCATCCACGAGCACGGCGGCCGCATCGAGCTGGCGCAGGGCGAGGGTGCCCGATTCCACATGGCTTTTCCCGCCCACCGTCCAGGGGCCGCGCCGGAGAGCGCGTCCCTGATCGACATCGAAGGCGAGGGCGAGGGCGGGAACGACGGCGCCCGCGAAGACGGCCGCGCCGGACGGGAGGAGTGAGTCGTGCTGTTCCGCTTTCCGCCGCATACCCGGATCATCGTGATCCCCAGCGACGACCGGTCCACCAACGAGTTCAGCATCAGCCGCCGCCTGCTCGTGGCCCTGACCCTGCTGCTGATCCTCGTGACGATCCTGTTCCTGATCGTGATCCTGTCCTACTCGACCCTCCTGCAGCAGGCCCGGCAGGTGCCGGAACTGCAGGGGCGGCTGGTGACCGCCAACGCCCAGCTCGTCCGCGTCCAGGAGCTCAACCGCGAGCTGGACAGCATGCGCGACATGCAGGAGCGCGTGCTCACCATGCTCGGCGTGAACCGGATGCAGCTCGACGCGGCGGCCGACACGGCGGCGGGTGCGAACGATCCGGCGCGGGCCCGGCTGGGCGAGGTGGCGGGCGTGATCATGACGCCGCCGCCCGACGTGTGGCCCGTCCTCGGCCACGTGACGCGGGAGTTCGCCGCCGCTGACCTGGTCAACGGCCGCCCGCCCCACTACGGCATCGACCTGGTGGCGCCGGCCGGCACGGACGTGCGTGCGGCGGGTCGCGGCATCGTGCAGAGCGCGGGCTGGGACGACGATCTGGGAAACTATGTTGAAATTCGCCACGGATTCGGTTACGTAACCATCTACGGGCACTGCAGCCGCCTGATCGTGCAGACGGGCGACCGCGTCGAGCCGGGGCAGACCATCGCCGCGCTGGGCGGCACGGGCCGCGCCTCGGCGCCCCACCTGCATTTCGAGATCTGGCGAGACGGCGAGGCCGTCGATCCCCGGATCGTGATACCTGGAAGCCCCGAGGCGTGATAGGATGAGGGCGACGGCGGGCGAACGACCCGCCTCGCGACCGGAACGGAGACCGGAGACACCGCGCCGCATGCGCCGGAACGACCGGAGCGGCGGCCTATAAGGAGGTAGGAGATGTTCGGCAAGGATCCCGAGAACCACGACACGGACAACCGACAGACGTCGATCCTGGCCCAGGGCTGCAAGTTCGACGGCAAGATCACGGCCACGGGCACCTTCCGCATCGAGGGCGATTTCAAGGGCGACATCGCGACGCCCGAGAACCTGATCATCGGCAAGACCGGCACGGTCAACGCCGCGGTCAAGGTCAAGAACGCCATCATCGGCGGCCAGCTCTTCGGCAACATCGTCGCCGAGAACAAGATCGAGCTGCAGAGCGGATCCCACGTGGAGGGCGACATCAAGACCAAGCGCCTGGTCATCGACGAGGGCGTCTTCTTCGAGGGAAACTGCAGCATGGGCGGCCCGAATCCGTCGGCCCCGAAGGCGCCTGCGGCGACCCCGGCCGCGACGTCCGGCGCGGGCGCCGGAAAGTAGGGCCCCGCCGCCGCCAAAAGGCGCTGAACACGTGAAATACGCCCTGTTATTTATTTGACTTTCAAGGGCATGATTCACTTATTTGTGCCGGTTTTCGGATCGAGTCGAAGACCGGCGCATTTTCGCTTCGCCAGGTCTCGATTCGACTGGAGCGCCCGTGACGGAATCGCCCCGGAAAGGGCCCGGGAACAAGAGCCGCGGCCGCCGCATGAGGGACGTGGGGATCTACACCACAATTCCCACCATGCTCGTGGTCGGTCCGGTGCTCGGCTACCTGCTGGGACACTGGGCGGCGGGCCGCTGGGGACACGACGCGGCCTTCGAGGGCGGCGGCGTGGCGCTCGGACTGCTCGCTTCGTTCAGGCAGGTCTGGCTGCTACTGAAGCTGCAGGGGGGGCGCAAGTGAACTCGAGCGTTCCGAGGAAAGCACGACTGTGGACCCTCGCGGCCGCGGTCGTCATCGCCCTCGGCCTGGTCCGGTTCACGGATTGGCGCTTCGCGCTGGGCTTCCTCGGGTCGGCCGTCTGGGCCGTGACCGGGTTCTGGCTGGTGGAGGCGCTGGTCCGACAGGCGCTGGTCCCGTCCACGGGAACGCGGAACCGCGGCGCCATCGCCCTGCTCGTGGCGGGCAAGCTGGCGCTCTACGCCCTGGCGCTTTGGGCCTTGCTGGTCGGTATCGCGCCGGCGATGAGTTGCCTCTACGGCTTCTCGCTGATGCTGATCGTACTGGTGATAACCGGGCTGGTGATCCGACCGAGCCTCTCGCCGGAGCGGCTCTCGGAACGGGGAGACCATGACTAGATTCTCGCCACTGTTCATCCTCGTCCTGGCCGCCGCGATCGCCCTGTGGGCCGGCGCCGCCGTCGCGGAAACCGAGACGCATGCGGACGACGGGCACGGCGGACAAGCCGAGCACGCCGATCCCCACGCCGCCGCCGACCACGCGCACGACACGCACGCCGATCACGGCGAAGCGGCGCATGACGCGCATGGTCACGGCGAGCACGGCGACGACCACGGCCACGACCCCTACCACCTGCCGAACTTCATCACCATGTTCTTCGGCGGGCACCTCCAGGGCGACAAGGCGGGCTACCTGGATCCGCTCTTCTCCCTGATCGCCTGCGTGCTGATCGTCTTCGCCATGTCGCGCGCGGCCCGGCGGAGCGACGGCGGGCTCGGCAAGCCGACCCGCTTCCAGGCGGCCATCGAGATGCTGATGGGCGGACTCTACAACCTCTTCGAGGGCGCCATCGGGCCCACCGCCCGGCGCTACACGCCCTATCTGGGCACGCTGTTCATCTTCATCCTGCTGAACAACTTCATGGGGCTGGTGCCCTTCTTCCACGCATCGACGTCGAGCCTCAACACCACGGCGGCGCTGGCGGTGTGCACCTTCCTCTACGTGCAGTTCACGGGCATCCGCGAGAACGGCCCCCTGGGCTACCTGCACCACATGGCGGGCTCGCCCCGCAGCGCGGTGGAGTGGATCTTCGTGCCGCTGATGTTCCCGCTGCACGTCCTGGGCGAGTTCATCAAGCCCCTGAGCCTGAGCCTGCGACTCTTCGGCAACGTGATGGGCGAGGACAAGCTCATCGCCGTCTTCGTGGTGCTCGGCGCCAGCATGCTCGCGTTCGTCAATTCGCCGGTCGGCATTCCCATCCAGGTGCCGATCGTTTTCCTGGCGCTGATGACGAGCACCATCCAGGCGCTCGTCTTCACGCTGCTGTCGACCATCTACATCGCTCTGATGCTTCCCCACGGGGAGCACGAGCACTAGAGAACCGGAGAAGAGACACGCTCCGGAGACCCCGGGCCCCGGCCCGTCACACGACCTGAAAAGGTGTAGGAGGAACAATGGATCTCTTAGGTTTGGCTCCCCTCGGCGTCGGTATCGCCGCCATCGGCTCCGCTCTCGGTCTGGGCCGGGCCATCGGTTCCGCTATGGAGGCCATGGGCCGTCAGCCCGAGGCCATCCCCCAGATCCAGATCGCGATGATCATCGGCTGCGCCTTCATCGAGGCCCTGACCATCTACGCGTTGCTGGTCGTCATCCTGCTGATGGGCAAGCTGGGCTGATCCGAGTCGTCGCGAGGTCTCCGGTGACGGATGCGGGCGGCGACTCCTCGCCGCCCCGCCCTCGCCGCAGGGACCAGCATCGACGATGGAAGGTGTGACATGGATCTGAACATACCCGTCGTCCTGACCAACATCGCGGGTTTCGTGATCGTGGTCTGGATCCTCGCGAAGTTCGCGTGGGGTCCGATCCTCAACATGCTCGACGCCCGCCGCGACAAGATCGCCGGCGACTTCGCGGAGGCCGAGCAGGCCCGCGGGGACGCCGAGCAGCTGCGCGGCGACTTCGAGACGAAGCTCGGCGAGATCAAGGTCATCGAACGCGAGAAGGTCCAGGAGGCCGTCGTCCGCGGCGAGGAGATCGCAGATCGCCTCAAGGGCGAGGCCCAGGCCAAGGCCGAGACCGCTCTCGAGAAGGCGCGCCAGGACATCGACGTCGAGACGCAGAAGGCTCAGCTCTCCCTGCGCGACGACGTCGTGCACCTCGCCTTGAGCTCGGCGGAGATGCTCGTCAACCAGAAGCTGGACGACGAGACCCACCGCCGCCTGATCCGCGAGTACATCGACAACCTCGGGGAGATGCCCAATGCGTAATCGGGGCGTCGCATCGAGATACGCGCAGGCCCTGCTCGACACGTCGCGCAAGGGCGGCGTGCTCGACGGCGTGGCCGAGTCCTACGCGGCCGTGGTGGCGCTCTACGCCCAACGGCCCGACCTGGGGACCTTCCTCGAAGGACCGCAGGTCGCCGACCAGGAGAAGGTCCAGCTGCTCGACGCCATCTTCGGCCAGAAGATCGAGCCCGTGCTGCTGCACTTCTTCCACCTGTTGCTGGCGAAGGGGCGCATCGAGCACCTGATCGACATCCAGGCCGCGTTCCAGGAACTGGTCGAGGTCGACCAGGGCTACGTGCGCGCCCGTGTCGTCACGGCGGTGCCGCTGCCCGAGGATCTCGAGCGTGATCTGACCGCCAAGCTGGCCGCGTTGACCGGCAAGAAGATCACCCTGCTCAAGCGTGTCGACCCGGCCGTGGTCGGGGGCGTGTGCGTGAGCATGGGCGATCAGGTGATCGACGGTACGATACAGACGAACCTGACCAAGATGAGGGCGCAACTGTCCGCGGCGGACGTGCGCTGAGTCGCCGAACCGTTGGTGTTTGAACAAGGGGTTTTGCTTTGAAACTCAGGCCCGAAGAGATCAGCTCCATCCTCTCGCAGGAGCTGGAGAAATACGACCGCGACCTCGGCGTCGAGAGCGTGGGCACCATCCTGCAGGTCGGTGACGGCATCGCCCGCATCTACGGACTGCAGGACGTCATGGCCGGCGAGCTGATCAAGTTCCCCGGAGACACCTTCGGCATGGTGCTGAACCTGGAGGAGGACTCCATCGGCGCGGCCATCTTCGGCGAGGACACCCACATCAAGGAAGGTGACCAGGTCACCCGCACCGGGCGCATCGCCGAGGTGCCGGTGGGCGACGGCGTCATCGGCCGCGTGGTCAACGCCGTGGGCCAGCCCCTCGACGGCAAGGGTCCGATCCCCAGCGACGAGACGCGCAAGATCGAGATCAAGGCTCCCGGCGTGCTCGGACGGCAGCCGGTGAAGGAGCCCCTGATGACGGGGCTGAAGGCCATCGACTCGATGATCCCCATCGGACGCGGACAGCGCGAACTGATCATCGGCGATCGCCAGACGGGCAAGACCGCCATCGCGATCGACACGATCATCAACCAGAAGGACACGGACGTGTACTGCTTCTACGTGGCCGTCGGCCAGAAGCAGTCCACCGTCGCGCAGGTCCGGCGCACGCTCGAGGAGCACGGCGCCATGGAGTACACGACGATCATCTCGGCCGGCGCGTCGGAGCCCGCCCCGATGCTCTTCGTCGCCCCCTACGCCGGCGTCACCATGGCCGAGCACCTCATGTGGCAGGGCAAGCACACCCTGGTGATCTACGACGACCTCTCCAAGCAGGCCAACGCCTACCGCCAGCTCTCGCTGCTGCTGCGCCGTCCCCCGGGACGCGAGGCGTTTCCGGGCGACGTGTTCTACCTGCACAGCCGCCTGCTCGAGCGCGCGGTGAAGCTGTCCGACGAGAACGGCGGCGGATCGCTGACCGCGCTGCCCATCATCGAGACGCAGGCCTCCGACGTGTCGGCCTACATCCCGACCAACGTGATCTCCATCACCGACGGCCAGATCTTCCTGGAGAACGACCTGTTCTACCAGGGCGTCCGGCCCGCCATCAACGTGGGCATCTCGGTGTCCCGCGTGGGCGGCTCGGCCCAGACCAAGGCCATGAAGAAGATCGCCGGCTCGCTGCGCCTCGACCTGGCCCAGTACCGCGAGCTGCAGGCCTTCGCCCAGTTCGGAAGCGACCTGGACAAGGCCACCCAGAACCAGCTCACGCGCGGCGAGCGCATGGTCGAGATCCTCAAGCAGGGACAGTACGTGCCCCTGGCCCTCGAGAAGCAGGTGGCCATCATCTTCGCCGGCACCCAGGGCTTCCTGGACGACCTGGCGGTGGAGGATCTGGCCGAGTGGGAGAAGGACTTCTACGTCTTCCTCGACGAGAAGCACAGCCGCGTGCTGGCCGACATCCGGACCAGCGGCAAGCTCGAGGACGACACCGCGGACACGCTCAAGGCCGCCATCGAGGAATTCAAGGCCTCCCGCTAGGCGGGAGTCCGGGAGGTAGCCCATGGCTGGGGCCGGGATAAAGATCATCAACAAGCGGATCCGCTCGGTCAAGTCGACCCAGCAGATCACCAAGGCCATGAAGATGGTCTCGGCCGCCAAGCTGCGCCGCGCCCAGGACCGGCTGCTGTCCGCGCGCCCCTACTCGTCCAAGCTGCAGCAGCTCCTGCAGCGCCTGGCCGAGGCCGGCGGCGACAGCCACCCGCTCTTCGAGTCGCGCGAGGTGAAGCGCCGCCTGTTCGTGGTCGTCACCTCGGACAAGGGCCTCTGCGGCGCCTACAACATGAACGTCATCCGGGCCGCCCGGGCCGAGATCGACGCGTCGATCGCGGCCGGCGTGGAGACGAGCGTCTACGCGGTGGGCCGCCGGGCCCGGGACTTCTTCCTGAAGCGCGATTACGACGTGGTCGCCTCCCACGACGATTTCGGCGGCGCGGCGAGCGACGACAAGGCGCGCCGGGTCACCAAGTTCGTGGTGACGCGCTTCGGCGAGGGCGAGGTCGACGAGGTCAGGTTCGCCTACGCCCGGTTCATCAGCACCATGACCCAGCGCCCGACGGTGGCGACGGTCCTGCCCATCACGCCGCCCGACACGGCGGACGAGGACGAGGACGGGGTCGCGCTGGACTACATCTGGGAACCGGGACGCGATGCCATCTACACGGCCCTGCTTCCCCAGTACCTCCGCAACACCGTCTACATCATGCTCTGCGAGGCCTTCGCCAGCGAGCACGGCGCGCGCATGAGCAGCATGAGCGCGGCGACCAAGAACGCCGGCGAGATGATCGAGGCCCTGACGCTGCAGCGGAACCGCGAGCGCCAGGCCGCCATCACCCAGGAAATCAGTGAGATCGTGGGCGGCGCGAACGCCCTGTAGACTCAATCAGGAGAAGAGAAGCCAATGGCCGAGAACACCGGAAGCGTCGTGCAGGTCATCGGTCCCACCGTGGACCTCCTTTTCGACTCGGACAACCTGCCCGCAATCCTCAACGCCATCAAGATCGTCGAGTCCGAGAGGGACATCGATCTGACCGTCGAAGTGGCGCAACACATCGGCAACAACCAGGTGCGCTGCATCGCCATGTACTCCACGGACGGCCTGGTGCGCGGTATGAAGGCCGTCGACACGGGCGCGCCCATCAGCGTGCCGGTCGGCAAGCAGAGCCTCGGCCGCCTCTTCAACCTGCTGGGCGAGCCCATCGACGCCAAGGAGCCGCTGGAGGAGCCCGACAAGCGGGCGCCGATCCACCGTCCGCCCCCGAGCCTGGAGAACCAGGGCGAGGCCAACGAGATCTTCGAGACGGGCATCAAGGTCGTCGACCTGCTCGCGCCCTACGTGAAGGGCGGCAAGATCGGTCTGTTCGGCGGCGCCGGCGTGGGCAAGACGGTGATCGTGATGGAGCTGATCCGCGCCATCGCCGCCGAGCACGGCGGCTACTCGGTGTTCTGCGGCGTGGGCGAGCGGACCCGAGAGGGCAACGACCTCTACCGCGAGATGTCCGAGTCGGGCGTGCTCAAGAACACGGCCCTGGTCTTCGGCCAGATGAACGAGCCCCCGGGCGCCCGCCTGCGCGTGGCGCTGAGCGGCCTGACCATGGCCGAGCACTTCCGC
>Ga0180436_10003087_pt1 | contig 15434 bp, 10 predicted proteins | sample SS_ome_2_FD_132434 | JGI IMG/M metagenome (GOLD analysis project Ga0180436, IMG submission 132434) | Hypersaline lake sediment archaeal communities from the Salton Sea, California, USA - SS_3_S_2 metaG | ecosystem: Environmental > Aquatic > Non-marine Saline and Alkaline > Hypersaline >...
ACAATCAAAACAATCCACAAAACAACCCACAATACAATCCAAAGTAATCCCAAACCAATCCTTTTAGGCTATCTTATAGTAAGTTTTGCATCCTTTATTGCGCACTCTGGCGTTTCTCGGCACAGTGAACATTATTAGCCCCGCCCCCAAAATATCCATACCTGATACTATGCAGTTAAAGATAGAAACAAATGCGAGTTGACCAGGCACCCCCCCAGCGATAAATGCTCCGGCAAGCGGCACTAGGGAGATGATGACAAATGGGGCAACGGAAGTGACGATGCATCGTTCGCGGGAGAGAACATCATCGTAGACCGCGTATAACAATACGCGTGATGGCCAGAAACCGATAATCGTTTTGCTGCTTGTTCCCGCTCTCGGATGAAATATCGCGTGGATTATCTCGTGGACAATGAAGACTACAATGATCAATACGACCCACCAGAATACATGGTTTCCGAGTCGAGGCTTCGTGCCGGTTTGGGCCCACAGCAAGACCAATATCCAGGCTGCGGCGACACCAATTGGGAACGCCAGCAATTGGGCAATCCATGGTGAGGGTTCCTTAATTGGTATCCACCCTGTTTCTCCTGATAAGAACTCCGCGCTCTCTGGAACTCTTCCGATATTTAGTCTCATTATCCTGGTCTAATGTTAAGCTCACCTACCCCGAACGCTTTCGGAATCAGGTGGAGCAGGTTTGTTAGTTATGGTTATATCTCCCCAAAAGCTAAAGCCAGAGATACTACAATAGCATTGTGGATTGCATGCGAGACCGCGGTGACCCAGAATGCCGTCCATAGGCTCTTCTCTCGCCAATGAACATAGGTGAACGCGAGGTAGAAACCAGAGACGAGACCAGCGGCAACGCCTGTTTGAATCCCCTCGATGGCATGCAGAATGGTAAACGGCACTACTGAACTGATGATCTGGATAGAGAAGCGTGCTTTGCAGAGCCGGGCAATCCAAACCGGTAAGGCTTGAACCAGTAACGTTTCATATATAGGAGCCGCTACCACACTTAGAACTAAGAGTGACCAAAGATCCAAATCTATTACGCGTTCAGTTGAACCAAGGATCTCGATTATGAAGGATACTGTCAGTGCGGCGATAGTTCCTTCGATAGCGATTCTCCAGCAGAAGTCCCATGGGGACCTCTTGCGATATCTCTGAAAATGTTCCTTTATCCATTTCATTATCTTCTATCACCTAATTGAGAGCTGAGCAAAATCGACCTAATGCCGGGAACGCCCGGCTATTCCGATGAGTTCCTGGCGGTTTGCCGCTTGGCGATTGGTTATGTCATTTTCGACACGAAATTGTGCCACGTGGCACAATTGAGTTCAGATTTTTGGGATAAAGGCAAATATAGCCGGTTTAAAGACAGATCATGTAAAGGTAATATTTAGCTGTTTAAATTAATGCTATGGCAAATCCACACCGATTTTGCTTTTGTTTGATGCGTCACCACCCCGGTTGATTCAACCGGGGTGGTGATATTTAGCCTCACTTTTCCTGATTCAGAGGATTTCCCCGGTTTCTCTTAGAGCTTCGATTTTGGGTATAAAACTGGGCCTCTAAGCTTAAAATTTGGGGATATATTTCAGACAACCTTCTGTTAATCAATGGCTTAGGCAGGTCCGACCCTACTTTTCAACCCTACTTTTCAACCCTACCTTCCCCTAGATTGCCTCATTAAATCAATTGTAACGATTATTCCACTGCCGCGTCTTTCGGTATAAGGCATATTGGTGATAACAAGGCCGGCTATTTTTGTTCCATCATTGTTCCAGGCGGAATCAGCGGCGACAGCAAAATCCTTCCCTAAATAATTTTGATGTTTGGAGTCATGGAAGTATGTTAGCCGTTGCTTGTTAGAGCCATCTCGGTCCATTATCCAGAATTCTGTCTGGAGAAAAAATGGGTTTATTTCGCACCTCAACCCTTTACTTGACATCCATACTATCTTTTTACCGTCTGGTGAATACTGGGCATGCTCATCCCATGTACCTCGCGGATTATCTGTTAATCTCTTTGTGGTTCCGTCTGAAATATTCAGTTCGTATATTTCAAGCGGGCCATCTTGATTTCCTGTAAATAAAACATACTCATCATCAGGGCTAAAATTGTGACTTTCGAAAAAAGAGCTTTTGCCGCCCGGGTTAAAAGTACATACGTTTTTTATGCTTGGTCCGTCAACTTCTGTAAACGAAAAATCCGCTAGCCGCAATATCCATTCTCCAAAAGGTTTGCCATTATTGCGCTTTCTCTCGCTCCAGAACAGCATTTTGCCGTTATGTGAAAAATGGGGATGCAATATGCCTTTTGAATCTTTGGAAATTTTATCTTCAACCGTGTAGAGCTTCCAAGTTTGCTTGCCATCAGAGGTAATAATCCATAAGTCATTAAGAATGCCCGCGCCGGGGACGGCTTTATTATCAAATTTTTTTGGTATCTTCGGTTTTTGTACCTGGATAACAAGAAATTTTCCGGAGGGATGCCATGCGGGCTGTCCTATATGTTTATTGGGAAGATTCGGGTGATTGCAGGTGACGCATTTTTGATTTTTGCCGTCTGGATCTGTTATCCATAGATCGAAATATCCGTCTTTGCCGCGCCGATCAAAAGCAATAATATTATCTTTTTTATTCCAGGCAAGATGCCCCCCATCGTTAAGGATTATTTCTGTTTTTACGTCGAGCTCCTTAGCCCCGCCGGTACTTGTAGATACTATCCCCGATAGTAAAATTAACAGTAATAATATATATTCTTTTTTCATGTTTTTAGATCTAACGCTGAGCTTCACCAACCCGATGCGCCACCACCCCGTATCAAGTACGGGGCCGGCTTTAATCCATCTTCCCCGGGAGAGCGGGGAATAAATAACCTGGGTTATTTCATTTTTCCCGGAATAAAACTCCCACTTCTCCGACTGTTAGTAAGAGGATAATAAGCTAATTTATTACGCTATTAACCATATATCCGGTAAAAGAGATAATTATGGCAAAAAAATAACTGAAAAAGAAGAGCTTATATCTCAAGAACAGATCGGATCCAAAATTTTTGGTATTCGCGGCCAGAAGGTCATTCTGTATTTTGATCTGGCAAAAATTCATGGCGTTACTACGAAACGACTAAATGAGCAGGTTAAGCGTAATACCAATCGATTCCCTGCTGATTTTCCGTTTCAAATTAAACCTGAAGAAAATGAAAACTTGAGGTCGCGGATTGCGACCTCAAATGATTCCGATAACCGGTCGCAATTTGCGACCGGTTCCCAGCGCCATCGTAATCCTCGTTATCTTCCATATGCGTTTACCAAGCATGGGGCGATAATGGCGGCAACTGTTCTTAATACTCCTCGCGCCGTAAGGGGAGAGGTGAGCGCCGGCCTCTTCTTCCGGGGGGTAGCCGCAGGTTTTAACCTGCGTTCATTGGAATACAATTAGTCAGCAATCGAAGAATTGCGCACCTTGAAAGGTGCGGCTACCACTGAAACCCGGAAAATATTGGAAAGCCTTACCTCGTATCTGCCGTCGTGCAAGTACTATGGCATACAGGTGGAACGTGGTAAGGTTTGGGAATGAAAAAATCGAAGATAAGTGATTTTCTGCTCTGGAGGGAAACTCCTGCTTCATTCCGGCTTCGGGTGCTGATTGTTATTGCTCCGGTGGTGATCGGGCTGCTGGTGTTGCTCTGCCTTTCCCCGGTGGTTTTGAATCCCGCCTATCACTTATTTTCCGATAGCAGGGCTTTTCTGGGGATACCGCATTTCTTCAATGTGGTTACCAACCTGGCGTTTGTTCTGGTTGGCCTGTTGGGTCTGGGGTTTCTGAGCCGCCATCCCGGCTGTGGAGATATTTTCCGGGAGCGGAGAGAACGGGTGGCTTACTATGTTCTCTTTATCGGGATGGTGCTGACGGGGTTTGGTTCAGGCTGGTATCACCTGGACCCTGCGGATGGGAGTCTTTTCTGGGACCGGCTGCCGATGATCCTGATATTTATGCCGATATTCAGTATTGTGATCACCGAGCGGATCAGCTTGCGGGTCGGGACGGCTCTTCTCTTCCCGCTCATCATTCTTGGTTTGGCGAGCGTCTTCTACTGGAGATTTGGCGGGGGAGATCAGCGATTCTACGGGTTGGTGCAGTTCTATCCGATGTTCGCGATTCCCTTGATTCTCCTGCTCTTTCCACCCCGCTACACCCGGGCCGGATACTTCTGGGGGGTGATCGGGTGGTACGGCGTTGCCAAGCTCTGTGAACTATTTGATGGAGCGATCTACAGGTGGACCGGGATTATCAGCGGGCACAGTATTAAGCATATATTCGCCGCACTGGCGGTATGGTGGATTTTGCTGATGCTGAGGGGGCGGCGACCGCTTCCTCCGGGGGAGTAGTTGCTGGTAGATTTGCTGACATAGTGTATTGGATGATACTTTAGCTGTCAGTCATCGCTCCACCGGGTCAAGCCCGGTGGTGGCGTGGCGCAGTATGGGGGCGCCTGTGGCTATCAGTCATCGCTCCACCGGGTCAAGCCCGGTGGTGGCGTGGCGCAGTATGGGGGCGCCTGTGGCTATCAGTCATTGCTCCACCGGGTCAAGCCCGGTGGTGGCGTGGCGCAGTATGGGAGCGCCTGTGGCTATCAGTCATTGATCCACCGGGGCAAGCCCGGTGGTGGCGTGGCGCAGTATGGGAGCGCCTGTGGCTATCAGTCATCGCTCCACCGGGTCAAGCCCGGCGGTGGCGCGCCTCGGGTTGGAGGCGCGTAAATGATTAGCGAATTAATAGCGCTATTTTAATCCCGGTATATAACAGGCTTGATCTCTCGACCCGGTCCTTTGTATCTTTTATATTTCTTATTATTGATGGTTTTATTGCAGATAAGAATGGCGTCCTTTGGGCATAAATTATAACATTTGGCGCAGACCAGGCAGTTCGAGCCAAAGACAATATCCCCGTCATTGTTCATGGATATGTTTCCGGTGGGACATATTCGAGTACATAACCCACACTTGATACATCTTTCTTTGACTACTGAGAATTTACTCTTATAACAGTTAACAATCCCCTCCGTTTTTCTCTGGATCCAACCATAGCATCTCAAGAAAAGACCTCTCCCTTCAAATCTCCTTTCATGATTTAATACGGATTGACACATTTTCCGTAGGCGAGTTTCCGCGGCGGCCAGCATCTTGCCCAATTTTTTTTCTGAAGGGACTCTCTTCCAATAATTGTAAGGCATCCAGGGGAGGGTGAAATTATTGGGCATGAAAGTATGATTGAAGTAGAAAGCGTCATAGCCTTTAGCCTCCATTAGCCTTTTGCAGATCATGCTGGTGTCCCCGGCGATGCCGGCGCAATCTCCAATAAAAAATATCTTCTTCCCGTTCCCTTCCGGCATTTTTCCCCGTAGAAACTCCCACAGGGGATCAGCCGGGAGAAATCCCCATACAGGGTAGAAAACTCCCAGCATGTCGCCCTCCGCCTCGAGAAACGCATCTCCATCCTTAATCACCTCAAACAACTTAACCTGATGGCCCTGCTGCTCCATGATTTCTCTGGCTTTTGTCGCCAGCCAGAGAGTATTTCCGGTTGAGGTGAAATAGACGATGTTTATCTTCATAACTCAGCTTGTTCCTTATTTTTGATTTTGTTTCGTTTTAATCCGTCTAACCGGGTTCTTGAAGGGTTGAATTAAGAGATTGCGGAGCCTGTCCTGAGCGACAGCGAAGGATCTCGCTCCTCGCAATGACAGAGGAATTTAGTAAAATCGGGCTTATTTTTTATAAACGCAGACTAAAGTCTGCGGCTACCATGACAATCGCGCCGGGCAGGACTTCAGTCTAAAGCCTGATCTTCGAGAAGTCCTGCACTGCGAGATTGGGGGCACCCTATGGCGACCTCCCCGAAATAAATTGCTTTCGGGGCGGAGAAAGGTTGCCTCTACGAGGTTACGCAGAATGGAGCGGAATTTACTGTTGTGACAGCTTCTTAATAATATGGTTGGCGAGATGGTCTTTAATCTCACGAGGCGGGGCACAGGCTGACATGCTCCTGTTTCCGGATTTTGATACCAATCATGTCGGTCACCATGTCGGATGAAAAGGCAACCCAGGCTCTTGATCTTACGGATTAGATCTTTTCGCTTCATGCGATTTGAAGCTCCGCCACTTTGCGAACACCTGGGATATGTCCGCCCGTGAGGTCATCATAGATATCCTTCAGGTTATCCTGAAGTTCCTCAAGAGTTTTACCCTGAGTCATATAGTCAGGGTAGTCTTCAAGATAACCCAGCCACATATCCTCATCTTGCCAATGAATATATCGGATTGTTTTCATGATGTTAATATACAGTAGTCTTTTGTAAAATTCAAGAAGATCCTTAAGATAGTTCACACATTTTATAAGTAAGGCGAAGTATGGCTACCTCCCCGAAATAAATTGCCTTTCGGGGCGGAGAAAGGTCGCCTCTACGAGGAGCTTTGCTATGGCAGGACTGAAGTCCTGCACTACGAGTGGGCGGCTTTTGCTATTCCCTATTCCCTATTCTCTATTCCCTAGATAAGTCCATGTAACTTCTGGATCAGGGGGTCGAACTCCTTTTCTTTGAAGCAGTAACCGATCTCCAGAAACCGGCTCCGGAAGGATTTTACTTCTTCTTTCAGATCCTTGCTTTCTATTACAATATCGTGGATAAGGCCGGCCAGTTCCTGGAAATCTTTTTCTCCCATCCCGAAACGGGTCATCTCGGAGACGCCGAGTCTAAGGCCGCCGGCGGCGGAGAATCCTTCGTCCCGGGGGCGGCCCTGGTAGTTGACTATGATGTTGTTGTCCTCCAACCGTTTCGCGATCTCGGGGCCCTTGCCGTAACCGACGTTCAGCACTACCTGGTGGGTCTCGGTATATCCCAGTTTGGGGTCGCCGGCGACATCCATCCCGGTATCCGCCAGGGCCTGGGCGAAGGCTTTGGCGTTGTTGATGACGGCGGGCTGATATTGGTCCTTAAAATGGTTCATCTCGTAGGTCGCCATCAGAAGCCCCAGCAGAGTCCCCAGGTGGTGGTTGCTGACCGAACCGGGGAAGGCCCGGGACTGGAGGGCTTCCCAGAGGGGCCAGCGGTAGCTCTCCCGGGTATAGTTCGCGGCCACGATCCCCCGCTGGGTCCCGAAGAAGGTCTTGTGGGTGGAACCGGTCACGAACTCGGCCCCTTCCTGGAAGGGTTGCTGGAAGTACGGTCCTATCAGCCCGAGGACGTGGGCCATATCGTACATGATCACGGACTCGGGCGAGAGTTCATCGACCATAGCCCGGATCTCAGCTACCGGTTCCCGGTAGAGGATCACGGACTTCCCCAGGATGATAAGTTCCGGCCGGTAGCGTTCGATGATCTCCCGGCAGGCCTCGACATCGATCCGGTACTGATTGTCGGGGAGGACCGGGAAGTTGACGACGGCCGGTTTCTCTGTCTCCGGGTCCCGGGCCACGTAATCCCGCAACGCCCCCATCGGCTGGGAGCTGAGATGGCCGCCTTTCATGATATGGTGGTTCATCACCCGCCGCATCCTCCGGGGTTCCCTCTTGCGGTCCCCGAAGTTGATCCGGTGGACCATGGCGGAGAAGACCGCGGCGTTGGCCATCTGGCCGGATATGAGCCTGGTCTCTACCTCGCGGCTGCCGAGATAGAGATTCAGTTCTTCATCCAGGAGTTTTTCCACCTCTCCGATGAAGTCGGCTCCCTGGTAGTAGAAGACCTCGGTCTCTTCAAAGGCCTTGAGTGCTTTATGTTCCGCGTATCTCCCGGAGGGGTCCATGACCGAGAGGAGCCGGGCCATCGGTGACTCGGTCATCTCGGAAGGGATTAGATTGACGCATTCGCGCTGCCGCCAGACGGTATTCGCGATCGACTTCTCCAGCAGGTCGGAGACTTTCCGGGCCGTCTTTTCATCCGATCCGATCTTTTCATCATGAAAAAGGTGATTATACTGAATGGGGCGGGCGTAAGGCGGGGCTTCCCCCCGCATATGGTAGGGAACAATTACTCCCTCGGTACGCTTCCCCCGCACCTCGATCTCGATCCGGTCGCCTTTTCGGAGATGGTTGTCCAGCAGCGCCAGGCCGATCGCCCGCATCTCTTTCTCGTCGATCAGCCTGCTCTCCAGACCTTCCCCTACCCATTTCCACTCCGGTACCATCGTTCCGCTGGTTATGTAGCCCACTTCCTCCTCCCCTTTAAAGACCTTGTCTCCGGCGCGGGCGATTCCCCGCCCGGCCAGGGCCACCGGCATGATCATCCGGGGAAGATCCTCAATCCTGGAGAAGTCGCCCTCCTTCCGGATCAGTTTACGGGCTTCCCATTGTTTATGAAGTGGTTCTCTCCCGATAAAATCCCCTTTTAAGGGAGAGAAGCTGACCGCCACATTGGCCAACCCCGCCGCGAAGATCGGAATCTCCCGCCCGGTCTGGTCGATCCCGAATTCGTGCCCGTAGAGGGGGAGTCCGGCTTCCAGCCGGAGTGTGTCCCGCGCCCCCAGGGCGATCGGAACAGCCCCTTTCTCAACCAGGAGATCCCAGATCATCAGCGCGTCATCCCGTTTGATGAAGAGTTCAAAACAGATCGGTTCCCCGGTATAACCGGTCCGGGCGACCAGGATATCGGCTCCCTTGATAGTTATTTGGGAGAGGCAGTTCCGCATCGGCTCGGGGAGCGTCCCGCCGTCGATAATTTCCAGAAGGATATCTTTCGAAGTAGGTCCCTGGAGGCTGAGCATTGCCAGTTCCATGGTCTGATCGACCAGTTCCACGTCGGGGAACTGTGGGAGGATGGACTGAAAATGATCCCAGTCTTTGATCCGATTGGCCGCGTTGACGACCAGGAGGAACTCGTCCTCGAAGAACCGGTAGAGGTAGGAGTCATCGATCGCCCCGCCCTCGGCGTTGGGGATGATGGTATATTGCGCCTCGCCCGGGAGGAGTGCCGCGGCGTTATTGGTCAGAGTGTGCTGGAGAAAGGCCAGGGCTCCTTTCCCCCGGAAGATAAAACGGCCCATATGGGATACATCGAAGAGTCCGGCACCCTTCCGGGTAGCCAGGTGTTCCTGAACGATTCCGGCGGGATACTGGATCGGCATCTCCCAGCCTCCGAACTCAACGATCTTGGCTCCGAGATCAACATGTCTGTCAAAAAATACAGTCCTCAACAACTCGCTCATAAATATCCCCTTTTCAGCAACTGATTTAACCGCGGATTATACGGATTATGCGGATTAGAGAAAAACCTATTCAGCTTACTCTAAGTTTATCAATATTAAATTCGCTTTCCTTCTTAAAACTTAGCGAGGAAAGAAAAAAGATGATGGTTGATTATTATTTATTATTCTTTATAGTAGTTACCTTAAAAAATTGCTTCGATCAAGTAAGATAATTTATCGGTAGTAACCTTTTTAAAAAATTATGCTGAGGCAAAGCCAAATTTTTGCGTATTTTGCGCCTTTTTGCGGCTAATAAGAGATGGAGAAATAATATAGTGAAAAACGAAGAACAAAAACATGAACTACGCGATTTGGATCTTATCTTCAACGCCCGCTCGGTAGCGATCGTGGGGGCGTCTTCCAATCCCGAGAAGCTGGGATATGAGATTCTGAACAACCTGATCAACATGGGTTATGAAGGCCCAATCTATCCGATCAATCCCAAGGCGGACGAAGTTCTGGGATTAAAAGCCTATCCTTCCCTCTCCGATGTCGGCAAGCCGATCGACGCGATCGCCGTGATCGTCCCCGGAAAGTTCGCCCCCGGAGTTATTGAGGAGGCCGGCGGACTCGGGGTTAAAGGAGCGGTAGTTATCTCCGGCGGCTTCAGAGAGATCGGCAATGACGAACTGGAAGCCGCGATGGTCACGGCGGCCCACGAGGGCGGGGTTGGTATTATCGGCCCCAACTGTCAGGGCATCAACTATCCCGCCAATAAACTTTGCATCAGCTGGCCCCTGATCAAGCGCCAGGGCGGATTGGCCCTGATCTCCCAGAGCGGTACCATAGCCGCGGCCCTGGGCGACCGGGCCGATAAAGAAGATATCGGGATCTCCGGTCTGGTAGCTCTCGGTAACCGTTGTGATATCGATGAATCGGACCTGATTAATTTCTTCGGCGCCGATCCCAGCACGGAAGTTATCGCGGTCTACATCGAAGGAATTAAGGATGGCGGTAAATTTATAGAGGTGGGGAGCCGCGTGGCAAAGGAAAAGCCTGTCCTGGTATTGAAGGGTGGGCGGACCGAGCGGGGAAGAAAAGCCGCGGAGTCCCATACCAAATCCATCGCCGGCCGGGGCGAGATATTCGACGCGGCCCTGAGAAAGGTCGGCTTTGAGAAGGTAGAGTCGATTGATGAGCTCTATGATTGCGCCAAGGTACTGGCAGTGGAGAAGAAACGGCCCGGCAAGAGGGTCCAGGTGATTACCTCTTCCGGCGGTTCAGCTATCGTGGCGGTCGATGTCCTTCAGGAATTGGGGTTGGATGCGACCCCGCTCTCGGATGCCGCGGCCGCCCGTATGAAGGAAGTTCTTCCATCTCACTGCGTGGTGGGTAACCCCCTCGACCTGACCGGAGATACTCCGGCGGAGCGGTACAAAGAAGCGGTATTGGCCCTGGCGGAAGAAGAACCGGATATCGATCTCTATCTGCTGATATTCGGCGATCCCATCCCCCGGGCGATGGAGAACTGCCTGGAGATGAAAGCGGCCGTTGATAAGCCGATCATAGCCTGTTATATCGGAGGAGGAGAGGTAGAAGAGGTTGAATTCAAGAAGATGAACGGCGCCCGGATTCCAACTTTCCCGACTCCGGAGAGAGCGGCGCGTGCCGCACGATCTGTCTTGATCGGGTGATAACCACTAAAATACAAAGGTTTGAATAGAACATAGCGCCTTCGCAATTTATTTAACCGCGAATCTCGCTAATCTTCGCTAATAGAAAAAACGTTTTATGAAGCAATAATCAAAGATAAACATTCAAAACTAAAATTTTTTCGAAGAAAAAATTTTATTAAGGAGGAAGAAAATATGAGTAAAGTCGGACTTAATGAAGCGGGGCTGAAGACCCTGCTTATGGGAAATGAAGCGATCGCCCGAGGGGCGGTTGAGGCGGGGATTGAATGTGCCATTGGTTATCCGGGCACTCCTTCCAGCGAGGTAGGAGAGGTGCTGGGGGAACTGGCGCCGGAACTTGGTTTCTACGCGGAATGGTCGCTGAATGAGAAGGTGGCGATCGATGTCGCCTCCGGCGCGGCGCTCTCCGGAGCCAGGACACTGGTAGTGATGAAGAATGCCGGTCTGAATGTGGCCATGGATACTTTCGCCACCCTTCCTTACAGCGGTGTTCGGGGCGGTTTTATCGTCGTGGTCGCAGACGATCCCGGAGCTCACTATTCTTCCACCGAGCAGGATACCCGGGTGCTGGCCCAGTACGCCGAGATGCCCTGCCTGGAGCCGAAAGATCAGCAGCAGGCCAAGGATATGTCCAAAGAAGCTTTTGAACTCTCAGAGCGGCTTGAACAGCCGGTATTTCTCCGGTCGGTTACCCGTCTCTCTCATGCTTCCGGAGATGTAGTTCTGGGCGAGATCGGCACCGCTCCTCTGGAAGTGGGCTGGAATAAGCACTTCAAAAAGCCCTTCCGCTGGGCGGTCTACGGTCCTCCCGCCGGCGCGGCCGGTCGCCACGGTGATCTGAAGAAGCAATACCCGGCGTTTCTGGCCGAATCCGAGAAGTCGGTATTCAACGTGCTTGATATTGTTGAGGGAAGTAATGTGGCGATTGTCTCTTCCGGAATGGGGACTTCCTACGTTAACGATGTCCTGACCGCGCTTGGTAAGAAGGGCGCATGCAGTACCCTCGAGATCGGTTTTGTATTCCCGGCTCCGGAAGAGAAGATGAAAAAGATCCTGGCCGCCGCCGATACCATCCTGGTAGTGGAGGAAGGAAATCCGATGCTGGAGAATAGACTCAAGGAACTCGCTTCCGATGCCGGTCTTGCTAAAAAGATTATCGGCCGGGGATCGAACGCGGTGATGCCGACGTATGATGAGCTCACTCCCGACCTCGTGATCTCGGCGGTATCCGATCTCCTGGGAGTTGATGACCCCTCAGAGACCGCCTCTGATGAGTTGCTCCAGAAAGCGGAGGCTCTTACCGTGCCGCGTTCAGCCGCCCTCTGCGCCGGTTGCCCGCATCTCGGCAGTTATGCCGCGCTGGCCAAGATCATTAAGAAGCGCTCCAAAGAATTGATCATCGTTAACGGGGATATCGGATGTTATGAACAGGGTGGATACGGAATGGCCGCTCAGGTGATTACCCCGACCGATGATGCTACTAAGAAGTATCCGGTTGCTTCTCCCTATGAGATCCTGGACACCACCTATGTTATGGGTTCAGGTCTTGGTCAGGCGATCGGCGAGCGCCGGGCTCTGGGCGACGACGAGAGTAAGAAAGTGGCCGCGGTCGCCGGAGACTCAACCTTCTTTCATTCCACACTGCCGGCAGTAGCCGACGCGTCGCTCTATAACACCGACGTGACCTTTCTGGTCCTTGACAATAGCTGGACCTGCATGACCGGTCATCAGCCCAGTCCCCGTTCGGAGCTCGACGCGATGGGCGGCAAGGTCGATAAACTCGACATAGCGGCTGTCTGTAAGGCGATGGGTGTTAAGTCGGTTAAGACCGTCAACGCCTATGATCTGGAAGAAGCCTCGGCCGCCATTGATGAGGCGATCGCCTATAAAGGCTTCTCCGTGGTCATCCTGACCGGAGAGTGTATGATTCAGGTTGTGCGGAGAGAGGGATCGACTGAACCTAAGACCCATGTCGATACGGAAAAATGTATCGGCTGTAAGGCCTGTGTTCGGGTCGGTTGCCCGGCAGCCCTCTTCGATCCGGAGACCAAGAAGGCCGGAATCGATCCGCTCCTCTGTGTTGACTGCGGCATCTGTGCCCAGGTCTGTCCGGTCGGGGCGATTGTTAAGGAATAGTATATTCATGGATATCGTTGATCGGTTGCGCAGCTCGAAACGTTGAACGGTGTACGGTGGCGTGCGGCTCGGCCCCGCAACCGTTACCCGCAACCGATTCGAGTTGCGCAACCGCAACCTTTTAAATATAAATAGGAGAATTAAAATGGAATTAAACGTAATTATATGTGGAGTTGGCGGCCAGGGGAGTGTAAGAGCCTCCCATATCCTGGCGGAGGCGGCGATTAATGCCGGCAATAGAGCGCGGGTCGGAGAGACCTTTGGCGCCGCGATGCGCGGCGGGAAGGTCCACTCTCATGTCCGGATCGGAGATGTTCACGGTCCTCTGGTCCGGTCGCGTTCCGCTGATATCATTGTGGCCCAGGAACCGCTGGAAGGATTGCGGATCGGCCAGAAGTATGCCGCCCCGGATGGGGTAGTGGTCTTGAATCCGTCGCCGGTCTATCCGGTGGACGTCTCGACCGGGAACGCGGCCTATCCGCCGGTCTCGGAGATTGTGGATATTCTTGGCGGTCTGGCCGGTACCGTGGCCGTAGTGGATGGAACCACGATAGCCGGTGAGATCGGCAATCCCCGTTCGATGAATATCGTTATGCTGGGCGCGGCCTACGGGACCGGGTTGATCACTTTCGATCGGCAGATTCTGCTTGACGTGATCGCCGGCGCGTTTAAGCCCAAGTTTAAAGAGATGAACGAGCAGGCATTCCTGGCCGGTGAAGCTGCCTATAAGGCCGCGGTATCATGAACGGGCGGGAGATCATCGCGAAAGCGAAGGAGCGCAACCGCTCGCTCCTGGAACCGGAAGCGTACGCTATTTTAGCGTCCTATGATATTCCGGTCCTTGATTATCGCCTGGCGACTTCTCCGGAAGAAGCCGGGGCGATGGCCGGTGAAATCGGTTTCCCCGTGGTGATGAAGGTGGTCTCTCCGGATGTTATTCATAAATCCGATTCCGGCGGTGTGAAGCTTAATATCGCCGATCAGGAGTCCGCCGCCCGGGGGTATGATGATATCCTCAAGGCGGTCGCGGAAGCTGTCCCGGAAGCGGAGATCGAAGGGGTTCTGATAACCCCGATGATATCCGGGGGAGTCGAGGTGATTATGGGGATGGTCCGGGATCCGCAGTTCGGTCCGGCCGTTATGTTCGGTCTGGGGGGCATCTTCGTGGAGATACTGAAAGACGTTGTCTTTGAGCTCGCTCCGGTTGAAAGGGCTGAGGCGGAGCGGATGATCAAGAGTATCAAGGGCTATCCGCTCCTGGCCGGGGCCCGGGGCAGCCAACCCTGCCACCTTGAGTCCCTGATCGATATTGTTACCGGTATATCACGACTTTCCCTGGAGATCCCGGAGATAAAGGAGATCGACCTGAACCCGGTTCTGGCGATGCCGGAAAGAAGTTTTTGTCTGGACGCCCGGATATTGCTGTAAGACAGAGGACAGAGAACAGAAGACGGAAGACAGAGGACAGAAGACAGAGGACGGAGGACCGACTTCTGTTTTCTGACTTCTGTCATCTGATTTCCGATCTCCGACATCCTTTACCCAAAACCAAACAAAAGGAGCAAGAATATGAATTATGATTATGATGGACCGAAGATTGTTGTGGATCCTCCGGGTCCGAAGGCTAAGGAATGGATTGAGCGTGATAACACGGCGCTCAGTACCAGCTTGAGCAGAACCGCCGACCTGGTCGCGCTGCGGGGCCATGGACCCTACGTGGAAGATGTCGACGGGAATGTCTTTATGGACTTTGGTTCCGGGATCGCGGTATCGGTGATGGGACATACCCAGGAGCACGTGGTGAAGGCGGTCCAGGAACAGGTAGCGGAACTTATTCATGCCAACTCCTGTGATTACCTCACCCTTCCCCAGATAGAATATGCCGAGCGGTTCATGAAGCTGACCCCCGGCGACTTCCCCAAGCGGGCCTTCTTCTCCAACAGCGGGGCGGAATGTATTGAGGCCGGGATAAAAGTGGCCAAGTACAATACGGAAAGAGCCGGCGCGATCGCGTTTCTCGGTGCCTTTCACGGCCGTTTCATAGGTTCGCTGGCGCTGACTACCAACTCGCCGGTTTCCCGGCGGCGCTATATCTCTTCGATGATGCCGGGCGTGGCTTTCTCTCCATACGCGTATTGCTATCGCTGCCCCTTCAAGCAGCAGTATCCCGGCTGTAATATGGAGTGCCTCCAGTATCTGGAAGAGAACGTTCTCAACCGGGTAATTCCGCCCGAAGACTGTGCCTTTATGATTATCGAGCCGATCCAGGGTGCCGGCGGATTTATTATCCCGCCGAAAGAATTCCTCCAGGGGGTTCAGGATATCTGCCGGAAGAATGATATTCTCCTGATGGTGGACGAAGTTCAGACCGCCTTCGGTAAGACCGGATATTTCCTGGCCAGCGAGTACTTCGG
>Ga0180436_10003088_pt1 | contig 15432 bp, 9 predicted proteins | sample SS_ome_2_FD_132434 | JGI IMG/M metagenome (GOLD analysis project Ga0180436, IMG submission 132434) | Hypersaline lake sediment archaeal communities from the Salton Sea, California, USA - SS_3_S_2 metaG | ecosystem: Environmental > Aquatic > Non-marine Saline and Alkaline > Hypersaline > Sediment...
CATGGCGCCGATGAACGACGCCGAGCGGCGGGACTTTCTAGAGATCTGCGACACCCGCGATCAGAATCGCTCGACCCTGCTCACCAGCCAGTTGCCGACCGGGAGCTGGCACGCGCAGATCGGCGATCCCACCATCGCCGATTCGATCCTCGACCGGCTGTTGCACAACGCCCACCGCATCGAACTCAAAGGCGAATCCATGCGCAAACAGCGCAGTCGGAAAACAGGAAAGGAAAATTCATGAAGAGCCGAAAAAACAAGGTTTCTGCAGTGTTGAAGCGGGGCAAGAGGGCTCAATCGCCGCCCCCCTCGCCCCACACCCCACTCCCCGCTCAGACACGGAAAGGTTGACTCATGACGATCACTTCCCGATCATGAAACAAGCTAGCGTCGCTTAGCTCCGAGCGTGATCGACATCGGCCCGGAATGATGATCGGCTTCAGCCCGGAATCGTGATCGCCTTCGCCGGAATACGCATCCCATCCCGGCAACGAGTTGTGTCCGCGGGAAGATCGCTTACCCAAGGCGCGGCATTGTTCTCCACACTGTAGGCGGTCTCGCAAGAACGCCACGACGTTGCAGGAGAGTCCGCCTCCTGGGTCTTTGACATCCGAATATTTCCGCGTGCGCCACTCGCCCCATCGAGCGGCTGCGAGAGAGCGAAGGAAGCCAATTTCGTGATTCTGCAATTCGAACCTAATTTCGATCTAATACTGTTAGAATCAATTGGTTGCCGGGTTCCTCCTTGCTGGGTGTGTGCGAGCGGACCTCAGTCCCGAGCGTGGCAAATCCGCGAAAGGAACCCAATCTCGCGCTGCCAGCCGCCTGAAACCCCGACCGCCGCGAATCAGGGCCGCTTTGCCAACCGTAGGCATGCCCAGAGCCTCACCCGAGCAGCCAGCGGGCTCCGGTGTGACTGAAGTCATCGCGCCCCGGGCGGCGGCACGGCTATCCTGAGGCTTCATCCAGAAGAACGGACGAGGGGAAGTAAGAATGAGCGAAATCATCGACAATCGGGCAAACCGGGTCCGGACCCTGAAGCAGATCATCAAGAAGCTGCACTCCGGCACGCCCGCCGACGAGGTTAAGGACCAGCTCGCGGAGATCGTCAAGGAGACCGACTATTCGGAGATCGTCGCCATGGAGCAGGATCTGATGGCCGAGGGAATGCCGGTCGAGGAGATCCAGTCCATGTGCGACTTGCACTCGCAGGTTACGCGCGATGTCCTCGTCCAGTTGCCGCCGAAGAGCGTCCCGCCGGGCCACCCAGTGGACACTTTCCGCCAAGAGAATCGGGCGCTGAGCGGCGCAATCCTCGCCATGAGGCAGGCTGTGAAGCAGATCGAGTCGTTGCCCGGCGACGGCGATTTCGAGGCTCCGCTCTTCGCCTGGCGTAAGGCTTTCAATGACCTCATGGATATCGAGAAGCACTACCAGCGCAAGGAGCACGCTCTCTTCTCCCGTATGGAGGCACACGAGATCACCGGCCCCCCGAAGGTCATGTGGGCCAAGGACGACGAGGTGCGGGATATGCTCAAGGACCTCGGCGCGGCGCTGCATGAACAGGATGTGACCCTGGCGGAGTGGAAGCTCCTCGCCGGCACGATGGCCGAGCCTCTCCTGGCCGCCGTCGAGGAGATGATCTACAAGGAGGAGAACATCCTCCTGCCGATGTGCCTGGACACCCTGACCGACGAGGACTGGGCCGAGATCTGGCACGCCTCGCCGCAGTACGGCTGGTGCCTCGTGGAGCCGAAGGAAGGCTATGTGCCGCCGGAGACGGTCGTCCCCGAGGGGCTGAAGCTGGGTTCGGGCGACGCCGTGCAGTTGCCGACCGGGAACCTCACCCTGGCGCAGCTCATCGGCATCTTCTCCAACCTCCCGGTCGACGTCACCTTTGTCGACGCCGACGACCGCGTTCGCTTCTTCTCAGAAGGTCCGAACCGCGTCTTCGCCCGCAGCCGCGCCATCGTTGGCCGCAAGGTGCAGCACTGCCACCCGCCCCGGAGCGTCGGCGTCGTCGATCAAATCGTCTCGGATTTTCGTGACGGCCGGCAGGACGTCGCCGAGTTCTGGATCAACTTCCAAGGCCGGTTCGTCCACATTCGCTACTTCGCCGTTCGGGACGCCAACAGCGAGTACATTGGCACGCTGGAGGTAACGCAGGATGCGACCGGCATCCGCAACTTGGAAGGGGAGCGCCGCCTGCTCGAGTATGATTCGGCTTCCCCGGAAGGAGCCGCGAAATGACTCTGCCCATCAATCCGCAAACGAAAGTCGGTGCGTTGCTCGAAGCGTATCCCGGCATCGACGAGGTCCTCATCGGCCTGGCGCCCGCGTTCGCGAAGCTCAAGAACCCGGTTCTCCGCAAGACCGTCGCCAAGATCGCGACCCTGGACCAGGCCGCGAAAATTGGCGGCGTCAGCGCCCGGGAACTGGTGACCAAGCTGCGGGAAGCCACTGGACACGAAGCGCTCGAGGTTCTGGATGATCCCGCCGCCGGCGCGGCATCCGGAGAGGCGCCGTCGTGGTTGGACGAAAAGCGCGTCTATCACACGATCGACGCGGATGCGATGCTCGAAACTGGCGTGCATCCGATCGGCGAAGTTCGCCGACGGGCCGCCGGCCTCGAACCAGGGGACATCTTGAAGCTGACGAGCGCGTTCCGCCCGGAGCCGCTCATCGCCACGATGGAGCAAGCCGGCATCGCGGTCTACTCGATCGAAACCGCTCCGGGGCGGCACGCTACCTACTTTACGCGGCCTGTTTCCTGATGCCGAAGAAGGTCGCGTAGAGCACCGGCACGACCAGCAGAGTCAGCAGCGTGGCCACGCCCAGGCCGAAGACGATCGTAACGGCCATTGAGATGAAGAACGCGTCGGTGAAGAGCGGGATCATCCCGAGCATCGTCGTCAGGGCGGCCATCGAGACCGGCCGCGTGCGGCTGACGCCGGCCTGTATGACGGCGTCGTAGCGGTCCATGCCGCTCTCGATCAGCCCGTCGATCTCGTCAATCAGGACGATGGCGTTCTTGATGAGCATTCCCGACAGGCTCAAGAAACCGAGCAGGGCCATGAACCCGAACGGCTGGCTCGTCATGAGCAGCCCGAGGGTGACGCCGATGACGGCCAGCGGCACCGTGAGGAAGATGATCGCCGGCTGCTTGACCTTGTCGAACAGCAGGACGACGATGAGGATCATGAATGCCAGCGTGATGGGCAGTTTGCTGTTGAGCGCCGCCTGGGCGCGGTCCGAACTGTACTTCTCGCCGCGCCACTCGAACTCGTAGCCGCCCGGGGGCAGTTCGATGCTCTCGATAGCCGGCGCCATGCGCCGTCTCATGCTCTCGGCCGTGCCGAACGCCTGGTCGCACTGGGCCCGGAGAGCGCGTTTGCGGTCCATCCGGCGAATAATGTTGTCGTCGAACGTTGTCGTGATCGTAGGCACGACCTGGTTGAGCGGCACGGCGCGGCCCGTTCCGCTGGCCCATACCTGGACATTGTTCAAGTTGTAGACGTCGGCCCGCTCTTCCTCCGGAGCGCGGGCGATGATCGGCAGCAGATCGTCGGCCTCGCGGAAGAGTCCCACTTGCTTGCCCTGGAAACTCATCTGGATGGCGTCGGCCAGGTCGGGGCGGGTAACGCCGACGGCGCGGCCCTGGGCTTCGGAGTACTGCGGCTCCAGCACCTTGACGCGGTGACGCCAGTCGGTCCGGATGCTTTTCGCGGCCGGTTCGGCGCGCATGATCTCGTTGGCTTGCTCGGCAAGCTGCCGGACTACCAGGCGGTCGGGGCCGCTGAACTGCGCCTCGACCTTGGCGCCCTGGCCCGGGCCGACGAGGAATTTCTTCGTCCAGCTTTCCCCGGCGGGGTAGTTCCGGGCCACATAATCCTCGATTACCTCTCGCATCTCGTCGATCTTGGTGTAGTCGTCGACCGAGATGATGATTTGCCCGTAGGCGGGGTTCACGTCTTCGGGCGTATAGGTGAGCTGGAAGCGCATGGAACCCTGGCCGGTGAATGTGGCTGTCGATGTGACGCCCTCGAGTTCGCTGCGAACCCACTCGTCGATCTCGGCGACGTCGGCGGCGGTGTCCTCGATGTGCGTGCCTTCCTGACGCCAGTATTCAACGTAGAATTGCGGCCGGGTGGAATCCGGGAAGAAGGAGTTGGCGATGAACTGAAAACCCCACAGCGAGACCACGAAGATTCCGACGACGACGAGGATCGTGATCCACCGGCCGTTTACGCAGGCCGAAAGAACGTTCCGGTAGGTCCTGTAGAAAGCGCCGCCGTACGGGTCATATCCCTCCGGCGGTTTCTCCTCCTTGAGCATCATCGTGCCGAGGAGCGGAACGCTCGTGACGGCGATCAGCCAACTGAGCCCGAGAGAGAAGAGGATCACCTGGAACAGTGAGCGGCAGTACTCGCCGGTTGAGTCCTGCGAAACTCCGATCGCGGAAAACGCGAGGATGGCGACGGCCGTGGCGCCGAGGAGCGGCATGCTCTGCTTGCCGACCGTCTCGATGGCCGCTTGCACGCGCGTCTGCCCCTTCTGGGAGCCGATGAGGATGCCCTCGACGACGACGATGGCGTTGTCGACGAGCATTCCGAGCGCGATGATCAGCGCGCCGAGGGAAATGCGTTCGAGGTTCACCTCGTAGATCGCCATCGGGATGAACGTAGCGGCGATCGTAATCAGCAGCGCGAGGCCGATGAGGACGGCGCTTCTGAGGCCCATGAAGATGAGCAGCACGACGATGACGATAGCCAACGCCTCGAGCAGGTTCACCATGAAGCCATTGATGGCCTTGGTGACGTCGTCGGATTGGAACGCAACGATGCCGAGATTCATGCCCTCTGGAATCCGGGACGTGATCTCGCCCAGACGTTGCTGCACCGATTCGCCCATGACCACCGCGTTCCCGCCCTTGGCGGTCGAGATTCCGATGCCGATGGCCGTCACGCCATCCATCTTCATGATCTGGCTCGGCGGATCCTGGTAGCCGCGCCGCACGTTGGCGACATCCCGCAAATAGGTGAGGCTGCCGGATTCGCTGCCGCGGATGAGCAGGTTGCTGAGGTCTTCAACCGACATGAACAGCCCGGTCGGCTGGACTTGAATGAACTCTTCGGAAACGTGAATGCTCCCGGAGTTCACGACGGCGTTCTGCATGCCGAGGGTGCTGTAGACCTGCTGCGGCGAGATGCCAAGCTGCGAAAGCCGGGCGCGGGAAATCTCGACGTAAATGACCTGGGCCTGCTGGCCCCAAAACTCGACCTTGGCGACGTCGGTGCATAGCAGGAGTTCCCGCTTCAGCATTTTGGCGATGTCCCAGAGTTCCGCGTCGCTGTAGCCCTCTCCGGTGAGCCCCAGGAAGACGCCGTACGTGTCGCCAAAATCGTCGTTGACCACCGAGGGACCGGCGCCCGGGGGCAATTGTCCCTGGACATCGCCGACCTTGCGGCGCAGCTCGTCCCAGACCTGCGGCAGGGAGTACTTGTCGTACTTGTCCTGGATCGTCGGATACACGATCGAGAGGCCGGGCCGCGAAATGGAGCGGATCTCGCGAAGCTGGCCCATGGCCTGAATCGCGATCTCGATCTTGTCGGTGACTTCCTCCTCGACTTCGCGGGCGCTGGCCCCGGGGTAGGGTGTGAAGACGATTGCGTCCTTGATGGTGAACTCGGGGTCTTCGAGACGGCCCAAACCCTGAAACGACATATAGCCGCCCACTAAGGCGACCAGGGTTACGACCAGTGTCGAGGTCTTCCGCTTGATGGCGAATTCGGCGAGGTTCATCTGCGCTCCCTCAACTCAGTCGTGATCTCGCGAACCTGGCGGCCTTCGCTCAGGAAGCTGGCGCCGGCCGTGACGATCCGGTCTCCCTCCTGGACGCCGGACAACAGCACGACGCTGTCTCCCGTCATCTCTCCGAGCTCCACCTTGACCTCGGTCACCGTGTCCGACGGCGTCAGCTTCCAAACGCGCGTGGTTCCCGTATCATCGTTGAATACGGCGCCCGACGGTACGCTGAACCCACCCGCTCCGGCCTGCTCCTCGGAGACGTGAACCTCGCCCGTCATCCCCGCGAGAATCAACCCGCGAGGCGGTTGCGGGACCTGGAAGACAACGGAGTAGGTGCGAGTCACGGGATCAGCCTGGGTTGCGATCTCAGTCGCTCTCGCTTGGAGGCGCTGGCCTGGTAGAGATGGGAACGTGACTTCGAAATCCGGCAGCCTCCGTTCCCGCTGCCGGCGATCGGCGATGATAGTCTCCGGTATCTGCGCAACCAGCTCCATGATCTCGGTGTTCTGAAGGCTCAGGACCGGCTCCTGGGCCTGAACGAATTCGAAGTTATCCACGTACCTTTCGGCGACGGTCCCGGCATAAGGCGCTTCCAGGCTGCTGTCGTCCAGGTCGTCAAGAGCCTTCTTGAGCTGGGCTTCCAGGGAACGGATCCGCGCCTCCATTGCCTCGATGTCCTCGACCCGGGCGCCCTCTTGCGCGATCCGGAGAACCTCTTCGGCCGTCGACACATCCGCCTCGGCCACATCGCGGGCGGCGCGGCGCTGGTCGAACTCGGCCTTCGACACGTTGTCGTTCTCGTACAGCCGCTGGTAACGGTGGAAGTTGGCGGTGGCCTCCAGCAGGCGGGCGCGGGCGGCGGCGAGGTTGGCTTCAGCCCGGCGGATGTCCTCGGGCCGCGCCTGGTCCATCGCCTTGCGTTCGGCCCGGAGGGTGGCGAGCTGGGCCTCGAGGTTGCTGACCGCGGTCTGGAAGTCACGCGGGTCGATCTGGGCCAGGAGTTCTCCCTTCCTGACGGTCAGGCCTTCTTTGATGGGCAACTCGACCAGGGGACCGGAAACACGGAAGGAAAGCTGCGCTCGCTCGCTGGCCCGCAACGTTCCCGGGAAGGTGCGGACGTTGGTGCCCTCGGACTCGCCGAGAGTCACGACCTTGACCGGACGGATGGCTGGCTCGGCCTCCACTACCTCGCCGCCGCAACCGGTCATCAGCAGGGCCCCGGCGGCCGCCGCGGCGGCGAAAACGATGTTTGATCGAAATGGCAATGAGCGTTTCATGAGACTTCTTCCTAGGGATCTCAGGCCGGTCATTTCTTCACCTGGTAGCCTGCATTCTGGAAATACTCGTCAAGACGGTTGAGGAAGTCCTGCCGGTCCTGCGGCGAGCGGTAGTAGTCGAACCGGCCGACGGCGCGCTGGACCCGCATCATATCCGAAAGGTGGTTGTAGATGGCGTTGGCGGCGGCGAGGTCGGCGCTGAGAGCCCAGTTCTGGGCGTCGAGCAGACGCAGGATGTCGACCACGCCCTCAGCGTAGGAATCCGAAATAAGATCGAGATTCCGGCGGGCCGCGCTGGCGGCATCTTGGGCGAGGTCGATGCCCGCGAACGACGAACCGGCCAAGTGCAGCGCCGTGCGCACTCTCTGCTCGACCCGCAGACGAGTTGCCTGCAGATCGAGTTCGAACTGGCGGAGAGCCTCCTGGTCCCGGCTCACCTGGGCTTCTCGAAACCCGCCGTTGAAGATGTCGTAGGTTCCAGTGACCGAAATGTTCCAGTTGTAAGGGTTGGTCCACAAAGACGCCAACGGCGGGTCCGGCGCCGTGCTGCCCGTTCCGAACCGGCCCAGATAGGTCCCCGTGGCGGAGGCGGTCACATCCGGAATGTAGTAGGCACGTTTCGAGCCCTCTAGCGAACGCTGGGTGGCGCGTAGCAGGTCTTCCATCTGACGAACTTCAGGGGACTGCGCAAATGCCTCGCCGGTCATGAAGTTCCTGAAGATGTCAAAGCTGGCCGGAGATTCCACGTAGGGGCGGATCTGCTCGAAGCTGGTGACAAACTCGGGGTCGTCAAGGCCGGCCTCCTCGGTGAGGAACGGTTCCTCGAGTGGCCGGTTAAGCGTCCGGTTCAGTTGAATCTCCGCCTGGTTCCGTCTCGCATTCACATCGATGACGCTTCGCCGGTTGTTGGAGAGTTGGCTTTCCCACCGGAAGACCTCATCGCGGCCAGCCTGGCCGATCTCCACGCGCACCTGAGCCAATTCGAGGTTGGAGCGCGTCAAGGTCAAGTTGGCCTTCTGAATATCTTCGACGGTTCTGGTCCGGAGGACGTCAAGGTAGGAGAGGGACGCGTCCTCGATCACGTCCAGACGAACGGCATTGCGCACTTCTTCCCGCGCTCGTTGGTTGTGCTTCTCCACCTGGTAGTTCGTATGGGCGTTGTTGCTGTACAGTAGCTGTGAAGCGCCCAACTCGCCGTAGGCCAGCCTCTGCGGGTTCTGTCCGGCGCCGAAGCTGGATCTGTCCTTGTCGATGAAGACTCCACCTCCGGAGATGCCGAATTGGGGCAGCAGCGGGGACCGCGTCTGCCGCACGATCTGCTCTCCGACGGCTATCTGCTGGTTCGCGACGGCGAGGTCGAGGTTTACGCCCTCGGCTTCTCTGACCACTCCGGAGAGCGAAAGCGTCCGCGGGATATCCGTTCGTTCCTCGTGGACCAGTTCCGCCCCGGTCAGGGTGAGAAAAGCCGGCGAGACGCCGATCGCCCGGGCCGTGGCCATGTTAATCACCAAGGCTTCGCGCCGCTGGAAGCCGACTGGCTGCATCGCGGCCGGCTCGCCCAACAGCACCTGCTGGATATTGAGAGCCAGACGCCGGGCCCGGCGGACAAAAGTCTCAGCGCGCCCGAGGGAAGCCAGGAGTCCGAGCTCCACTTCCGGACGCCCGGATTGTGAGAAGCTGGGGAGCTTCCGCTCCACAAGACCTTTGGCCAGTTGGGCCATTTCGGCCTCCGTCGCCGGCAGCATGCTCACGTAGACGGCCTCGGTGTCTTCGGGAATCCCCTCCAGCAATTCGTCAACTGACGCGCCGCCGACAGCGTCGACCTGCTGAAGTCCGAGTTCCACCAGATTCCGCTCGATCCTGTCTTCGAGGTCCGGCACTATTTCCCGGAGCGCCGCAGTGTACAAGACGGCCAGATGGTCGTGCGGGGCGATCGAGCGAAACGCCGCCATTTCCGCCTCGAGGTCTAATCCGAGAGAGACGTAGTTCAGATTGTCGACGCCGCTCACGGCAATCTGTTCCGTCGCCTCCTCCGAGACTTGGCGCTCGATCACCTTGATCGGCATTCCCTGAGTTTCCGGCTCCACAACGATGGCGCCGAAGCACGGTTTCGGCAGCGGTCCCCGGCGGCCGATATCGGTGGAGGAGATGACGCCAAGAGCAAGCACCTGATCCACGCCGGGGTCGGCAAGGAGTTGTTCGACGGCCCGGGCAACGCCGCCCGCCGTCCAGTCGCTGACGAGTTGCTTATCCTCTGGGAAACGGATATCGAACTCTTCACCCAGTAGGCTCGTGATTTCCTGCCTGTAAGCCGCCAGTGTCTAGTCGTTCGTCCCGGATGGGCCGTCCTGAATCACGCCGATGCGGACCACCGGCTTTTGAGCCAGCGACAAGGCGGCGGTCAGACAGACCAAGACCGTCAGGCGTCGCAGCGTTCGAATCACCGAATAGCGGCTTTCCATGATTGTCAATTCCCTCGAGTCGGAGCCAGGAAACCCCTCCTGTTTTCAGTAAGACGATTCTAGCAGATACCTTTCACGAAGAAACTCAACTAATGAAACACTTGCGCGAACACATCCCCGTTGGAGAGCAGGCTCCGGTACCCGCGATAGTTCCAGGCCGGCAGGAACAAGAGACGCTTGGGCAGCTCCTTCATGACCCGCCTGCCAGTGAGTTTCTCCAGATACTTCTCGCTGTTCAGTTCCGGGTCCAGCTCCCGGTAGATGCCGTCCAACGTTGCCTGGCTCTTGATGTACAGAGCGAAGTTGCTGTCCAGCACAAACCCGTTGGTAGTTAACTCCGTGACCAGGCCGGCGTAGACCTGCATCGTGCCGCCCTTTGCCTCCAGACATTTGTCCGCCAGGGCAAGCACCTGTTGACGCTTCTCTGGATCTCTAGGCAGCCCGTTTCGCAGAAGCGCGCCGACGTTGCGATGGAGTTTCTTCCGGTTCTTCTGCTGCAACGCCAACGTGAGTTGCACCATTTCCATACGGCGCTCCCGGTTGAACTCTCCGATCAGCCCCCAATCCAGCAGGCCGATCCGATACGGGTTCTCTTGGTCGTCCGTCACGTGCATAACGTTGCCGGCGTGAGGGTCTCCATGAAAGATCGCCACTTCCGGCTTCGAGAAGAGCGAATCGTAGAGCATCACCTGCATCAGCCGCTTCGCAACGATAGTCCGTTTCTCCTGGTCTCCCGGAAAGGCTTCGTTAATCTTCTCCCCGTGGAAGAATTCCATGAAGGTCACGTTCTCGGTCGAGAAATCGAATATCCGGGGCACCGAAACCCACTTGCTGTTTCGATAGAATTCGTAGGCTCGCTTGAAGTTCTCTTGTTCTTGCGTTACCAGAAGCTCCTCGCCCAGCTTCTCTTTGAGCTCCTGGAAAAGCTCTTTGAGCGGCACGCCCTCCAGTTGATAAAACCCGGCGTTATCGTCGGCAAGATCGATCAGCCCATCGATGATCTCCAGTTCCCGCGGAAGGCCCGTCACTACATAGGGCTTGATCAGCTTGCAGACGATGTCGTCAGGCTCGGCCATGTTCTCCGATTGATAGGTCGCCCGGATTACCGCGCCAACGCTCGCCTCGGCCAGAATCTCGCCGGCGAACATGATTCGGTGCTTCTCGACCATATCCTCGCCAACATCCGACTTGATGAACCCCACCAATTCATCGCGGGTAATGGTGCTGATCCCGCTCTCCAGCGTCTGAAGGTACTTCGACACGTCTGGAGGAATCACCTCCATGCGGGCCACGATCTGCCCCAGCTTCTGAAGCGTTGGGATCTTCGAGGCCAGAACGAGGATCTTCTCTCCCCGGGGGGTGTCCGGCGGCAATTGGGACAACGTGAACAGCCGCTCGGCCAGTCGTTCTTCCGAGAGACCGTCCATGAAAGCCAGCAGGGCGTCATGCATGATGGGGAGGACGTTGTCCTGGTATTCCGGCGGGCAGAGCTCCAGCACCTGGGACTTGTGAATAAAGAGGTCGAGCAACTCGGGCTTATACTTCGCCAGCCCCATGGCCCGAATCATCTCCAGCGCCTGCTTGGGGTCGACATCCGGAAGATCCTCCGGCCCCTTCCCGCCTTGCATGAACTTCATCACCAGCTCGCGCGTCTGAGGATCCAGGTCGTTCATAACCTTGCCCATGAGTTCGAGGGCAGCCTTGCCGGCGTCGTAGGTCTTGTAGTGATCTCGCGGTGTCGGGAGCTTGACGGTGAATTGACTCTCCGCCCAGGCCTGAGCCCCAAGCAGGCAGAGAGCCAGGAGCAGCTTCGCTGAAGTTCGTACCATCGGTCTGTCTATTCTAGTGCTTTCCTCGTGGATTCCAGGATGTTAGCCAAGGATTGCCGGGGGATCTCCTGGATTGTGGACGCCATCCAGCGCATCGAAGCCGGCAGCGGAGCGCTCAGCGTGATGGCGCGGCACTCGACGATCACGCCATCATCCATCTGTTCGAAGTTGTAGTAGGAGTACATTCCCCAGAAGAAGCCGTTGTCCTTGCCCGCCGGGAGCTCCTTCTCACTGGGCGTTCCGACACCTTCAAGTTCGGCCACCTTGGTCGAGCGCGCCTGCGATTGCCACCTATTGTCGTCCACCTTGCTATATCGGATCGCGTGCTCGGTGTTGTACCCGATTGTCAGCACGAACTTCTTGATGTACTTCAGGAACACCCTGTACTCGCCGCCGTTCTCGGAGAGGATTCGGGACTCCGCGACCTCGGGGGAGTAGATGGCGCTGTAATTCCCGTAGTCCCGCATCAGTTCGAGCACATCGTCGAGGTCCTTGCCCTTAATGAAAACCGCGCCGATGAAGTCGTTGACGTCGCCTTCGTGAATGGATATGGGCTCGTCGCCCTTCCAGTTCTGGGCAACGACATCGCCGCCTCTTACCAACGCGAGCCGCTCCGCGGAATCGTCGACCCACAGGAAGTCCCCCGCCTTCGTTCGCGACTTCCAATCCTTCTCGACGTTCGCAATGTACTCGTTGTACTCGGCCACGGTCCGCGGCTGCAGCTCGGCGCCGGCCAACGGGATGGCCGGCAACAGGGCCAGGACGGCCAGCATAGTCCGGGTTGACATGGTTCGGCCCCCTAGCCGTTTCTCTACATTAGAGTAGTCTCGCACAGTTTCGGACCGCATTCTTGTTGGCTTCGGGCGCTAATAGAAGAGTGCGGCGGTGATGATGAACTGGAGCGCCAGGATGACGGGCCAATACAGAAGCTTCAGGATGAGGCTGCTGCGGTACTCCACTATCTGGATCCGGATGCTCGGCATCAAGAATAGGAAGCGGTGAACCGCCGTCACCAAGAGCGCCAGGTACACCGTGAAGTAGCTGTACTCCATGAAGACAATATCGTGTGTCTGCAGCGTGTTGCGAAGTTGAATATGAGCGACCAGAGTGACGAAGAAGAGGGCCGACGTGATCCGCATTGTGCCCGAGGGGTTGAAGCCAAGCAGCTTCGATTCCTCGACGTCCGACGTTGTCGTGACGATGACCGCGAATAACATGATGAGTATCACGGCGATGGGCACGAAATTCTGGATCGCCGGGTCCAACAGGTTCCTCTTCACGGACATGTTGAAGCGCAGCTCCGGCAAGGCGCGCTGGGCCGTTTCGCGTGAGAGCCCGAAGTCGACGTTGTACTCCCGGAACTGGTAGTCAAAATAGCAGCCAGAGAGCATCCAGCCCGGGATGTCCAAATTCTGCTTTGTGCCGGGGAGCGCGGTCGGGTTGGTGTAGACGTAGGAGGCCAGGTCGGGCTCCAGAAGCACGCCTCCAGTTGGATCGGCCGGCCAGAGACGCACGGACAAGATGTCGTGATCGAAGGGATAGCGGGAGACGTCTAGCTTCTGCCGGAGGAGGCTTTCAAAATGCCACCCCACCACTTCGTAACCGTCCTCGCGGCGGCGGTAGGCCTCCTCGATCGTGGGTTCGTAGGCGTCCGGTAGGAGAAACTGAGGTCTCTCCGGAACGGTCTCTCCGGCGGCGAACTTCTGCCACACATAACCGGTCACCATCACCTCACGAGGCGTCGTGAACTTGACCGACTCGACATAGATCCCAGTCGGGAGCGTTCGCAGGCTGGGGCGCTCTGAAGTCTGGGAGTGCAGGAACGAAGCCAGGGCGCTCCGATCCTGGATCTTTGCCACCGACACGTCTTCCTCTGAGACCTGGTTGAAGGTGACGCGGCGGATCGCTCCCACGCCGATCGCCAACACCAACGACACCAGGAAAACGGCAATCCACAGCGCCGGCTCGCGCCCGGTCCGGCGGTACATGGTCATCGACGCCCACACCGCCAGGCCGATGAACCCGAACAGCGCGAACGACACGATCCGGATTACCGCCTGGCGAAACGCCCGGTCTTCTGGGAGGACCTCATCGAGAACGCGGACGACCACGACGGCCCATCCGGCTCCCGGAACTGGCTCCGAGAAGAACCAAGAGGACTGACCGGTGACCTGACTCTCGGATTCGATGAGGATCGACTCACCGCTCAGCGCCCGTTTCACCGCGGCGGTCAGCTCGGGGTCATCCCGGTTCTCGAGGTTATCAAAGATGTTGTGCCGTTGGCGGACCAGCCTCGATTCAGGATGAATCAGAGCGTAGCCTTGCTTGGAGAGGAGCATTCCCCAGCCCCGCGCGGAACTGGAAAAGACGTCAAACCTCCGCTCCGATCCTTGAAACCGGGCCGAGACAAAGACGGCGCCCGACGGCTCCCGCTGTCCGTCCAAGGTTCGATAGAACGGCGCCGAGTAGCGGGTAATCAAGTAGCCGGAGATGGGGTCCTCGAAGGGTTCCCGCCAGCCGCCCCCATCGGAGATTGCGTCCGCGTACCACGGCTCCGATGCGTAGTCTCCCAGCGCTTCCGGACCGGCGGCTCTGTGCGAATCGCCTTCACGCACCAACAACTCGGCGCCCGCCGATGCCCAGACCACACCGGCATCCTGCAATAGTGGAAACTGCTCCACCGCCTCCCGAAGACGGGCGGTGACCGTCCCACGCGCCAGTTCACCGGCGGAGACCTCACCGGCGATCGATTCGACGGCGGCGGCGGCCTTTTCGACTCTCGTTCCGATCTCCGCAGCCGCGGACCGGGCTTCCTCGCGAGCGGCTTGCTTGGTGACTTCAATGACGGCGCTACGTTCTGACAAGAACTGCCAGGTCAGGAAGATCGCGGCGGCCGCGCCGGCCAAACCGGCGAGCAGGAAGCCGTAGGATACGCGCCGGGCATTCATGTCGAGCACGCTTTCCATTCTCGCAGGCCATGTCAAGGGTCATCGATGCGCAGCTTGAACCGGAGCGTTGGCGCGAACATGTTACAACAGTAATTCGGAATGTGCGGGATAGCCGGATTCACCCACCGAGGCGGTTCCCCGAGCCCCGAGCTGATTGAACGCGCAACGCGTGCGCTCACGCATCGGGGGCCGGATCAGCAAGGCACGTTTGAGACGAACGACGTGTCGCTAGGCGCCGTGCGTCTCCGCATCATCGACCTCGAAGGAGGAGCGCAGCCGCTCCGGAGCGGCGACGGCGGCACGGTGATCGCCTTCAATGGCGAGATATACAACCATGTCGAGCTTCGGGCGGAACTCGAGCAACGCGGGCATCGGTTTCATTCCCGCTCGGACACCGAGGTCGTCCTCCATGCTTTTCTCGAGTGGGACACGGAGTGTTTCGCAAGGCTTCACGGGATGTTTGGTCTCGCTCTGTGGCGGGAATCCGGGAAGCGGCTGGTGTTGGCCCGGGACCGCATGGGGATTAAGCCGGTCTACTATGTCCGGCGCGGCGCCGAACTGCACTTTGGCTCTGAGTTGAAGGCGATTCTGGAGCACCCGGATGTGGAGCGGCGAATCGACTTGGAGGGGTTGGGCGGCTACCTCTCTTGGAACTGGATTCCTTCGCCGCATACGTTGGTGGATGGCGTTCAGAAGCTTCCGCCGGGCCATTGGCTCGAATGGCGCGACGGCGGGATAACCACGGACTCGTATTGGCGGTTGGAAGGGGCCAAGCGGGAGTGGACGCTTGGGGAAGCGAAAGAAGAGCTGGATTTCCTCCTCCGGCGGTCGGTGAAGGAGCACCTGATCTCGGACGTACCGCTGGGTGTCTGGTCGAGCGGCGGCATTGATTCCTCGACGGTGGTGCATTACGCATCGGAGCAGGCCGGTGATCGCCTGAAGACCTTTTCGGTTTCCTTCCTCGGCCGGAGTTTCGATGAGAGCCGTTGGTTCCGGGAGGTCGCGGGACAATATGGCACGGACCACCATGAGTTCGATCTGAACCCGGAAGAGAGCATCGTCGATGCGATCCAGCAGATGTCCTGGAACTCCGATGAGCCCAGCGCCG
>Ga0180436_10003090_pt1 | contig 15422 bp, 13 predicted proteins | sample SS_ome_2_FD_132434 | JGI IMG/M metagenome (GOLD analysis project Ga0180436, IMG submission 132434) | Hypersaline lake sediment archaeal communities from the Salton Sea, California, USA - SS_3_S_2 metaG | ecosystem: Environmental > Aquatic > Non-marine Saline and Alkaline > Hypersaline >...
ATGTATAATAATCTTAATAGAAAACAAAAAGGAAACTGACAGTAAAGATGGAGAAAACAACCCGAATCGATGAGCTTGTCGAAATTTTAAACGAACATAACTATAACTACTATACTCTGGATAACCCAACCATCAGCGACAGCGAATACGATACGCTCTACGATGAACTCGCCGCCCTCGAAAAGGAAACCGGCTACTTTCCGGAAAACTCACCCACAAAACGAGTGGGAGGAGAGACCTTGGCGGCTTTCGAAAAACACACTCATATTGCACCGCTTTTGAGCCTCGATAAAGCGAAGGACAAAGCGGAACTTTTGGCATGGGAAAAACGAGCTAAGAAGATTCTCCCTGATGCAAAATTCATATATACTCTCGAATATAAGTTCGACGGACTTACTATAAACCTTACCTATGATGGAGGCAGACTCGTAACCGCAGCGACAAGGGGAAACGGAGAAATCGGAGAGAACGTAACTGAGCAGATAAAGACGATTAAAACCGTGCCGCTCACAGTGCCGTATCCAGGACGATTCGAAGCCCAAGGCGAAGCGATTATGCACCTTTCGACCTTGAAGGAATACAATAAAAAAGCGGATATTCCGCTCAAGAACGCAAGGAATGGCACAGCAGGAGCGATAAGGAATCTAGACCCGAAAATCACGGCGAAAAGAAAGCTCGATGCATATATCTACAATATCGGATATATCGAAGGGAAAAAGTTCGAAACCCATACCGAAATGATGCAGTTTCTAAAGAAAAACGGGTTCAAGGTTTCGGAATATTTCAAAACATACAGTAATATGGAAAAACTCCTTGAAGAACTTGAAAAAGTTGAACTGACAAAAGACAGGCTGGATTTTCTAATCGATGGAATGGTGATAAAGCTCGACGATATAAAGATGCGGGAGACTTTAGGGAGCACGGAAAAGTTCCCTAGATGGGCGGTAGCGTATAAGTTCGAAGCGGAGGAAGTGACAACAAAGATTCTCTTGGTTCGCTGGGAGCCGGGCAGAACAGGAAAGATGACTCCGCTCGCACATGTCGAACCTGTGGATATCGGAGGAGTTACAGTTTCCAAGGCGACGCTGAATAACTACGGCGATATCCTCCGAAAGAACGTGAAAGTCGGCGGCAGGGTCTTTATTCGCCGCTCAAACGACGTAATCCCCGAGATTTTGGGCAATGCTGATGAGCAAGGCAGAGAGATTGCAAAACCCGCAGTTTGTCCTGCCTGCGGCATGGAGCTTGAAGAGGAGGGCGCAAACCTGTTCTGCAGAAACTCTGTTTCGTGCGAACCGCAGATGGTTTCAAGTCTTGCGCACTTTGCCTCGAGAGATGCAATGAATATCGAAACCTTCAGTGAAAAAACAGCGAAGACCTTGATTGAAAAGCTTGGAGTAAAGGACGTTGCGGGGCTTTATGAGCTGGATTTTGAGAAAGTAAAAGCTCTTGAGGGTTTTCAGGATAAAAAAGCGGAGAACTTGAAAAACGCTGTCGAAAGAAGCAAAACCCCGAGCTTAGCGAGCTTTATCTATGCTTTGGGAATATCGAATGTCGGGAAGAAAACAGCTAAGGATTTAGCGAGCACATTTAAGAGCTTTGATGGTATAAAAAACGCACCAACCGAGGAGCTCATCGCCGTACCGGATATCGGCGAAATCGTAGCAAAATCAGTTACGGATTTTTTTGCACATAGCGAATATATGACCGTAGTCGAAAGACTGTTCAAAGAAGGAGTTAAGCCGCAGGAAGATACGCAGACGATAGAGAAGAATGAAAAGATAAGCGGAAAAACCTTTGTTTTGACGGGTACGCTCCCGACCTTGAAGCGAAGCGAAGCACAGGAGAAAATCGAAAATGCAGGCGGAGAAGTCACATCTTCCGTAAGCAAAAAGACGGATTATGTTCTCGTCGGAGAAAACGCAGGATCCAAGCTCACCAAAGCGGAGCAGCTGGGAGTTGAAGTGATAGACGAAGAAACGTTTTTGAGTTGGTTTTAAGCGTAAACTGTGGTATTATATGTGATGGTTTTAAACTGATAGGAAAAACCCGTTAATAGGATTTTATTTTTATATAAGGAGAGAAAAATGCGAGTAAGCGAAGAGGAAGTAAATAGAATCGCAAACCTGTCCCGATTGAAGATGGGGGAGGATATCAGTCAGATGCAGAAGAACTTGGAAGACGTGCTCAGCCATTTTGAGAAACTAAACGAGCTGGACACATCGAATGTCAAGCCCACAGCGCATATTCTGCCTGTTGAAAACGTATACAGAAAAGATGAAGTGGTCGAAAGCATGGACAGGGATCTTTTGACGGATAATGCACCTCAGCGTGAGGATGGATGTTATATAGTACCGAAGATTGTTGAGTAAGGTTTTTAGAGAGGAAACAAGATGGAATCATACGAGTTGACGTTAAAACAGACGATTAAGAAGATAAAGAGCGGCGAGCTTTTGCCGAGCGAGCTTACAAAGGATTATATCGAGCGGATCAAGAGCGTAGAGGGCGATATTGATGCGCTTAATGAAACCGAGTTCGACAGTGCTCTTAAAAAAGCTAAGGATATGGACGAGAAGATCAAATCCGGAAAGGCAGGAGCCTTGGCGGGAGTGCCGTATATCCTAAAGGACAATATGTGCACAAAGGGTCTTAAGACGACCTGTTCTTCCAGGATTTTAGGGGATTTTGTACCGCCGTATAATGCAACAGTGGTGGACAAGTTAGCGGAAGCGGATGCGGTATTGCTTGCAAAAGCTAATATGGACGAATTCGCAATGGGCTCTTCGACTGAGAACTCCGCTTTTAAAAAGACAAATAACCCTTTCGATTTTTCGAGAGTGCCCGGAGGTTCCTCGGGAGGAAGCGCAGCAGCAGTGGCATCAAAGCAGGCGGCGTTTGCACTCGGTTCGGATACCGGAGGTTCAATCCGCCAGCCGGCATCATATTGCGGAGTTGTCGGGATGAAGCCGACTTATGGTGTAGTATCGAGATACGGGCTGGTGGCGTTTGCTTCTTCATTGGATCAGATCGGACCGCTCACCAAGACAGTCGAGGACAGCGCGATAGTGCTTAATGCGATTGCAGGACACGACAAAAAGGATTCGACTTCGATAAGTGCGGAATTCTCGGACTTTACAGAAGGACTGGATAAAGATATAAAAGGTATGAAAATCGGCGTGCCGAAGGAATATTTCGGGGTGGGACTGGACAGCGAAGTAAAAGCATCGATAGACAAAGCGATTAAGACCTTTGAGGAGTTAGGTGCGGCAGTCGAAGAAACAAGTCTTCCGACTTTTGACTATGCTCTTTCAGCGTATTATATAATCTCGTCTGCTGAAGCGACTTCAAACCTTTCGAGATATGACGGTGTAAAATACGGATATCGTGCTGACGAGTTCGAGGATATTGTCGATTTATATAAGCAGACAAGAACTGAGGGGTTCGGCGATGAAGTAAAGCGCAGAATTATGCTCGGAAACTATGTCTTGAGTTCAGGATACTATGATGCGTATTACTTAAAAGCGCAGAAGATAAGAACGCTTATAAAACAAGATTTTGACAACCTTTTCGAAAAATATGATCTGATACTCTCGCCGACGGCACCGTCTGTCGCGTTCAAAGCAGGGGAGAAGGAAGATCCGATGGCGATGTATATGATAGATATTTATACGGTGCCGATAAATATAGCGGGACTTCCGGCGATTTCAATTCCAAGCGGGCTTAACACAGAGGGTATGCCTATAGGGTTGCAGCTTATAGGAAAACCGCTTAGCGAAAAAACGATATTGAATGCAGGACATAGATTTGAGCAGGCAAGGGGAGACTTTCCTCTGCCGAAGCTTTAGCAAAGGAGTGAAGACTATGAAATATGAAACAGTTGTGGGTCTCGAGGTCCACGTTGAGCTTTCGACGAATACAAAGATTTTTTGCTCCTGTGCAAACGAGTTCGGCGGAGAGCCGAACACACACGCCTGCCCGATATGCACGGGTATGCCGGGTGTGCTTCCCGTATTGAACGAAAAGGTTGTGGAATATGCCGCAAAAGCAGGCTTGGCGTTGAACTGTGAAATTGCTAATTTCTCAAAGATGGACAGAAAAGGGTATTACTATCCGGATCTGCCGAAAGCTTACCAGATATCCCAGTTCGATTTACCGATATGCAATAACGGATATGTGATGATAAACACGGACGGGAAAGAGAAGAAAATCAGGATTTTGAGAATCCATATGGAGGAGGATGCAGGAAAGCTTCTGCATGAAGGAACGTTGGGCTCAAAGGTGGATTACAACCGATGCGGAGTTCCGCTGATCGAAATTGTCACAGAGCCGGACTTGAGAAGTGCGGACGAAGCGAAGGATTTCTTGGACACTTTGAAAGCCGCTATGGAATACGTCGGCGTTTCGGACTGCAAGATGGAGGAAGGCTCACTACGCTGCGATGTGAATGTATCCGTACGTCCTTTAGGCAGCGAAAAGCTTGGGACAAGATGTGAGATGAAGAACGTAAACAGCTTTTCGGCAGCATATAAAGCGATTAAATACGAAGCCCAAAGGCAGATTGAACTTTTGGAGGACGGGGAGGAGATCGTTCAACAGACCAGAAGATGGGATGACGAAAAAGGCAAGACCTTTGCGATGCGCGGGAAAGAAGAAGCCCATGATTATCGGTATTTCCCCGATCCGGATCTCGTGCCTGTGGTTTTGACTGATGAACAGATTGAGGGATACAGAAAATCTTTGCCGGAACTCGCTTCTGCGAAGAAGGGAAGATATATCGAAGAACTCGGACTTTCCGAATACGACGCAGGTGTTCTTACCAGTTCAAAATATATTGCGGATTATTTTGAAACGGCGTTAAAAGAATATGACAAACCTAAAAAACTCGCAAACTGGGTTATGGGAGATTTGCTCCGCATTTTGAAGGACGAAGGAATTCTGCCTGAGAATATGCAGAGCAATCCGAAGCTGATGGTTGAAGCGATGAAGCTCGTAGATGATGGAGTGGTAAACGTTACGGTCGGAAAGAACGTCTTCGAAGAAGCCTTTAGGACGAATAAGAAGCCGGAACAGATTGTCGAAGAAAAAGGCTTAAAGCAAATCAGCGATACGGGTGAGCTTGAAAAAATGATAAAAGAACTCATAGCGGAAAACCCGAAACCTGCCGAGGATTACAGAGCAGGGAACAAAAAAGCTCTGACTTTCTATGTCGGGCAGATTATGAAAGCCACAAAAGGCAAAGCAAACCCGAAAATCGTAAACGAAATTATTATAAAAGAGATTGAGGGATAAGAAAAACATATAAACAAACAGTCGATTGAATATATCGGCTGTTTTTGTTTATCAAGATGATTTTTGTTGAATATATGAAACGACTAATGTATAATATGCCAATGGATACAAAATATATAAGAATACGAGGATAATATGAAAAGGATAAAAATTATAGCAGCAATGCTTATCCTGGTGATTGTTTTTGGCTTGTTTGCCGGATGCAGTACAAAGGGAAGCGAAGGGAATACTGAGAACCTGCCTGTTGAGGCAGGAAGCAACCCAATCAAAGAGGAAAAAAAGCAAAGCGATTACAGCAAATCAGAAACGAGGCTTGCTCGAGATCAGTGGGAAGGAAACGTATTTTCAAATGATTATATAGGTCTTTCGTTGACCATACCTGACAACTGGACGGTGATGAGCGATGAAGAGTTAGCAGAGACTATGGGTGTAACTTATGATCTTATCAGTGAGGGGTTGGATAAAAAAACAGCGGATATCGTTGAAGGTGCACTGATTCCTCTTATGATGGCGTATCAGGGGGATGATATCTATTATTCGAGTTCAAATATCAATGCCGGAGCTGAAAGGCGTCTAATTAAGCCAAATATGGAGTTATCGATTATTGAAGTACAAAAAATGACCAAGGAAGTGTTTTTGGATATCGGTGAAGTGTATTTTAGTGATATAGAAATGGTGACCATGAACGGTATAGATGTATACTTTACAACCAATGAGATGGATCTATACGACGGACAAATTCAGCAGTATCAAAACATGTATATGTACTATAAAAACGGATATGTAGTAAGTGTCGTTGTGACGACTGATGACAAGTCTAACCCCGACATTCAAGGGATAATTGAATCTATAAATATCGAATAGTCTAATTTAAAAAAGAAAACAAAAAACCAGAGGCGTTTAAACAAGACCTCTGGTTTTTTGTTTTGACCTACTCTTTGGAATTAAGTGTTTTCATCGAAAGAATATGAATGCTGACTCCGATACCAACTGCGGCAAGTATTATTCGAACATACCAAATGTCAACGAAGTATGCGGAAACAGCCAAGGAAACCCATAGGAATATCAATGCTCCGATTTTTGTGTTTCGCTTAATCGCCTTGTGCTCCATATAGTTTCTTATAGGCTCTCCGAAATACTTGTGATTGACAAGCCAATCATAAACTCGTTTGGAGCTTTTTAGATAGCAGAAAGCGGATAACAACAAAAACGGTGTTGTAGGCAAAACAGGCAGAAATATACCGACTATGCCGAGAGCCAAGGATAAAGAACCTGCTATAAAGAAAAAAACTTTTTTACCAGAACGTATCAATTGTTAAAATCCTTCTATCAGTGATTTATTGTTTGATCCTGAGATTTAACTTTACTAAACAGTATTGACTATTCAGACCAATAAATCAAGAGTTTTATTTATCGGGTGCTTAAGTAAGTCATAATAAAAATCAAAGAAGATAAAAGCTTTTTATGTTATACTTAAGACATAGGAGAGCAAGGATGAAAATCGGGAAATTTTCCAGCGAAAAACTAAATGAGATTATAATCTCAAAAATAAATCATAAGCGCAAGGAAGTTGTGCTTTCGGCTAATGTAGGCGAAGACTGTGCTGCGATAGACCTCAAAGATTCTTTATGCGTAGTAAGCACAGACCCTATAACAGGTGCGGTGAATGATGTTGGGGCTTTAAGCGTACATGTTTCGGTAAACGATATAGCGTCCTCCGGGGCAGAACCTGTCGGTATACTTGTAACGATACTCGCACCGCCGAGCTCTGATTATAACGAGATTGAGAGTGTTGTTGAGCAGATATCAAGGACCTGCGACGAATTGAACCTCGATATAGTTGGAGGGCATACAGAAGTTACGGATGCAGTGAACAGAATCGTAGTTTCGACAACGGTACTCGGCAAATGCGAACGGGATAATTTAGTGAAATCTTCCGGTGCAAAGGCAGGGGACAGCATAATAATAACAAAGCATATAGCTCTCGAGGGAACATCGATTATTGCGAAGGACTATGAGGATAGTCTAGAAAACGTTCTCACCCGAGAGCAGATCGAAGCCGCAAAACGTCTCTCAGCAAGTTTAAGTGTGCTTACGGAAGGAACGATTGGAGCAGAAAATGGCGCAACATCTATGCACGATATAACCGAAGGGGGAATATACGGCGGTTTGCATGAAGTATGTGAATCCGCAAAAGTAGGTGCGGTAATAGAAAGAAACTTAATCCCCATCCTCCCCGAAACGAAGGTAGTATGCGACCATTTCGGTCTTAACCCTTATAGGCTGATATCATCAGGCAGCATGTTGATTACGACACCTGAGCCCGAAAAACTATTGAAGGAGCTTGAATTCGCTGGTATTATGGCTATGGTTATCGGTAAGATTACCGAGAGGGGAATATATGCGATTGTTGACGGCGAGAAAGTAGAAATCGATCCTCCGAAACCGGACGAACTTTTTAAATTGATATAATATCCATTTATTCAAGAAACCTTTGACTTTTAGACATAAAAAATATATAATATCTACCGAACAATTTTTGAAGCATAAACAATTATATATTGTGCGAGGGTGGCGGAACAGGCAGACGCGCACGGTTGAGGGCCGTGTGGATTAACCTCCATGTGAGTTCGATTCTCATCCCTCGCACCAAATAAAAACTGAACACCGAAGAGGTGTTCTATTTTTATTTGAACGGAAGAGAATCGAACTCTGAGAGGGCGAGAGGCGTAAATAAAGCGTCATTGTATTGACGCTTTTAGCCGAGCGGTGTGAGGGAAGGCTTTGCGGAGCAAAACGAGCGAGCAGGAGGGAATGCGAAGCATTACCTTGTTTAATGATAGGCGATTTTTTATTTCCATGGATTTAACAAATGATAGAATTTATTTGATGTGACAAACCCGCGTAAGTAAGGAATTTTAGGGCATTTTGCTATTGAAAGTCTTTTGTATTTTTGGAGTTAGAAAATCCCCAAATGTCACAAATATGTCACGGGAGAATTTGGAAACTATCAAATGTTAATAAATTGTTTATTTGTATCCACTTGTGTCTAGTTATTTAATGTTATTCACAGATTTCTGCTTTACACTAATAGATGATGAATCAAAATCGAGGAAGAGCACTACGGAACATTGATAAACTCTATCTCACTAAAGTGCATATCATTTTTACAATCTAGGCATTTCACTCGCTTTTTCTTACTCGAGGAAAAAAAGTAAATACTGAAACCAATTGCAACTACAAGGCTAACTATCCAGATAACCATAAATGGTATTAAAAATGTTGAGTAAATAAGCTTTTCCATAAAAACGCTGCCTATAATTCCTATACCTAAAAATATAGACCAAATTTGTCCAACCAGCTTTGTTTTCTCATTGTATGGCCGTAAATTTTTACTTTCGCACTTGTTGCATGCAAATGACGGTAATTCGCTTTTGCATTCTGGACATGATTTATGCTTTTTCAGAGAAACCATTGTTTTGCAATTCGGACAAGAAACTATCATATATTCCTTATTTCCAAGCAGCCTATTTAATTTGGAAAGATCCCCTGAATCATCAAAGAGTACAGAGCTTTTTTTCATTTTTGATGCTTTCACTAATGAGATTATACTCGGTATCCAAATATAAACGGGTAATATTACAAACACGTACCACCCCTTACTCATTCCCGCAATCTTTAGGTTTTTTACAAGGAAGTATAAAGGCAAAGCCCAAAAAATAATCACTATTATTATCCAAGTTATTACTTCTAAAAACATATCACTTACCTCCAACATGTTAATCTAATTTGCACACACCACCGTACTTTGAGATCACCCTAGACTATTAATAATATCAAAATGCTTAAAAAAGAAGAAAAATCAGAATCAGTGCCGTTTACTTTCAGTCACTATAAAAATACGATTCTTAAAATCTTATTGCAAGTTCCACCATGAATCAACTTTACATTGACCTTCACTATTATCACCGACAGCAAAGACTGTTCCACTCTCATTGATACTGACCGAATGAGTTCCTCCTGCTGAAATTGTTGATATATCGATCCAAGCTCCTATCTTACATTGTCCCTCATTTGCTCTGCCTACGGCAATTACTTTTCCATTATCTTTAAGGCCCAACGTATGGCTATTGCCTGCACTGATTTCAACTATTGTCTTCCACCCCTTAACATTACAACACCCAGTTCTTTCATTTCCTGCCGCAACAATTTTTCCGTCTTTTTTTAGTCCAACTATATGACTATTCCCCATACAAATTGCTGAAATATCACTCCAACCCTTTGTAGCATTTAGTGAACCTGCATTATATCCAACAACTGCAACTGTTCCATCTTTTTTCAGTACAGCAGAATCATAATCTCCTGCAGCAACTGAAATAACATTTTTCATACCTTCAACTTCACATTGACCATCATTATTCCATCCTACTGTTACTACTGTTCCATCTTCCTTAAGCCCAATAGTATGTGACGCTCCCGCTGAAACAGCCTTAATATTATTCCACCCTTTTGTATTGCACTGTCCATTTGCATTGTTCCCTGTTGCTAATACCGTTCCATCTTTTCTAAGCCCAACACTATGACCGCCACCTGCTGAAATCGCTTTTATGTTGCTCCAGCCACCTACATCACATTGTCCTGAGCTATTCCAGCCTGTTGCTATCACTGTTCCGTCTTCTTTCAAGCCAACAGTATGGCCCGATCCTGCAGAAATTGCTATAACTTTAATTCTAGATAACATTGCTCTCTCCTCCTTATTTTAGGGTTATCTACCCAATACTACGATAATTTCATTAACCTTGTTGGAAAACAACTTTACTAAGGGTTTGCTTATTAGAAAATAAAAAAACCATCCCCTTCTGAAAGAATGATTTGAAGATTCAAATATCAATTATATTAGATAAATTTACTATTAAGAATTATTTGATAAATAAATTTTCAGCACTTCCAGCTCGGGTAAAAATCTATTCGCTGTCATTTTACACCCTATATTTCAGTATGTCAATTTATAGATATATCAAGTAATAACTGTTAGTCATATAATTTTTATACTACTCTAAATTATGGATACAACTCAAGTGATATCGGTATTTAAATTCCTTTTACTAATCCTTTTATACATTATACTTGGAATATTTATCCAACTTCCCAACCGCCTTCCTCTTCTGCTCTTCCAAAACATGCCCATATACATCAGCAGTAATGGATATGCTTGAGTGCCCCAGTATCTCCGATATCGTCTTTAAATCAACACCCTCCATAATTAGCAGACTGGCCGCAGCATGTCTTAAATCATGCAACATATGACCTTGGGGGGCGAAAAACTATTAGGTAAAAATTCCGCAAATCGATAAAAAAATTGAAACATCCTTTTTATTAATAGCATATACCGAACAAAACCAATTAATTAGTCACATTATCGCACGTGTCGCGCACAGTGGCAACGTGTCGTATTAAATAACACTCCAAATATATATACCCATAGAAAAATTTACTCGCACACATGGGCACGTGTGGGCAGAAAATTATATCTACAATTAAATTTTGATAAATCCGCAATTAATCTCAAATTTCTTTTCTAGTGAAAAACATATAATAAGATGGGAGAAAAATGACGTTTCTTGAGTACTTTTTCTGGAGCGATTTCTTGTATTTTCATGCTATCTTTTTAGTGATATATTGGTAAAAAATATACAAAGCCATCAGTGAAAGATGTAAGAGGGAGAGAATGAGTGATAATTTCCTTGACTAAAGCTGACTATTATACTCTCGTATCATACTGTCAGCAATTTAACACAAGCTCCAGTACAGCATTTCAATGTTTTGATTAGGATTTTTAGCTGGAGAGAGAAGCTGATAATAAAAATATTTTACTATAAGAAAAAAAATTTCTTGAAAATCGCTAAATTGTATGCTAATAATAGATAGTAAGTGAGATATTTAAAGGAAACATTAGCAATATGAAAACAACTTTAGATAATATGAAATATATTTTAAATAAGCAACAGAAAATTCTAAATTCAAAGTTTTTTTCGCTTGCACTTCCAATAGCTTTTCAAAACCTCCTTAGCAGCGTTGTGGTATTCATCGATATAGCTATGATATCAAGACTGGGTTCTGCTTCTATTGCCGCCGTTGGAATATGCAGTAGATGGACATTTTTAATTAATATATGCATCTTTGGAGTATGCGCAGGTTCTGCTGCATTTACATCGCAATATTGGGGAGCAAGGGAAATAAAAGGTATAAAAAGCACATATGGAATCAGTATATTCGTTGTGATGGTGTTTTCCGGACTATTCTGTTTGGCTGCTCTAATTTTTCCAAAAGAAATGCTGAGGATTTTTACAAATGATAGTGAGGTAATTTCAATAGGAATACCGTACTTAAAGATTATGGGGATTAGCTGGATTGCTCTAGGTATATATAGTACTACTTCAATTATATTGCGTGCAATGGAAAATGTCAGGCTGCCTCTTATAGCAGGAGTTATTGCTACTGTGTTCAATATTTTATGCAACTGGATATTTATTTTCGGAAAGTTTGGCATATCTCCTATGGGAGCAAAAGGTGCAGCTCTTGGTTCCCTTATGGCATTTAGCTTATACGCACTAATACTGATTATTTTTTCTTTAATGAAGCACCCGTCATTATGTAAGAATATTTTTTCGTCGTTTTCCAAATGGGAAATAGAATTCGTTGCTCGGTTTACAAAAATATCCCTTCCAGCATTAATCAATATTGTGTTTTGGGGAGTTGGTACAAACATATACTCAATCATACTGGCAAGACAAGGCGTCGATAACTATGCTGCATACTCTATTTTCTCATCGGTGGAACACGTATTCAGAACGTTTTTTTCCGGAATGGCAAGTGCATGTGCGATTCTAATAGGTATATCGATCGGGGGAAATAATAGAGATGAAACCATTTTGATAGCAAAACAAGCTTTGGTAATTATACCCTCAATGAGTGTTATTGCAGGAGCAATTATATTATTTTCACACAAGTTTATATTGAGAATGATGAACATTCAGGATGAGCAGGTGTTGATTACGGCAAGTAATCTGTTCAAAATATATACAGCTTTTCTTCCTATATATATGATAACCTATATAAGCATTATCGGTATATTCAGAGCCTCCGGAGACACATCCTCCGGACTGATTATCGATGGAGTAAATTTATGGCTTATAGGAATTCCTCTAACATGGATTCTCGGCATGGTTGTGCAAGCACCCTTTGAATATGTATTCATAGGTGTTATGTGTGAGAGTGTATTGAAGTGTGTTATGTGTTTAATCAGGTTTAGATCAAGAAAGTGGATAAAGAAAATCGCATTATAAAGCTTTTGTATATTTGATTTACTCTATTAAATATTCACAAGACAGAAAGCAGCTACAGAAAGATCAATCGTGTCTCTGCTTCAATTCTAAAAGTATAAAAAATAAAGGAGTATTATTATCGAAAAATTTAAAATTATAAGACTAAAAGAAAAATATGAGAAGGAACTTTTCGAAAGCGTACTTCCGTTTTGGGAAAAGCACTCAATAGATAATGAGTACGGAGGCTATATACATTATTTAGACGCTAAAGGCAATGTGCTTTGTGATGATAAGGGGGTATGGCTCCAAGGCAGAGAGTGCTGGATGTTCTCCAAACTTTACAATTCTATTAAAAAAAATCAAAAGTGGCTGGATTATGCAAAATACGGCTATGATTTTTTGAGAGAAAACTGCTTTGATGACAGAGGGAGGATGTATTTCAGTGTTACGCGAGAAGGTGAGCCGCTTAGGATGAGAAGATATTATGTAAGCGAATCTTTTATGGTAATGGCAGCCGCCGAATATTCGATTGCCAGCGGAGATAGTGATGCAAAAGATTTCGCGCTCAAATTATTTGATACTTTGTGCGGATATTATTTTAATCCTGATGAGAATTTGTTTCCAGCAAAAACGAATCAGACAACTCGCCCTTCAATGGGGCATAACGGCCCAATGATGATTATTGGAACAGCACAATTGTTGAGAGATTGCTTTGGAACAGAGGAATATGATTCTCTAATAATGGAGCAGATAGAATTGATTTTTGAAAAACTATTAAAGCAAGAGCACAAGGCATTGCTTGAGATGGCAACACCAAACGGAGACATAATAGATACGCCTGAAGGCAGAATTGTTTGTCCGGGAAACTCTGTAGAAACAGCATGGTTTTGCCTAAAGGAAGGAATATACCGTAAAGATGAGAGGATGATTGATACAGCATGTAATATTTTGGAATGGTCGTTTGAAATGGGATGGGACAAAAAATATGGTGGCCTATTCACTTTTATAGATATTAAGGGCTTACCTTGTGAAAAGGTAGAATGGGATATGAAATATTGGTGGACGCATACAGAACTAATATATGCAGCTTTGCTGGCGCACTCAATAACTGGTGAGGATAAATTTGAGAAAATATTTGACAAAGCAAACAAGTATGCTTTTAGTAAGTTCTCCGACCCAGTAAATGGCGAGTGGTACGGATATTGCCATAGAGATGGAAGCGTTGCATTGAAGATTAAAGGAAGCATGTTTAAAGGCGGATATCATGTACCAAGGCTGCTTTTGTATAGTATCAAACTATTTGAGGAGATGCTGGCTGAAGCTGAGTGAAGTTTACATACAATATAAGCGACGATTGCCTCCACTTGTAGATCAAAAAACAGTGGAGTAGAGTTAGCTGACGTGTTGGCATGATATTAGTTTCTCTGGAATCATGATGATAATTCTAATATATTTAGTAGTGAGAACAAATAGAGGAGAAGGGGCATGAGATCTTTAGGGATTGAGTTTACGGACAGGAACAAAATATCGACGATTATTGAAGAAGTCGAACTGAAAAGTGATTACCAGATTCTATGCAAATCAGAGATTTCTCTTATAAGTATAGGAACAGAGCTTAGGTGTCTTAAAGGGGAAATTGACAAAGATACAAACTGGTTTGAATGGATTAAGTATCCTTTTAAGCCGGGATATTCGATGACAGGAACGGTTATAGAAACCGGAAAGAGTGTCAAAGATTTTAAGGCTGGGGACAGAATTGTAACACAGCAGCCACACTGTCAGTACTTTGTTGAAAAGCCTGACAACCAGTTTTTGATGAAGATACCTGAGGGTATATCTTTTAAAGAAGCCTCATGGCAGGTGCTCGGATGTATTACTCAACTTGGTGCAAGAAGACCAGAGATAAAGTTTGGAGACGATGTGGGGATAATTGGATTAGGAATGCTTGGTCAACTTGTTACGCAGTACTTAAAAATTATGGGGGCCAGGAAGATTGTTGCGATTGATCTTTCTAAAGAAAGATTAGAGGAGGCAAGGAGGGGCGGAGCAACTCACTTGATTAATGCAGATGCAAAAGAGGCTAATAAAGAGATAAGTGAGATTACAAACAACAGAATGCTTGATGTAGTTTATGATATTACCGGTCTTCCCAAGGTGCTATCCGCAGCAACAAAACTAGTGAGGAAACTTGGGAAGGTCGTTCTGTTGGGTGATAATACTCAGCCGTCAAAACAGTTTTTGGGACCTAATGTAGTAAGTGACTCGATTAGTGTTTTGGGGATTCATGGAAGCATGTGCACAGAGGTTTCAAATGAGTTTAATCGTTGGACATGGAAAGAGATGGCGGCATTGTTTTTTGAGTTAATTTTAGATAATAGGATTAAGGTTGGAAATTTAATTAAAAATATTTATTCTCCATTGGAAGCGGTGAAAGCATATGAGTGGCTGAGAGATGAGAAACCTGAAACGACAGGTGTTGTTTTTGATTGGTCAAAAATCGATTAGGAGGAAATGGAAAAATGAAGAAGGTTGGTGTTGGGATAGCAGGACTTGGAAGCATATCGGAAAGACATGTGAGCGCTATCGAAAAAAGTGATGGATTAGAATTGGTGGCGATTTGTCATCATAGAAAAGAGCACTTGGAAAAAAGGGCGTCTGAATGGGGGATTAAAAGTGCTTATGTAGAATATAGTGATATGCTTGAGGATGAAAAAGTGGATGCTGTTATAATAGCAACGCCGAATAATCTCCATGCTTCGATGACAATCGAAGCGATTGAAGCGAACAAACATGTTCTTTGCGAAAAAC
>Ga0180436_10003091_pt1 | contig 15415 bp, 14 predicted proteins | sample SS_ome_2_FD_132434 | JGI IMG/M metagenome (GOLD analysis project Ga0180436, IMG submission 132434) | Hypersaline lake sediment archaeal communities from the Salton Sea, California, USA - SS_3_S_2 metaG | ecosystem: Environmental > Aquatic > Non-marine Saline and Alkaline > Hypersaline >...
CGATCTCACAGTAGTCACGCGTCGCTTTGCGAATCTCTTTAACCGGCAAAGACTTGACCCGCGCGATGATCGGTTCAAGTTCCATAATGTGTTCGGATGCAATGGCGTTAGGGCGGCAAGGGCGATTATGATTGCCTGGGCGAAAAGTGGCGATTGTAATAGCGGGCAGGGCAGCAGCATTGTTCCAAACACAGTCTCAGTTGAAAATCTACAGATTGGAAAAAAACGAGAATCTAGTGGGAATTCGGTGCATGCACTTTTCGATCGGGCACTAACAATAATAATTTTAGACTGTTAACAAAGATCGCAGAGACTGTCAAGACGCATCAGACGGCGCTTGAGCGTCTATTTCCGGTGTGCCGGGAATCCGGGCGCGGGCCCCCGGGCAACCCCTTGCACCCGCGCCAGAGTTCGGCCGCTGTTTCCCTGAAAGCGGGCACAAACCAGTCACCGGGCTGCAGCACGGCGCCAGCACCCAGGTGGGCGGCCTCCTGGCCCTTGTTGGGCGTAAATGTGCCGATACGCCCCTGACGCTGCATGTTCAACAAGCGCTCACCAAAACGGCGGGCCAGCAGCATGGCCCGGTGCAGCCCGGTGAGCAGTTCCTAGGACCCCGGGGAATATTGGCCTTGATTCTTCCCCAACCCTTTTTATGTTATGATTCATATTTTCAGGATTGTGAACTTGAAAACGCCACAGACAGGATAGCCCATGCCCCGCATTACCATTGAGGAATCCATTGAACAGATCCAAGCCGGCCGGATGGTGATCCTGGCCGACGATGATGAACCGGCAAGCAGCGGCGACCTGGTCATGGCCGCGGAGCATGTGACCGCCGCAAGCGTGAATTTCATGGCTGCCCAGGCCCGGGGCCTGATCTGCCTGCCCTTGAGCGGCGAGCGTATTGACGCCCTTAAGCTTAATCCCATGGCGGATACGCACCTTACGCCGAAAACCGCCGGATTCACCATCTCCATCGAAGCCCGCCAGGGCGTCACCACCGGCATCTCGGCCGCGGACCGCGCCCATACCATCCGTACAGCCGTGGCCCCGGACGCCCGGCCCGCTGACCTGGTGCGTCCCGGGCACATCTTCCCCCTGCGGGCCCGGGAGGGCGGTGTCATCGTCCGCGCCGGGCATACCGAGGGCGCCGTGGACCTGGCCCGGGCCGCCGGACTGGCCCCGGCCGGCACCATCTGCGCCATCCTGGATGAAGCGGGTGAAACCGCGGGCATGGACCATCTGGAAAAGTTCAGCCGCACCCATGGCATCGGCATCTGCACCATCACCGACCTCATCGAGTACCGCATGGCCCGGGAATCATTCGTCCGCCGCCTGGCCGAATCACGGATACCCACCATCCACGGCGGTGAATTCAAGGTCATCGCCTACGCCAACGATGTGGACCGCTACCAGCACATTGCCCTGGTCAAGGGCACCATCGACCCCTCGCGTCCCATTCTGACCCGGGTCCATTCCGAATGCTTTACCGGGGACATTCTGGGCTCTTTGCGCTGTGACTGCGGGGATCAGTTGCACAGGGCCATGGCCATGATCGCGAAGGAAAAAGCGGGGATTATCCTGTATGTCCGGCAGGAAGGCCGCGGCATCGGCCTGGTCAACAAACTCAAAGCCTATATCCTGCAGGATGGGGGTCTGGACACGGTGGAGGCCAACCAGGAACTGGGTTTCAAGGATGATTTGCGCCACTACGGCATCGGCGCCCAGGTTCTGGTGGATCTCGGTGTACGCAAAATCAAGCTGATGACCAACAATCCCAAAAAACTGGTGGGGCTGGAAGGCTACGGCCTTGAGGTGGTGGAGCAGGTTCCCATCGAAATCGCGGCCAATCCCCATAACCGCTGCTATCTGGAATGCAAAAAACTCAAAATGGGCCACCTGCTGAATCTCAACGGCCACCCGTAAACGATACTGGCGGTATACATTCCCATGCAATACGGTGCCATGAACCATCCCGTCAAACCCCTCCCGGCGGAAATCGCCGAAATAGGGGAACTGGGCTTCGATTACCTCGAGTTGACCATGGATGCGCCCCAGGCCCACTATGCCCAGGTCCGCCAACAGCGGAACACCATCCGCCAGGCATTGCGGCGCCACGGCCTGGACCTGGTGTGTCACCTGCCCACCTTTGTCTACACCGCCGACCTGACGCCATCCATCCGGCAGGCCTCGCTGGATGAGGTGCTGCGTTCCCTGGAAACCGCCGCAGATCTATCCGCCCGGAAAATCGTCCTGCATCCCAGCATCATCAGCGGCCTGGGCTCCCTGGTAAAAAAAACCGCCGTGGCCCATGCCCTTGAAAGCCTGGACTGCATCTTGCGGCGAGCCGCGGAACTGGGGCAGTGTATCTGCCTGGAAAACATGTTTCCCCGTTTGGACTACATGGTGGAACCCGACGAATTCGCGCCCCTGTTCGCAGCTTACGAAGAGCTTAAATTCACCCTGGATGTCGGCCATGCTTTCATCGGCGTGCATACCCCGGCCCGCATCCTCGCTTTCATGCACAGATTTGCGGACCGGCTACAGCACATCCATATCAGCGACAACCACGGCCGGCGCGATGATCATCTGCCCGTGGGACGGGGCGACATTCCCTATGCCGATCTGATCCGCGCCCTTCAGGACCGGAATTACGACGGAACCATGACCCTGGAAATATTCACCGATGATCGCCGGGATTTGGTGGCCAGCCGTGAGATAATCGAAGGATTGCTTCTTTGATGATTCGGTGCTGGATATTGACTTTCCGCATTGGATTTACCAAAGAGATATTTGAGCACAAAACACCATATGTCCCAGAAGATAAACAGATTAATAATGATTTGATCAAACATGGCGTACAGGAGGCTTTTAAGGAAAACCACCCGAATTTGATAAACTACTTATTCTTATGGCTTTCCCGGTTTTTTGATACAGCCCCGGAATCATTGCTACTAGCCCAAATGGAGCTTCATTCCTTCGTGGCTGGCAACAAACCCCAGGGACTCGTAAAATTGGATGGCGCCGGGCCGCTGTTTATCGCTGGTCAGCTGGATGAGGTGGCAGCCGCGCTGCCGGGCGCGCTCAATGGCCCATTGAAATATCTGCCGGCCGATCCCCCGGCCGCGAAATTCCCGCTGAACCCGCACCCCTTCCACCAGAGCGCGCCAGCGACCCTGATAAGTAAGATAGGGAATGAAGGTGATCTGAAGAAACCCTACAATCTGACCGCCATGGATCGCCACTACCAATTCATTGTTGGAATCCCGGTCGATGGCCCCGAACGCGTCGCAATAGGATCGCGGGAGGGGATCCTCCCATTTTTCCCGCTGTTTCCCCAGCGGATCGTCCGCCAGCATTTGAACCAGTAAGGGCACATCGTCGATAACTGCGGTTCTGAATTGTAAATCCATAGCTGATCTTTTCATCGGACGTCGGTTAGGGCTGCCGGGCACCCAACTGGCCGCAGGCCGCCATGACCCCGGCGCCGCGGGTGGTGCGCCGGCGCACGGCGTGGCCGGCCTCGCGCAGGATATTACTGAAGCGCTGCAGGCGGTCTTCACTGGGGGGCTGATATCTTCCCTGATCGTCGCCGTTATAAGGAATCACGTTGATCTTGACCCGTTGCGGATCGAGGTAGGCCACCAGCCGGCGGGCATCCTCAAGACGGTCGTTGACGCCCTTGAGGAGCACGTATTCCACCAGCAGGCGCCCGGCTTTGGAAAGGGGATAGTCGTCCAGGGCTTTTTGCAGTGCTTTCAGGGGATATTTGGCATTGACGGGCATCAGCCGGGAGCGGGTGGCGTCGTCCGCCGCATTGAGGGAGATGGCCAGGGGCACGCTAGGCGTAAACCGCTGCGCCAGGGCGTTAATTCCCGGCACCAGGCCGCAGGTGGATACCGTTATGTAGCGCCGGGCGATATCCAGGGCGCGCTGATCCTCCATCACGGCAATGGCCCGGGCCACATGCTCCAGGTTGTCCAGGGGCTCGCCCATGCCCATGAAAACCACATTGCGCACATCGGCCCGGTAGGTGAAGCGGGCCGCGTATACCTGGCCCACGATCTCCGCCACGGTGAGGTTGCGCTTGAATCCCATGCGTCCCGTGACACAGAACCGGCAGCCCATGCGGCAGCCCACCTGGGAGGAGACACACACCGTATGGTAGGTCTCCATGGGAATAATCACCGATTCCACCCGGCCGCCGTCTTCGAGCAGGGTGACAAACTTGACCAGTCCGCCCTCCTGCCGGGCTTCAATGGGCCGGCCGGCGCCCATTTGCAGGTCGGCGGCGATCTGGCGGGCCAGCCCCGGGGGCCGCTGAAACTCGGCCGCCGTATGAAAGCCGGGATTCCCCCGTCGATAGATCTCGCGCAGGGCGGCGGCGGCATGAAAGGCGCCCTTGCCGTAGCGCAGGTGCAGGGCGCGGGCCAGTTCCGGATAGGTGTATTCCAGGGGTTTCAGCGGGCCGGGGTCGGATGGCGCCTCCGGCCCGGGGTCAATGCTATGATCGGGGCAGCGTGACACGGACGATTCTCATATGGTTAGTGTCTGATCGAAAAGAGTAGATTTTGGTTCCAGGCAAGGCCGCAGCATTTTTTCAACCGGAGGCGTAGTGCGCTACGTTGAGGATTGAAAAAATGCGAGAACGCCGCCTGGGGCCGAAAGATGCTCTTTTCGGTTGGACATTAGTTAAATGGTTCGCAAGGCTTATAACCCCTTCCAATCCGGCTGTAAATGGATTTCAGCCACTCGCCGGGCCGGAAAAAATGCAATGGCAATAAACCCCGATTCACTCTATACTAAGATTTTGTGGGCAACGGATGCGTTGTTACGAAACCCTCAGGACTGACAGGACATACCGCCAGATGCATGACGATGAATTGGGCGCCATAACTTATTTTGATATCCACCGCTTTGAAAACGGAACCAAGCAGGAGCTGCACCAGGCCGTGGCCACGGAAGTACCCTGCACCATCCGGGTCAACGGAGCCGAGGCCGCCACACTGATGGTCACCCCCACCCATCTCAAGGAGTTTACCCTGGGCTACCTGTTCACCTCCGGGATCATCAATGCCGCCGACGAAGTGCAGGATTACTATTGCGACACGGTCCGCTGGCGCGTGGACGTACGCACAGCCAAGCATGTGGATCTCAAGCTGCTGGGCAAACGGCTCTATACCAGCGGCTGCGGCAAAGGTGTCCTGTACGCCAGTGTGATCAAGCTGGCGGCCCGGCGCCCCCTGGCCATGGGCCAGTGCTTCACCGTGGATGACCTGACCCGCGCCATGCATTGGCTTTTAACCCACTCCCAGGTCTATAAAGACACCCGCTGTGTGCATTCCGTGGCACTGAGCCCTAAAGGAGCCGTCCCGGAGCTGCTGATGGATGACATTGGCCGGCACAACGCCACGGACAAGGTCATCGGCCACGGATTGCAGCATAATTTCGAGTTTCAGGCCGCGGCCCTGCTCTGCACCGGCCGCATCTCATCGGAAATCCTGCACAAGGTTAAACGAGCCGAAATCCCCCTGGTGATATCCCGCAGCGTGCCCACGCATCAAACCATTTTGTTGGCCCGGGAGATGGGGGTAACCGTGGTGGGTGCCGTGCGCAGCGGACGATGCAACATTTACACCCATCCGGATCGCGTCGTCGCCGGGTGACCAGTCACCCGGCACGCAACATGATATCGGTTGCAGACGCACCGGTTTTCTCAATATTGAGAAAATACCTCTTAATATTGTGACTCAGCCCTTAATCCCCACCTATCGCTGGTTTGCAGGAACATGGAAAATTGATTCAGCACAAATGATTCTCATTATTGAGAATCAAGGTTCCCTGACAAATACATTTAAACCCTTGATATCATAGTATAATAATTCTGTCAGACCCCCCTGGCACGCCCTTTGCTGTATTCATCACCCAAAGTCCGGCTGGGGCGCGTCATCCCGCATTTGTACAGTTGCTGCATATCCCGCGCATACCTGAGTGCACCGTCTTCTCTCTGGCCCGCGGCCGGGACAGGCCGTTTTAATCCAGGCAGGTATTGGCACGGTTCAGTCATAGTACCCCACGATCACAGGAGCAACCATCCATGAAAAAAGTCATCATCATCGGGGCCGGCGCCCAGGCCAATGTCATTGCCACGGTGCTGGCCGGGGAAGCGGATATCGGCGAGATCGTGCTCACGGATATCGATCCGCAACGGGCCCGGGAGATAGCCGAAGTCAACGGGAGCCCCAAAATCAAAGCCGAGGCCATCGATGCGGCGGACGTGGACCAGGTAACGGCGCGCATGCAGGCCGGCGGCTTCGACCTGGTGGTGAATGCCACCCTGCCCCGCTTTGTGCGCCCGGTGCTCATGGCTTCCTTTATGGCCGGCATCAACTATCTCGACATGGCCTCCAACGAGATCTATCCCCGGCCCGAGGCCCCCATCGAACAGCTGGAATACGCCGAACAGTGGCAGGCCGCCGGATTGAAATGCCTTACCGGGGCCGGCGGCGACCCCGGGTTGACCAACATCATGGCCAAGGAGGCGGTGGATCTCCTGGATCGTGTGGATCGCATCATGATCAAGGACTACGGCGTGGTTGAATGCGATACCCCGGTGGCCCTGTGGTCCATGGAGACTTACCTGGAGGATTGCAGCCTGCCCACCACCATCTGGGAGGATGGCCAGCCCCGCCAGGTGCCGCCCTTCAGCGGCGCTGAGCTCTATGACTTCCCGGACCCCCTGGGCCTTCGGGGAAAGCTCTACTACCACGACCATGAAGAGTGCGTCACCATTCCTCTGTTCTGCGGCAAACCGGTGAACTATTGCGATTTCAAGATCGGTGAACCGGATATCGATACCTGGAAATTCCTCATCCAGGGGCTGGGCCTGATGGACACCGCCCCCATGGAAATCGACGGTGCCCGCGTCAGTGCCCGGGATGTGTTCTTTCGTAAAATACCGCCAACACTTCCCCCGAAAAAACAGATGGAACTGTACGACAACGGACGCTTATCCAGCCGCCTGATGCTGGTTTGCGATGTGACCGGTACCCGGGAGGGTTCGCCCCGGGCCATCAAACTCTGGACCGACAGTCCCGACGGAAAGAAGGCCTGTGCCTGGATCAAGGGCGCCAACGATGTCTCCTGGATGACATCCATTCCGGCCTCCATTTTCGCACTCATGCTGCTCAGAAACCAAATCGAGCATAGCGGCGTCTTTCCCCCCGAGGTGTTCACGGCCGCGGAACGGGCCATCTTTTTCGCAGGAATCAAGCAATGGGGCATCGATGTAAAGCAGTCGGTGACCACCGTCAAATAAAGGAGCGCATATGAATATTGTCATCCTGGGCGTGGGCGCCCAGGGCAGTACCATTGCCAAGCACGCGAGCAGGGAGCCTGGGGTCCGCAGCGTGGTGTGCGCGGACTATGCTGCCGCGAGCGCCATGGACCTGGCCCGACAACTGGGCAAAACCCGGGGGGTCCAGGTGGATGCCCGGGACCGGGCCGCCGTGATCCAGGTCGCCCGGGGCTGCGACCTTCTGGTCAATGCCCTGCCGCCGGATTTCAACATGACTCTCATGGAAGCGGCCCTGGAGGTGGGCTGCCACTACCAGGACCTGGCCTCGGGACCGGTGGCGGACACCGATTTCATCTCCGCCGTCAAACGCCAGCTGGCCCTGGATCAGGAATTTAAGGACCGGGGGCTGGGCGCCCTGACCAATACCGGATCGGCCCCCGGCCTGGTGAGCATTCTGGCCCGCCACGCCGCCGATCAGCTGGATCAGGTGGAACGCATCGAGGTTATCGTCTACGACGGGGTCTGGACCAGGAAATTCATTCCCTTCTGGTGGTCCCCGGAAACGGCTTTCGGTGATATGGCTGCCAGGCCCATCAACTACGTCAACGGAGAATTTGTGGAGGTGCCGCCATTTAACGATCCGGTCATGGTCGATTTCAAGGGCCTGGGTCGCCGGCGGGTGGTGGACCATGAGCATGAGGAGCCGGTCACCTTCGGACTGTTTGCCGACCGGGCTTTTAAAGGCTGCCGCAATGTCAGTTTCAAATACGGCGGACCGGCCGTGGACCTGGCGGAAACCCTTTACAAACTCGGCCTGCTCAATACCGAACCGGTGAACGTCAAAGGCACCGAAATCGTTCCCCTGGAGCTGGTGTGCCAGTTGACCCCGCCGGCACCGGCCAGCAGCACGGCCGTCAAGGAGGCCCTGGCCGAAGGTATGGTCTCGGAAGAGGGGGCCTGCCTGGTCCGGGTCAGCGGCCAGAAAGCCGGGGCTCCGGCCTGCGTGGAAAACTATGTCAACGCCCCGGGACTCACCGAGGCCTTCGAAAAGCACGGCTTGACCCATGAAACCTTTCTTACCGGACAGGCCGCCTTCATGTTTACCAAACTGTTCATCGAGGGCAGGATCGACCTCACCGGTGTTTTCACCCCCGAACTCCTGAACCATGCAACCCGCTGCCGCTACCTGGCCGGTATGGCCCGTTTGGGGGTGACAGTGGATGAATACTGCATATCCAGACTGGCGTAAACGTCCTGAAATGCAAAGGAGTGTAACGTGGCACAATCCAAGGAAACTATTGTCAAAGAGGCCCAACGGGTATTAGGGTACATATTCAAGGAAACCCTTGCAGAAGACGACAAACAGCGGATCATCGACGACTCCATTGAGAACTTCAACAGCTACGTCAATCCCGGCTGGCTGGTCTACCGCAAATCGGTATCCACGGATGCGGCGTTTGTGGAGTGGGAAGATTCCGAGGAAACCTTCCGGGACACCTTTGGCAATGAGTTCATTGATTGCCTGGGCGGCTTCGGCGTATATACCGCCGGACATCGCAACCCCCAAATCGTAGACGCGGTCCAGGCGCAGCTCAAGCGCTACGCCCTGCACAGCCAGGAACTGGTGGACCCCTTAAGGGGCTACTTGGCCAAACTGGTGGCCATGATCACCCCCGGCGACCTCAACTACGCGTTTTTCTGCAACGGCGGGGCCGAGGCCGTGGAAATGGCCCTGAAGTTGGCCCGGCTGGCTTCGGGCAACCACTATTTTATCTCCACGGTCAACGGGTTCCACGGCAAATCCATGGGTGCCGTCTCCTGTACCGGCAAGGGCGATTACCGCAAGCCCTACCTGCCCATCATCCAGGGCGTGCAGCATGTGGAGTACGGCAATGCCGCCGCTGCTGAAGCGGCCATCAAGAACCTCATCGCCGTGGGCGAAACCGTGGCGGGCATGATTGTGGAGCCCATCCAGGGCGAAGCCGGTATCGTGGTGCCCCCGGACGATTACCTGCCGCAATTGCGGGAGATCTGCGACCGCTATGGCGTATTTCTGATAGCCGACGAGATCCAGACCGGCATGGGCCGCACCGGCACCCTCTGGGCCTGCGATGCGGTGAATGTGGTGCCCGATATCCTGATTTACGGCAAAGCCTTTGGCGGCGGAGTGATGCCCATCACCGGCATTGCCGCCCGGCCCCACCTGTGGACCGGGGAACTCAAGGAGAATCCCTGGATCCTGGGATCGCCCACCTTCGGCGGCAACCCCCTGGCCTGCTCCGCGGCCATTGCCGCCATCAACTTCACCGTGGAGAACGACCTCCCCGGCCAGATTGCCGCCAAGGGTGAGTATTTGATGGGAAAACTGCGCAAGCTCCAAGAAAAGCACGATATTCTCAGGGACGTTCGCGGCAAGGGATTTTTGATCGGCCTGGAGTATCCCACACCGGAAACCGGCTGGGCCGTTTCCAAAGGCTTGTTCAAAAGGGGCGTGCTCACCGGCGGGACCCTCAACAATGCTAGGGTCAACCGCATCGAACCGCCGGGGATCATCTCCTATGAAACCATGGACGCCATTGTGGCCAAACTGGACGAAACCCTGGCGGAAGTGGCCGCAGGCCAATAGTGATTTATGATTTGTGATTTTATGGTTTTTTCGTGTTTCCCCGCAACTGTGGGGATAGCGGGCTGAATTATACCAATAGGATTGATACAAAGATTAAAGGCCTGTCCGGATATGCAAGATGTCCATGGGCTGAAACCAAAAGCCGTCCATACCCGTATCGGCGGCATGACAGGAGGCTGGCATGAAACTGATCACCGTTAACATGGCTGAGGCAACCGTCGGCGAGACACCGACCCCCGCTGAATACGCCGCCCTGGGGGGCCGGGGATTGACTTCGCTGATGATCGCGAAAGAGGTTCCGGCCCAATGCGATCCCCTGGGACCGGAAAACATGCTCATCTTTGCGCCGGGATACCTGAGCGGCACGGTACTGGTCAATTCCAGCCGGCTCTCCGTCGGCGCCAAAAGCCCGCTCACCGGCGGCATCAAGGAGAGCAATGTGGGCGGCACTGTGGCCGCGGACCTGGCCCACCTGGGCATCACGGCCATCGTGGTTAAAGGCTGCGCAGCGCCGGAAAGCAGCTATCTTTTGAAAATCGACGCTGCAGGCCGCGGAGAACTTATCGACGGCAGCGCCTACCGCGGCATGCGGACCTACCAGATGGCGGCCAAGCTCAAAGCGGAATTTGGTGAAAAGAACAGCATCACCGGCATCGGCCCGGCCGGAGAGTTTCAACTCACCGCTGCCTCCATTCAGACCACCGATATGGACGGCCGCCCCTGCCGCGCCGCCGGCCGGGGCGGTTTGGGTGCGGTCATGGGCGCCAAGGGCTTAAAGGCGCTGATTGTCGCCCGGGGCGCTAAAGCCGCCGATCCCCAGGCGGATCCCCAGACATTCAAAGAGGCGGCCAAGCTATACTCCAAAGCCGTTCTCGACGACGAATTCACCGAAGACCTGCGTCAGCTCGGCTCTGCCGTGCTGGTGGCGCCCATCAACGCCGCCGGGGCCTTTCCCACCCGCAACGCCCGGGAGGGGCAGTTTGAAGGCGCCGATAACATCAGCGGTGAAGCCCTGGCCGAAACCATTAAAAAGCGGGGAGGCAAAAACGCCCACACCGGCTGTGCCCAGTGCATTATCCAGTGTTCCAACGAATATGTGGATGAGCAGGGTGAGTATGTCACCTCCTCTTTGGAGTATGAGACCATCTGGTCCGTGGGCGGGATGATCGGCAACGACAACCTGGACGCCATCGCCCGCATGGACTTTCTCTGCGACGACATCGGCCTGGACACCATCAGCACCGGGGTGGCCATTGCCGTGGCCATGGATGCCGGGCACAAACCCTTCGGTGATGCCCAGGCGGCCATGGCCCTGATCGAAGAAGTGGCTGCGGGCACTAAGATGGGTCGGATAATCGGCAATGGACCGGCGGCTGTGGGCCAACACTTCAACCACGACCGGGTGCCGGTGGTCAAAGGCCAGAGTATGGCGGCCTATGATCCCCGCGCCATCCAGGGCATGGCCGTGACCTACGCCACCACGCCCATGGGTGGCGACCACACCGCCGGCTGGGTGGTGGCCGATAATTTGGAGGAATTCGGGTGCACCATCGACCGCTTTTCCGCCGAGGGCCAGGTGGAGAACTCGCGCAATTCCCAGATCCACATGGCGGCGGTGGATACCGTGGGCATCTGGGATTTCGCGCAGTGCGGGTTCGGCGCGGGCCTGGACAATGTCTGCCGGATGATTGCGGCCAAATCGGGCCAGCCTTTCAGTGAGGAGGACTGGACCGAGCTGGGCAGGCGGATTATAAAGGCCGAACTTGATTTCAACCGCCGGGCGGGTTTCACCAACGCGGACGACCGACTTCCGCGCATGTTCTACGAAGAGCCCCTGCCGCCCCATGACAAGGTGGTGGTGATCAGCGACGCTGCCATGGATCAAACCTTCGATTTTTAGAAAAAAGGAAGCGATGAAAATTCAGGTGCGACTATTCGGCACCCTGGGCCGTGATATCCCGGGTCATGATCCCCTTAAGGGCTTCAGTGTTGAAATCGCTGAAAACGCATCCGTCGCCGACCTCATTGACCATCTGGGCCTGGCACCTTCAAAAGTGGGCATCGTCTCTGTGAACCGGCAACTGGTGCAGCCGGACCATCAGCTCAGACCTGCCGACGCCGTACGCATGTTCCGGCCCATTTTCGGGGGATAGAGCGGTTGTCCTGAATGGATTATATCGCTTCCCCCCGCCGGATTAACAACACTACAAACCAAGGAGAGGGATGATGAAAAAATGTATCTGGGGAGTTTTGCTGGTGGCTGTAATCGCTCTGATCTGCCCGCTGTCCGCCAGCGCCGCAGGGGATCAGGTCCTGCATGTCTACAATTGGTCCGATTATATCGCCGAAGACACGCTGGCCAAGTTTGAAAAAGAGACCGGCATCAAGGTGACCTATGATGTCTTTGACAGCAACGAAGTGCTGGAGGCCAAACTGCTGGCCGGCAGTTCCGGATATGACGTGGTGGTCCCCTCCTCGGAGTTTCTGGGCCGTCAGATCATGGCCGGCGTCTTCCAGGAACTGGATCGCTCCAAGCTGGACAACATTAAAAACCTTGATCCGGACATCCTGAAGGTGCTGGACGCCATCGATCCCGGCAACAAGCATGCCGTGCCCTACCTCCACGGCACCACCGGGATAGGCTACAACCCCCAGAAGGTCAAGGCCGTGCTGGGTGAGGATGCCCCCCTGGACAGCTGGGATCTGGTGCTGAAGCCGGAAAACGCCGCCAAACTGAAGGAGTGCGGTTTCGCCGTTCTGGATGCCCCCACGGAGATCCTGCCCATAGGCCTGCACTATCTGGGATTGGACCCCAACAGCACCAACGCGGCGGATTACACGGACAAGGCCTTCCCCCTGTTGCAGAAAATGCGGCCCCATGTCACCTATTTCCATTCGTCCAAGTACATCAACGATCTGGCCAATGGCGATATCTGTGTTGCCGTCGGCTGGTCCGGGGATGTACTCCAGGCCCGGGATCGTGCTGACGAGGCCGGGGCCGGCGTGGAGGTGGGCTACTCCATCCCCAAGGAAGGTTGCGCCATGTGGTTTGACATGCTGGCCATTCCCAAGGGTGCCAAACATGTGGAGAACGCCCACAAATTCATCAACTTCCTGATGCGTCCGGAAATCATTGCGGATATCACCAATTACGTGGCCTATCCCAACGCCAACCTTCCCTCACAGGAATTCATTGACAAGGAGATCCTTGAGGATGCGGCCATCTATCCGCCGGCGGAAGTAATCAAGAAACTATATACTTTCAAGGTGCTGCCACCCAAAACCCAACGCGTGATCACCCGGACCTGGACCAAGTTGAAGACCGGAAAATAGCATCCGGCCTAAACCCAGGCAGACGCTAAACCCCATGGCCGGCCCGCTTTGCGGGCCGGTTCAATCCATCTGCTAAAAGGAAAAGAGCCCGACGTGACGCAACCCGCTGATACGGCACCCCCCCCGCCAGCGCCCGATACCGAAGCTGGCGATTACATCCGGCTGCAAGGCATCACTAAAAAATTTGATACCGTCACCGCCGTGGACCGCGTGGACCTGGAAATCGCCAAAGGCGAGATTTTCGCCCTATTGGGGGCTTCCGGCTGCGGCAAGACTACGCTGCTGCGCATGCTGGCGGGATTCGAAATCCCCACTGAAGGCTCTATTTTCATTGACGGAACAGACATGGGACGGGTGCCCCCCTACAACCGCCCGGTGAACATGATGTTCCAATCCTACGCCCTCTTTCCCCACATGACCGTGGCGGACAACATCGCCTTCGGCCTCAAGCAGGACAAGATGCCCAGGACCAAAATCAAAACCCGGGTTGCGGAGCTCCTGGAACTGGTGGGCATGACCCAATTCATCAAGCGCTATCCCCACCAGCTTTCCGGCGGTCAATGCCAGCGCGTGGCCCTGGCCCGCAGCCTGGCCAAACGGCCCAAACTGCTGCTGCTGGATGAACCCATGGCGGCCCTGGATAAAAAACTCAGGGAACGGATGCAGCTGGAGGTGGTCAATATCATCGAGGGCGTGGGCGTTACCTGTGTCATGGTGACCCATGACCAGGAGGAAGCCATGACCATGGCCCACCGCATCGGGGTGATGCACGAAGGCCAGATCCTTCAGACCGGTGAGCCCCATGACGTTTATGAAACTCCCAACTGCCGGCGCACCGCGGAGTTCATCGGAACGGTGAACATGTTTCCGGGCAATGTGGTCGAGGATCACCCCGACCATATCGTGGTCAATACCAAAGACCTTGCCAGGGATATTTTCGTGGATCACGGTATCACCGGTTCCGCGGGGATGAAGGTATGGGTGGCGGTGCGGCCGGAAAAAATCAGCCTCTCCACAACACCCATTAACGCGGAATACAACTGCGCTGCCGGAACGGTGGAGGAGATTGCCTACATCGGCGGCACCTCCGTCTACCATGTTAAAACCGCCAACGGAACCATCATCCGGACCGCCATGGCCAATGTGGACCGCAAAGCCTCCCAACGGCCCACCTGGGAGGATCAGGTTTATCTAAGCTGGCAGGCCAATGCCGCGGTGGTGCTGACATGGTAAAGAAGGGGCTTAAGCGCTGGCTGCCATCGGGACGGGCCACAGTTATCGGCATCCCATTTATCTGGCTATTGCTCTTTTTCCTGATCCCCTTTGCCATCGTTCTCAAGCTCAGTTTTTCGGAAATGGCGGTGGCCGTGCCGCCCTTCACCGACCTCATTGAGGTGGCCGGAGAGCAGATCAATATCCGCCTCAACCTGGGCAATTACGCCTATCTCATCCAGGATCCGCTCTATCTTCAGGCCTATCTGGGCTCCTTGCGCATCGCCCTCTTTTCGACCCTGCTGGCCCTGCTGGTGGGCTACCCCATTGCCTACGGCATTGCCCGCTCCTCGCCCAGTGTGCGCAACCTGCTGCTTTTGGGCATCGTCCTGCCGAGCTGGACCTCTTTTCTGCTGCGCATCTACGCCTGGATCGGCCTTTTAAAAAGCAACGGCCTGATCAACAACCTGCTCATCTCCTTAGGGGTTATTGATGCCCCGCTGCACCTTTTGCATACCGATCTGGCGGTCTTTGTGGGCATTGTCTATGCGTATCTGCCCTTCATGGTCCTGCCGCTGTACACCAACCTGGTCAAGCTCGACATGCGCTACCTGGAAGCAGCCACCGACCTGGGGGCCAAGCCCTGGAAGACCTTTCTGTTCATCACCCTGCCCCTCTCCCGGGGGGGCATCATTGCCGGCTCCATGCTGGTATTTATTCCCGCGGGGGGGGAATTTGTGATTCCGGCCCTGTTGGGTGGTCCCGATACCCTGATGATCGGCAAGGTGCTGTGGGAGGAATTTTTCAACAACCGTGACTGGCCTGCCGCCTCGGCCGTGGCCATCGTAATGCTGACCCTTCTAATCCTGCCCATCATCTGGTTCCACAAGCACCAATCCGAGGAGATGCACACCCCATGAGATCCCGGACGCCCTTCTCGCTGATGA
>Ga0180436_10003092_pt1 | contig 15412 bp, 9 predicted proteins | sample SS_ome_2_FD_132434 | JGI IMG/M metagenome (GOLD analysis project Ga0180436, IMG submission 132434) | Hypersaline lake sediment archaeal communities from the Salton Sea, California, USA - SS_3_S_2 metaG | ecosystem: Environmental > Aquatic > Non-marine Saline and Alkaline > Hypersaline > Sediment...
CGGCGGATGGAAATCATTCATCCGGCCCATATCCACTGCAAAACTTCCATTGCCCAGATGAAGGAAGCGGCTGCTGAAGGGATCAAACTGATGCTGTCCGGTCTGGGCACCACCACCTTCCCGCTTCATGAAACCGGCCCGGTGTACGCGGTCAAAATGATCAAGGAAGTGGGCGCGGAACGCTTGATGTATGGGTCTGATTGGGCCTTTTATCCCGAAGCGACGATCCTGGTGCGACTGTTGATTGCCACCGAGAATGATCTTACCGTCCGGCGTATGATTTTCACTGACAACGCCCGCCGGTTTTGGGGCGTTTCATAGCCCTTGATGCTGGGAAGCCTGGATGCTGGGATGCTGGGACGCTGGAATAACCAACAGCTTTAAGCGATTGGATATCAGCTTTCAGCAGTTCCGGGCTTATCGCTCAAAGATGATGAACGTGATGTCGGAATCGCTATCGGAATCTAAAAATGAGTAACCGATACCGATAGCGATACCGATTTTATATAGACAAGGGCAGCTGTGAGCGATCAGTTGCTAACAGCCTAACAGTTTACAGCCTATCAACCTGATCAGAGTTCCACCAAAGCAATACTTTCCACAAACCCTGTGGCCTCCATATCCGTGATCACATCTGCCGGTATACGTGAATCGGTTGCCAGCAGTACATTGCTGCTGCCGCCATCTTCACTGTCCCCTAAATTCATGCGAATGATGTTGATCTGCTTGTCAGCGAGCATTGCCGTAATACGGGCGCCGATGCCGGCTTTGTTTGAGCAGCGGATGTAGGTCAGGTGACCTGTCGGTTCCATGGCCAGTTTAAAATCATCGATGCGAACGATGGTGGCTTGTTTTTTACCGAAGATCGTGCCTGAAATGCTGCAAGCCGATTGGGTTGTTACGGCTTTTACGGTGATCAAATTAATATACTCATCCGCATTTGCGGTCTGGGTTTCCGATACCTTGATGCCGCGATCCTTTGCAAACACGTTGGCATTGACGTAGTTGACCGTGTCTTTAACCATGGGTGTTAACAAGCCTTTTAAAATTCCTGTGGTTACGGGTGACAGATCCATTTTCTGAAATTCGCCCGCATATCCGATGTGCACCTCGGTCACCGGACCGCTGCATAGCTGTGCCACCATACTTCCGATACGATCTCCTAAATTTAAATAAGGGCCGATCTGTTTGAGCAGTTCTCCCGCAACGGATGGTGCGTTAACGGCATTCATAATGGTTCCGTATTTCAGGTAGTTAATGATTTGCTTGGCCACATCCACGGCAACATTGGTCTGGGCTTCCTTTGTGGAAGCACCCAGGTGGGGGGTACAAATCACCTGTTCGCTTTCCACCAGCGAACAGGTCCCCGGCGGTTCGGTTTCAAATACATCCAGGGCCGCTCCGGCCACTTTGCCATTTTTAATGGCGTCGTCCAGATCGTTCTCATTGATAATGCCGCCGCGGGCGCAATTGATGAGCATGACCCCATCTTTCATCTGTTCAAAAGCTTTTCTGTCAATCAGGCCGATGGTATCTTTGATGCGGGGTACATGAATCGTGATGTAGTCGACCCGTTTATATAAATCAGCAAGAGAGACCGATTCAAAACCATCCGACTGTATCTGTTCCGGCGGGATAAAGGGGTCATAGACAATCACCTTCATTTTCAACCCACGGGCCCGATCTGCCACGATGGAGCCGATTTTTCCGTAGCCCACGACGCCGAGTGTCTTGTTGTAAACCTCTCTCCCCTGTAGCTGTTTTTTGTCCCAACGCCCCGCTTTCAGGGAACTGGTGCCGCGGGGTATGTTCCGGGTCAAGGCCATCATCATAGAGATGGCATGTTCGGCCGTGGTAATCACATTTCCGGTGGGTGTGTTCATGACAATGATGCCCCGTTTGGTGGCTGCTGGAATGTCAACATTATCCAGACCAATACCGGCTCGGCCCACAACTCTCAGCTTATCTGCCCTGGCAATCAGATCGGCGGACACTTGGGTGGCACTTCGAATCACCAGTGCATCGTAGTCACCGATAATCTCTAAAAGCACCTCAGGAGCAAGACCTGTTTTAACATCCACATCAATACCGTCCTCGGATTGAAACATGTCAATGCCGATTTCTCCCAGTTGATCACTCACCAAAACTTTCATATGCTTTTAACGTGCTCCGGTTTCGGATATTGTTCCAGAATCTTCTGTGATTCAGCAATGGCATCCTCATCAAGTTCGATATCTTCAAGCTGCCCGGCCAGGAATTTGTCGTAGGCGGACAGATCGATGAGTCCGTGACCGCTCCAGTTAAATAAAATGACCTTTTCTTTGCCTTCTTCTTTGGCCTGGCGAGCCTCTGCCACCACTTGCGCCAAGGCGTGATTGGTTTCTGGAGCGGGAATCACACCTTCGGAACGAGCCAACATGAGGCCGGCTTCATACGTGGCAAGCTGGCCGACCGCCTTGGCCTCCATGATACCTTCATCCACCAGCTGGCTTACCGTCGGTGCCATGCCATGATAGCGCAGCCCACCGGCATGTAGTGGCGGTGGTACAAATGTATGCCCCAAACTGTGCATGGGCAGAAGCGGTGTCATTTGGGCAAAATCACCATGATCATAAGCAAAAGGCGCACGCGTCAGAGTGGGACAAGCAGACGGTTCCACCGGGTAAATGGCCACGTCTTTGCCATTGATTTTATCGTGGGCAAATGGAAAGGCCAGACCGGCAAAGTTGCTGCCGCCACCGGCACAGCCAATGACAATGTCCGGGTACTCGCCAATTTTTTCCAGTTGCTTTTTGGCTTCCAGTCCGATGACCGTCTGATGGAGCATGACATGATTCAGAACGCTTCCCAGAGCATAGCGTGTTTCACCGGTCGGGTCAGTTACGGCGGCCTCAACCGCTTCACTGATGGCAATGCCCAGGCTGCCCGGGGTGTCCGGATCTTTTTCCAAAACCATTTGCCCGGCTTTGGTTTCGGTACTGGGGCTGGCCACACAGGTGGCGCCCCAAGTGGCCATCATGGTTTTGCGATAGGGTTTTTGGTCAAAACTGATGCGTACCATATAAACTTTACATTCGAGCCCAAATTGTGAACAGGCGAACGAAAGCGCACTGCCCCACTGCCCGGCGCCGGTCTCTGTGGTTAGGCGTTTGATCCCGAATTCTTTGTTGTAGTAGGCCTGGGCAACGGCGGTATTGGGTTTGTGGCTGCCCGGCGGGCTGACACCCTCGTATTTGTAATAGATACGCGCGGGTGTATCCAGCGCCTTTTCAAGATTGTAGGCCCGAATTAACGGAGAGGGGCGCCAAATTGTTAAAACACGCATTACTTCTTCAGGAATATCGATCCAGCGTTCCGTGCTCACCTCTTGCTCGATCAGATTCATCGGGAAAACAGGTGCCAGCATATCAGGCGTCACAGGTCCGTCCGGTCCCAAGGGCGGATTCATTTTAATATCCGCAAGGATATTATACCATTGTCGCGGCATTTCATCTTCAGTCAACAGTATTTTTCTAGTTTCCATGACCTCCCTCCTTCATGATAGGTTAACATGTGATGTTTTCCATATGTTAGGCCGAGATTAGATTGTCGGCTGATGGACACCTCGTTCCGTGATATGGATTCAAATTATGGATAAAGATAAGATCGTCCTGCGATCTTATGATGATCCGATTTCTTGTAACGAATGACCAAAAGCCGATCCACCTGGAAAGGCTTAAGCGGAAACCGTGCAAATGGTACGAAGCGCAAAATTACGGATTCTGTATTTAATGCGAGAAAATTGGTTGCCTGATAACGCACTGAAAGAAGTTCATTTTTTTAACTTGACTCAATGATGTATACAGTATACAGGATTTAGTCAAGAGAATACTGATCATTAACCTATTTTTTATATTTAATAAAGAAGGAAAATGTTATGAAATCTGATCCAAAGCTCTATCCCACCGCTGTCAATCCCCTGCTGATCAAGCCGAATCGGGCCCTACCCAAGGCTGCGGCTATTATCGGTGCCGGCACAATTGGTCCAGATATCGGCTACTACTTAAAAAGCGCAATGCCCGAACTCACATTGACACTCGTTGATATTGATGAAAAACCCCTGAAAGCGGCTGAAAAGCGCTTGGCCGCTTATGCGCAAAAAGCGATTGATCGACGCAAGATGAAACCTGAAAAGGCTGAGGCGGTTCTGGCCAATATCAATTACACCCAGGATTATGATCAATTGGCCGAATGTGAACTGGTCATCGAAGCGGCCACCGAAAACATTCCCCTGAAACAGAAAATTTTTAATCAGGTTGAGGGTATTGTGGCACCGGAGGCGATCATCACATCCAATACCAGTTCAATCCCGGCGGATCGTTTGTTTAACAAAATGAAGCATCCCCAGCGGACCTCGGTGACGCATTTTTTTGCGCCAGCCTGGCGCAGTCTGCCGGTGGAAGTCGTAACCTGGCCGGGTGCCAGTCAGTCTACCATCGATTACCTTTTCTGGTTTTTAGCTAAAACCGGCAAAGCTCCCATCATTACCGATAATGCCATTTGCTTTGTTTTAGACGGGATATTCGACAACTGGTGCAATGAAGCCGCATATCTCTTGGCGGATGCAACGGCCAGCCAAATAGACCAGGTGGCCCAGGAATTTGTGCATGCCGGACCCTTTTTTGTTTTGAACATGGCCAATGGCAATCCCATTATTGTGGAAACCAATACGCTCCAAATGGAAGAGGGCGATCACTATCGGCCGGCCAGCATACTTAACTCCGTTGATCGGTGGGCGACCCACAAACCGGGAGGCGGTCCGGACGTGCCCTCAGAGCTTGCGGCCACCATCCGCGACCGACTGTTAGGGATTCTTTTCTCACAGTCTTTTGATATCATTGACCGGGGTATTGGCACCATGGCCGATCTAAATTTTGGATGTCAGGTCGCATTGGGTTTCAAACAAGGCCCACTGGACATCATGCAAAAGCTCGGCAAATCCGAGGTCAACCGTATTATGCAGCGCTTTCAGCAGGATCGGCCCGGCTTCCCCGCGGCCGCCGAACCATTCGCATTCTATCAAAAATTTTATCGCTATGTTCTGGTGGACGATATCAGCGATGTTAAGGTTATCACGATTCGACGGCCCCAGGCCATGAACGCCCTTAATGATGAGGTCACGGCCGAAATCTTGGATGTACTCCAGCAGTTTGAAAACGATCCAGATGTAAACGGCTTCATCATTACCGGCTATGGTGGTGCCGCTTTTTCTGCGGGTGCCGATATCGGCAAATTCCCTTCCATGCTGGGAGATAAATCTGCGTCCACTCAATACGCCCGGGATTGCGCCAAAGTCCAACGTTTTATGGATACGATGAAAAAACCCGTGGTGGCGGCTTTAAATGGTCTGGCCATGGGAGGCGGCTTGGAAGTTGCCATCCGCTGCCATGGTATTGTTTCCGTTCGCAATGCCATCCTACAGTTCCCGGAGATTACCCTCGGTATTCTACCCGGCATTGGCGGCTGCGTCGTTCCATACCGGAAATGGCCACAGGCATCAGAACTATTTAATGAAATGATTTTGTTTGCGAAACCGGTAAATGCCGGCGTTGCAGCGGAAATCGGCATCGTGGATCAGGTGGTCACCGATGCATCCGATCTAATCTCGACCGCCATGGAACGCGTCAAAAGCCTGAGGGGAAACCTGCCCACCATCAACGAGTCGGCGGTTGAAATACCGGACATTGCCATACCGGACAAACCCCTGGCCGGCAAACAGCCCCTGAGTCATGCAGCGGTAGCGATAACAGCGGATACGGTCCGCAAAGCCGCTGCTGCCGAGGGCCTGGATGATGCCTTGGAATTGGGCTATGCTGGTTTTGGCGATATCGCCTGTTCAGACGCCGCCAAAGAGGGCATATCGGCGTTTTTACAACGGCGAAAACCAAACTTCACGTAAAGAAATCGCACGGGACCGACGAGGACTGTAAGCATCGCTTTTGGTACGATGTATATATTTTTACCGCCATGTTTCCAAAACAATGCGATTTCTTTTCGCGGAGCGACTTCGTCGCCTCACTATTTAATACTTAGCAATGGGCTGAAAACATTCTGCGCCGAACAGCCTAAGCACCGAACAGCCTAATTTAGAGGTATCATGAAAGAAGACTTTTTTCTCGGTAATGGTGCAATCGCTCTGGGTTTACTGGAAGGCGGTTGCCAGGTCCTAACGTCATATCCCGGTACGCCCAGTTCAGAAATCCTGCCTGAAGCGGTGCGTTTAATTCAATCCGAAAAATTGAATACCTATGTTGAGTGGTCGACCAACGAGAAGGTTGCCCTCGACAATGCCTATGCGGCGGCAATTTCCGGTAAGCGAGCGGCCTGCTGCATGAAACAGGTGGGTTTAAATGTGGCCGCGGATTCACTCATGAGCGCTGCTTACCTGGGTACGGTGGGTGGCTTTGTTATTATTTCCTGTGACGATCCGGGGCCGCATTCATCTCAGACCGAACAGGATACGCGTCTGATGGCGCGGCTGGCCAAAGTGCCGGTTCTGGATCCGTCTCATCCCCAGGAAGCGCGCGAAATGGTTCAATCTGCCTTTGAAATATCGGAAAAGTATCGCATACCGGTGATTTTAAGACCGGCCATACGCGTTTGTCATGCCAGACAAAATCTGCGCTGGGATACGTTGGCAGACAACCCCAAGCCTGCTGATTTTCAGAAAGATCCCAGTCGCTGGGCCGCGACACCCAAGTTTCGATATCTGCTCCATCGGGAACTGAACAAAAAACTGCAGGACATTGCCGAGGATTTTAACACCCTGGCACCGTTTAACCAGCACGATTTGAAACCGAATTCAAAACATTCATTGGGGATTATTGCCGGTGGCGTACCGGGTGCCGTTGTCGACGACATTTTAAAGACCCATGAGCGCAACGATATCCCCATGTTGAAAATCGGCGCACCCTATCCTTTTCCGGATAAATTGGCCCTGTCTTTTATGCAGGCTTGCGACAAAATACTGGTGGTTGAAGAAACCGACACGCTTATCGAAACCAGTCTGCGCAATCGGGAAAAAGTTCTGGGTCGCTTTTCAGGTCATATACCCCTGGAGGGGGAACTGGTACCTGAAGTGATTGAAACATGTTTGCAAAAAGTGATCAACGAACTTAATCTGCAGCCCTTGGGTGTTGATGCCGGCGAGGACGTCAAAACCTTGGTCAGCAGCCTGGCGCTACCCATCCGTCGCCCAACGCTTTGCCCCGGCTGTATGCATCGGGGTGTATTCTACAGCATTCGCAAAGCCCGCCCCAAAGCCATCTTCACGTCCGATATCGGCTGCTATACCTTGGGACTCAACCTCGGCAGTGTGGACACGGTTCTGGATATGGGTGCCGCCATCACGATGGCATCCGGATTCTACCACGCCCATGCCCAAGACGGCACCCAGCAACCGATTGTGGCCACCATCGGGGACTCCACCTTCTTCCATTCCGGTCCGGCCGGTCTTTTAAGCGCTGTATACAACGACGCCCGATTCGTACTGGTTATTCTGGATAATATGACCACGGCGATGACCGGCATGCAACCGACGCCGTCGCTGGGCATTCGTGCCGATGGCAGTGCCGGCAAAAAAATCCCTTTGGAGCGACTCGTGGCCGGATGCGGGATCGAATTTATTGAAGTGATTGAACCCTATGATACACCCAATTTGCGCAAATTGCTCAAAAAGGCATTTGCCTATACCAAGGATCCGGAGGGTGGCATAGCGGTTATCATCGCGCGTCACCCCTGCGTAATTGCATACCGGGACCTGGCAGTTCAAAACCGCAAAGCGGTTACCGTTACCGATGAGTGCGTGGCCTGCAACCATTGCTTGGAGCGTTTTGAGTGCCCGGCCCTTTATCATGACGCTGAAAAAGAAAAAACCGCGATTGATCCGGGACTGTGTATCGGCTGCGCTGTGTGTGTGGATATCTGTCCGGTTGGAGCGATTGTAGCGAAGTAGAACTTTGCTAAGGTGTTTAGGCTGAAGCAGTTTTGTCTGCAAATCATAGGTAGTGTTTTATGCATGCTACCACTCAAATCGGGATCGCTATCGGGATCGGGATCGTAATCGAAGGCAGAGAGCGGATACCGATTTCGACTCAGATAGCGATACCGAACTCAACAAAGCAGGAGATTATCATATGCCTTCTATCAATTTCGTTCTCAGCGGCCTGGGGGGCCAGGGAATTCTGTTTATGACCAAAATCATCGCCAAAACGGCCCTGCGAAAGGGATTTGATATTATGGGGGCCGAAACGCATGGCATGGCCCAACGGGGCGGCTCGGTTATTTCACATCTGAGGCTCGGCGACATTCGCAGTAGTTTGGTAAAACCCGGGTCGGCCCATTATCTCCTGTCCCTGGACGAAAACGAAGCCTACCGTCATCTTGCATTCGTGGCCCCTTCTGGAAAATTATTCAGCGATGCCCGCACCCAAGAATTTCCCTTGCCGGCGGTAAGATCCTATTTGGAAAAACAAGCAATCGAATATCATTCATTGCCCGCCCGTAAAATAGCTCTGGATTTGGGTGCACCCGTATCCTCAAACCTGGCGATGATCGGTTTTTTTGCAGGATTTAAACCGGATCCCTTTACACCGGACGATTTTCGGGAAACCATCGAGGCGGTGAGTCCGGAAAAATTTCGCGCAACAAATTTGAAGGTGTTTGAGGAAGGACTTTCAGCAGCTTAGTGCTTCGATTCGGAAATTCGGTTACGTGATTCAAAACAAATAACTTTCACCGCCCGCTTCGCTCAAGACGGAAAGTACGCAAAGGAACATCATTCGTCGAATCGGTTGCCGTTCTTGTGAAAAAAGACCGTTTTCCAAGCTCGGCAACGATTCGCCAAATACATCGATCCTTCGGATAATTCTACAATTTGAATGCTGCAATGATTGATATCGAAGACACAGGTCAAGCCATCGTCCATTCTTACAACGCCTTAGAGTATAGTTGCCCGAAGGGCATGATGATTTTGCCGAATCGAAGTCTGCCAGTTGTTTTTCGCCTGGTAGACACCTGATTCGACAAAAAATATCTTTCTTTGCGTTCTTTGTGCCTTGCGGTGAATGCTGTTCTGATAACTAAATGTATACGTAACAGTAATTATTAATCTACACACAAAGTAATTTAAAGGGGCGCAGGATGAAGCAGAAGCGGACAGCATTAGACTTTTAACACCCTAACAGTCCAACAGCCTTCAGCCTGATCGCCTATCCTTGGAATTTTTCACGCAATTCAGCTTTACGAACCTTTCCCAATGCTGTTCGCGGTAGATCCGTAACCAAAGATAATTGCTTGGGTATTTTATATCGTGCCAGTCTGTCTTGACAATGCACCTGCACAGAAGCCACATCAAAACTGAAAGTTTCATCTTTGGGCAGAATGAAGGCATGCCCCACCATCCCCCAGGTGTCATCCGGCATACCCACCACAGCCACATCCGCCACGCCGGGAATCGTTCGTAAAACGGCTTCCACTTCAGAAGGATACACGTTCTCACCACCCGAAATGTACATATCGTCAACGCGATCCACCAGGTAATAGTAACCCTCTTGATCAACATAGGCCAAATCACCGGTGTGCAGATAACCATTTTTGATGGTCGCGTCCGTCTGCTCCGGATTTTGCCAGTACTCCTTCATCATAATGGAACCACGAACCACAATCTCACCGACTGTACCGGGATCGACACGACGCCCCTGGCGATCCAAAATACTGACTTCCGCATGAAAAACCGGTTTTCCAACCGTACCGGGCCGTTTGAAAGAATCCTCCTCTGAAGCCCATAGCAAAATAGAGGTTTCGGTTTGCCCCATGATTTGCCGAAACGCGAAACCGGCTTCCTTGCAAGCCTGAAATAAGGCTTTCGTTGTTTTTTCACCACCACCGGCGCAGGTTTTAAGCGATGAAACATCATTGCGCTTTTCCTGGGGTACCTGCAGCAAAGCGCGAAATACGGTGGGGACCCCCAGGAACTTCGTAACCCGATATTTTTCAATATCCTGGTAGATGGCCATGGGGTCAAACTTTGGATGCAACAGGATAGTGGCGCCTTTGTAAAGCGTTGGCGCTGCCTGAATAAACAAACCGCCGGAATGAAACAGCGGCAATGCAATCAGCATGACATCATCAAAATGAAGTTGGAAAAAAATTTCTGCATTCAAGCAATTAAAAAAGGTTTTGCGATGCGATAGGACTGCACCTTTGGGCGCACCGGTTGTGCCGGATGTATACATGACAACATGGGGCTCTTCCGGATCGGATGGTCCCAAGGACCTGGAAACAAATGGCAGTTTGCCTTCAAAGGCAGGGATTTCGGCGTGATAATCCCGGATGCCCTCTGCTGAAGGGCTGCCGCCCACAATGCACATGATCATGGGGGCCGGTTGTTTGTCGAAGTCATTGACCCTTACCATCTCTTGAAAAGATGGGTTGAAAATGAACAATCTGGGCCGGGCATTGAGAATGGGGTGTCTTAGCTCTGCGGCCGTGATGCGATAATTAATGGGAACAAAAATAGCCCCCAGCCGGGAACAGGCCAAAAACACATCGATGAATTCCAACGAGTTGGCCAACATTACCGCAACCCGGTCGCCTTTTTCAATCCCCAGGAACTGCATCCAGGCAGCGGTTTGATTGGAGCGTGCATGCAGTTCACGATAGGTGATGGTTCGGCCATTAAAGATAATCGCCGGCTTGTCCGGGTGCAATTCACGCCAACGCTGGACCCAGAAGGCGATGTTCATGGATTTGATCATATTAGGTTCGGTGTTAGGTTTTAAGTTACTTTGTGTTTGGTGTTTAGTATTTGGTTTATAGTGTCAAGAAAAAAGGGACAACCGCTGTGAAATATCTAACCCCTACCACAAAACACAATAAACGAAACACAAAATACTAATCCGGTTTCGGTCCCGACGTTTTGTCATCGATGAGCTCCAACAACACCCCGTTTATTTTTTGGGGATGGATAAACGCAAATTCACAATCGCGGAATTTCCGAATACCGCCGACAATCGGATAGTCATTCGAATCAAGCGTGTCCATGGCTTCACGCGTTTTATCCACATTCAGACTGATGAGCATGACGCCTTCACCCCGATTTCGGATAAATTTGGCCACTTCTCCGTCAGGACTGGTGGATTCCATCAACTCAAACCCCACCTCACCCAAATAGTAGCGGGCAACGTTAATTTTTTCGGGTTCATCCACATATTCATCATCCGGCTTTTCTTTACCCAACAAGGGTTCCCAGATTTTGCGGGCGGCATCCAAATTTTTAACAGCGATACAAATATGATCTATTTTGTTGATTTTCATAAAGGCTCCTATCCATTGGAAAATATGATTGTCTAAAATTTATGGCTCTTAAAAGTTCAACTTCAGATTGAATGCTATTCACCGACCATACTAAACCAATGGCCAAGACGTCGTCAAGTTTTACGCAAGCTCTGAATAGATGCACGTAAGCATGCGGAAAGCATAAATAGGAGACGGACAACAATAATGAGAAACCAGGTAATCGCTTTCAGCACTGAGCTTAAAGCTTAGCGTTTACAGCTGATACCTTGACACCCCCATTGATATTTGCAATAAATCTTCATGACAAAACTCGCAATACTAGACTGAAACATTTCTTAACGCCAAATATTTCCCATACTTATTAAATACGTTTCATACCCGATTAGCTGAAATAATGCTGTTGGTGGAAGTCTGTTCGCAATCGGGATCGCTATCGGGATCGGGATCGAAATAAGGCGTGGGTCGGCATTGGAAGGTACCACAATTCAAATGTCTTGGTAGTCGGCTTTGGTTCGGATAAAGCAGAAAGCCGGCAGCGTAAAGCTGAATTGGACTGCATTGCTGCAATGCTTAGTCGATTGAGCAGCAGGGGGTATCGCGCAAAGGAGGGGTTCGGGGAATACGGATATACTGAGTTGGATACCGATACCGATCCCGATAGCAATTTCGATAAGGTCGATAACTGTTTCTAATGATGGGGAGGGCAATTAACATGTACGCAGACAGATTCTGGAAAAAAAATTGGGACCCGGGCGTTGAAGACCTCAAGCGCGAAGATTACGAAACAACCTATGTTAAAATCATTGAAGAGTCCTTTAAAAGCGTCCCGGATAAAACCGCCATGGGCTTTCTGGGGGTGGATATTACCTTCGGAGAACTGGATACATACGCCAATCAATTTGCCAACATGCTCTTGGAAAACGGTTTCGAAAAAGGCGACGTGGTGGGCATCAATCTTCCCAACATCCCGCAATATGTTATTACCGTCATCGGTACCTTGCGGGCCGGTTGTATTGTGTCCGGGATTTCCCCGTTGATGTCTGCCGAGCAAATCAAATACCAGCTCAATGATTTGGGCGGCACCGGAAAAAAAGTGGCCTTTGTCACCCTGGATGCCATATTTGAAGGCCACCTGGTTAAGATTGCAGCGGACATACCTCAACTAAAGCTTGTGGTCACCACTAGTGTGGGCACTTTTTTGCCCAAGATCAAACAGATCCTGGGAAAACTGCTTAAAAAGATACCCAGCGGCAAGGTAAGGCCCTTGCCCGGTAAAACCGTACTGGATTTTCAGAAGGATGTTTTTGGCAAGTCTGCCAAACAGCCGGTGGCCGTGGATATAGGCCCGGACGACCTGGGATGGATCCAGTACACCGGCGGCACAACCGGTGATCCCAAAGGTGCCATGTTGACCCACCAAAATGGGTGCCATAATATTTTAAGCATCGTACGATGGTTGGGGTGGAAGCAATATAAAGGCGTTCTGCTATCCGGTTTCCCTTTCTTTCATACCGCCGGTTTGACAGTCTGCCAATGTGCTATCTGGTTTGGCTGGACCCAGGTGCTGATACCCAACCCGCGCGACACCGATCACATCTGCAGTGAAATGCTTAAATATAAACCCACCAACTTGGCCAATGTGCCCTCGCTGTATCAGATGCTGATAGAAAATCCGAAATTTAAGGAAATGGATCATTCCAACCTGGGCACCTGCATTTCGGCCGCTTCCCCTTTCCCCAAAGAATCTCAAATACTTTTGGAAAACATTATCGGGAAAGGTAAACTTTTAGAGCTCTACGGCATGACAGAAACCTCACCGGTTTCAACCATGAACCCTTCCAAAGGAAAGAAAAAACTGGGCACGGTGGGCATGCCTTTTTTAAACACCGAAGTAAAAATCGTGGATCCGGCCAGCAATGCCGAAGTTCCCATCGGTGAGCCCGGCGAGGTTTGCGTCAGAGGCCCCCTGGTGATGAAGGGTTATTTTAATAAACCTGAAGCCACCGCAAGCGCCATCGATTCCGAGGGCTATATACATACCGGTGATGTGGGTATCATGGACGCGGACGGGTATATCAAAATCGTTGACAGAACCAAGGATATGATTATCGTAGGAGGCTTCAAGGTCTTTTCCAGCAAGGTGGAAGACATTCTGACGCAACACCCGGCGGTTGCACTTTTGGCACTGATCGGTGAGAAAAATCCGGATCGGCCCGGATCGGAGCTGGTCAAGGCCTATATTCAGTTGACACCGGAGTCGGCGGCCGTGGGCGACAAGGAAGACTTAAAGGCTGATATTATCGCCTTTGCCAAAAAGAATTGTGCGCCTTATGAAGTTCCCAAATCGATTGCGTTCATGGATGAGATTCCCTTGACCGCCGTCGGCAAAATCGACAAAAAGGTACTCCGAAAAAAATAAATTTTATAGACATGTGACAGGCGTCATCAAATAGAATGAATGTTGGTGCTTGTAGAATTTATTTTCGTGAAACCAATTAGAAAATTTATTTTTATGATGCATAAAACTAAAATTGTGGCAACCCTGGGGCCGGCTTCAAATACCCGTTCGGTGATTGCGGGTATGATCCACGCCGGTCTGAATGTGGTGCGCCTTAATTTTTCGCATGGTGCCTATGAAAGTCATGCCAAGGTCATTCAGAAGGTTCGCTCCTTATCGCGCACCATGAATCGGCACATTGGGATTATATTGGATTTGCAGGGTCCGAAAATTAGAACCGGTAAGCTTAAAAAAGGTGGGCCGGTCTATCTCGAAACGGGGTCATGCATACAGATAACCACCCGCAAAATCGAAGGTGACGAAAAACTTATTTCGGCCACCTATGAATATCTGCCCCACGACGTAAAAAAGGGCGACAGTATCCTTCTGGATGATGGATTGCTGGAATTGATTGTCCGCCACAAAAGGAAAGACACCATTACGTGCCAGGTAATAAATGGCGGGTGGCTAAAAGAAAACAAAGGTATCAACCTGCCGGGGGTAGCGGTTTCGGCGCCATCGTTAACGGGCAAGGATATCCGCGATATGAATTTTGGTATCAAGATGGGAGTGGACTACTTTGCACTATCTTTTGTCCGCAGTGCCGATGATGTCAAAGAACTCAAAGAACGGATCCGCAAACAGGGAGCCGATACGCCCGTGATCGCCAAGATCGAAAAGCCCGAAGCTGTCGAAAATTTGAAAGAAATACTGGCAATTGCCGATGGCATCATGGTGGCCAGGGGTGATTTGGGTGTTGAATTGAAACCCGAACAGGTACCCACCATCCAGAAGACACTCATTCGGGCTGCCATTAAAGCCTGCAAACCGGTTATTACGGCCACCCAAATGCTGGAAACCATGTCTGCCAACCCGATCCCGACCCGGGCCGAAGCCTCGGATGTGGCCAACGCCATCTACGATGGTACGGACGCGGTGATGCTATCCGGTGAAACCGCCTCGGGTAAATACCCAGTCGAGACTGTTAGCATGATGTCTCGAATTGCGGCCAAAACCGAGCATTCACCCTTTATGGCCTATCACCTGAAGCATCAGAGAATAGACGTTGATCCCATAACCCGTGCGGTGACCCGATCGGCTGTCAAAATCGTACACGAGTTGGATGCGACCGGCATTTTAGCTTTTTCCGTATCCGGCAGCACGGCCAAGCATATCTCCAACAATCGTCCCTGCAAACCTGTATTTGCTTTCTCTCCCGATCTGAACACCTGCAATCGCTTATCTTTGGTTTGGGGGATTACGCCGCTGTATCTACCCAACATTACCAACGTCAATCGCCTGATAGAGGCCAGCGAACGCATCCTGGCCAATAAAAACCTGGCCCAAAACGACGATTTGATCGTCATGGTGATCGGTCTGGGATTCAAGACGGGATCCACGAATATGATAAAGATCCATCGAATCGGGCAAGACGATTAAATTTCGAATGTCGAACATGGAATGTTGATGAATCCGTAAAAAGTCAAAAAACTTTTATCTATTTGAAAACATTATAATATTTTAAAATTATCCCTTGCCTTGCATAGCTGTTTGTGGTATAGAATCATGTATAATTAC
>Ga0180436_10003095_pt1 | contig 15400 bp, 11 predicted proteins | sample SS_ome_2_FD_132434 | JGI IMG/M metagenome (GOLD analysis project Ga0180436, IMG submission 132434) | Hypersaline lake sediment archaeal communities from the Salton Sea, California, USA - SS_3_S_2 metaG | ecosystem: Environmental > Aquatic > Non-marine Saline and Alkaline > Hypersaline >...
AAGATCGGCGGTTACGGCTTCATCCGGTTCAGCCTGCCGATCACGCCGGATGCTTCGGCGGCGCTGGACTGGCTGATCATCACCTTGTCGTTGATCGCGGTGGTCTACATCGGTTTCGTCGCGCTGGTGCAGCAGGACATGAAGAAACTGATCGCCTATTCCTCGATCTCGCACATGGGCTTCGTGACGCTGGGCATGTTCATCGCCTTCGCGGTGTTCCAGAACACGGAGTCGGGCCGTGGAGCGGCGCTCGGCGTCGAAGGCGCGATGGTGCAGATGATCTCGCACGGTTTCGTCTCCGGCGCGCTGTTCCTCTGCGTCGGCGTGCTTTACGACCGCGTGCACAGCCGCATGATCAAGGATTACGGCGGGGTCGCGCACAAAATGCCGTGGTTCGCCGCCCTGGCGGTGCTCTTCTTCATGGCCAATTCGGGCTTGCCCGGCACCAGCGGCTTCGTCGGCGAATTCATGGTGATCCTGGCCGCGTTCCAGGCCAATTTCTGGTACGCCTTCCTCGCCGCCGTGACCCTGATCCTGGGCGCCGCTTACAGCCTGTGGCTGGTCAAGCGCGTGATTTTCGGCAAGGTCGCGAACAACGACGTCGCCATGCTGGAAGACATCAATGCCCGCGAGGCCCTGGTGCTCGGCGTGCTGGCGGCGGCGGTTCTGCTGGTCGGCATCTGGCCGGCTCCGCTGGTGGACCTGATGCACGCGTCGGTCGACGCGCTGCTGCAGCACATCCAGCAACCCAAGATCGTATTGGTTGGGGGTTAACGACATGACGCGCACGGATTTCCTACTCATCGCCCCCGAACTCTGGGTCCTGACCATGACCTGCGTGATCCTGATGGTCGACCTGTTCCTGAAAGAGGAGCGCCGCGGGATCGTTCACCTGTTGGCCATGGTCACGCTGGTATTCGCCGCGATCATCACGCTGCGGGTCGACGACAGCATGAGCAGCGGCGGCGCCGCGCTGGCCTTCAACGGCTCGTTCGTCCGCGACCAGATGGGCGATATGCTCAAGTTGTTCAGCTACTTCGTGCTGGCCATGGTGTTCATTTACGCCAAGTTCTGCCTGCGCCAGTTCCGCATGTTCCGCGCGGATTTCTACACGCTGTCGCTGGAAGCCCTGCTGGGTATCATGCTGCTGATTTCGGCGAACAACCTGATCATGGTCTACCTCGGTCTCGAATTGCTGGCGCTGGCCTCCTACACGCTGGTGGCCTACGACCGCGATTCCAGGCGTGGTTCGGAAGCGGCGATGAAGTACTTCGTGCTCGGCTCGATGGCCTCGGGCATGCTGCTCTACGGCATGTCGATGATCTATGGCGCCACCGGCACGCTGGACCTGGGCGCGATCGCCGAAGCGGTCAAGGTCAACGGCGCCGACGACATCATGCTGGTGTTCGGCCTGGTGTTCCTGATCGTCGGTATCGCCTTCAAGTTCGGGGCGGCCCCGTTCCACATGTGGGTGCCGGACGTGTACCAGGGCGCGCCCGTTTCCACGACCCTGTTCATCTCCTCGCTGCCGAAGATGGCGGCCTTCGCGATGGCGTTCCGGCTGCTGCAGACCGGCCTCGGTGACCTGCAGGGCGACTGGATGCAGATGCTCGCGCTGCTGGCCGTGCTGTCGATCGTGGTCGGCAACCTGGCCGCGATCGCGCAGACCAACATCAAGCGCATGCTGGCCTATTCGACGATCGGCCACATGGGCTTCGTGTTCATGGGCCTGCTCGCCGGCACGCCCGAGGGCTACGGCGCCGGCATGTTCTACGTGATCGTCTACTCGCTGATGTCGGCGGCCGGTTTCGGCATGGTCATCCTGCTGTCGGGCCACGGCATCGAGGCCGAAAAGCTCGACGACTTCAAGGGGCTGAACCAGCGCAATCCGTGGTACGCGGCGATCATGGCCATGGTCATGTTCTCGATGGCCGGCGTGCCAGTATTCGTCGGCTTCTTCGCCAAGTGGCTGGTGATCCAGGCGGCCCTCAACGCCGGGCTGGTCTGGCTGGCCATCGTCGCGGTCGTGTTCTCGGTGGTCGGCGCGTTTTACTACATCCGCGTCGTCAAGCTGATGTACTTCGACGAGCCCGTCACCACCACGAAGATCGACGCCCCGGTGGACTTTCGCGCGGTGATTTCGCTGAACGGCGTGATCATGCTGGGGCTCGGTATTTTCTCGGGTTCGCTGATCCAGATCTGCATGTCTTCGTTCGGGGCTTGAACCCGGCACGGGGAATACTTTAAAATTCCCGTCTTGCTGATGCGGGGTGGAGCAGTCTGGCAGCTCGTCGGGCTCATAACCCGAAGGTCGCAGGTTCGAATCCTGCCCCCGCTACCAAGCTTTTTTGGTTGAGGCCCCGGCAGGGGCCTCAATCGTTCTGAAAAGGGGCCGGCGAGCCCCTTTTTCGTGCCTGGGCAACGGGGTCAGAGTGAAGGTTCCCGTTTTGTTGGCCCGGGCTCCGGTCTGGTTTCAGCGCGTTTCCACTCTGACCCCGCGACGGAGTGTACGGTGGCATCTTTAAAGCTGACAGGACTGCTGCAACCGCTGATCGAGGACCTCGGCTACGAGTTCGTCGGTATCGAGCACCGCAGCAACCCGAAAAACCCGGTGGTGACGATCTACATCGACCGCCCGGAAGGCATCGCGATCGAGGATTGCGAAGCCGTTTCGCGCGAGGTGGCCGCCTTGCTGGACGTGGAAGATCCGATCCCGGGGCACTACAACCTGGAAGTGTCCTCGCCGGGTCTGGACCGGCCGCTGTTCACCTGGGAGCAGTTCGCCCGGTTTGCCGGCGACGAGGCCGCGGTGACACTGTTCGCGCCCGTCGACGGCCGGCGCAAGTTCAAGGGCCGGATACTGGGCGCCGCCGACGGCAAGGTGACGATCGAACAGGACGGCGACGAGGTGGTGCTGGAAATGGCCAACGTCGCAAAGGCCCGGCTGGTGCCGGACTACGAGGCCATACTGGCCGAAAAACGCAACAAATCGGATTGATTGAACAGAGAGAACGACGCGATGAGTAAGGAAATCCTGCTGGTTGTGGATGCGGTGTCCAACGAGAAAGGCGTCGGCAAGGACGTGATTTTCGGCGCCCTGGAAGCCGCGCTGGCCTCCGCGGCACGCAAGCTCAGCGAAGAGGAGCGCGACGTGCGCGTGGCCATCGACCGCTCGACCGGCGAGTACGAGACCTTCCGCCGCTGGGAGGTCATCGAGGACGGCGAGGAGATGGAGAACGAGGATGCCCAGCTGTTCCTCGCCGACGCCCTGAAGATCGACGCGGACATCGAGGTGGGCGGCTTCATCGAGGAACCGATGGAAAACGCCGAATTCGGCCGCATCGCCGCCCAGACCGCCAAGCAGGTCATCGTGCAGCGGGTCCGCGAGGCCGAGCGCGCCCAGGTTGTCGAAGAATACGAGGACCGCGCCGGCGAACTGGTCAACGGCATCGTCAAGCGGGTGGAGCGCGGCAACGTGTACCTCGACCTGGGCGGCAACGCCGAGGCATTCATCTCGCAGCGCAACATGATCCCCGGTGAATCGGTTCGCCCCGGCGACCGCCTGCGCGCCTTCCTCTACGAGGTCAAGTCCGAGCCGCGCGGTCCGCAGCTGTTCGCCAGCCGCACCAAGGTGGAGTTCCTGGTGGCCCTGTTCGAGCTCGAAGTGCCGGAGATCGGCCAGGGCCTGATCAGCATCATGGGCGGCGCCCGCGACCCCGGCAGACGCGCCAAGATCGCGGTTCGTTCCAACGACAAGCGCACCGACCCGATCGGCGCCTGCGTGGGCATGCGCGGTTCGCGCGTCCAGGCCGTTTCCAACGAACTGGCCGGCGAGCGCATCGACATCATCCTGTGGGACGACAACCCGGCCCAGTTCGTGATCAACGCCATGGCGCCGGCCGAGGTGGCCTCCATCGTCGTGGACGAGGAGAACAATTCCATGGACATCGCGGTCGAAGAGTCCACCCTGTCCCAGGCGATCGGCCGCGGCGGGCAGAACGTGCGCCTGGCCAGCGAATTGAGCGGATGGGAGCTCAACGTGCTGACCATCGAGCAGGCCGAGCAGAAGAGCGAAGAGGAAGGCAAGGCCATCCTGGAGCGTTTCATGCAGCGGCTCGACGTGGGTGAGGACGTGGCGGCCATCCTGGTCCACGAGGGCTTCAGCAACATCGAGGAAGTGGCCTACGTGCCCGAGTCGGAGTTGCTGGACATCGAGGAGTTCGACGAGGAAATCGTCACCGAGATCCGCCGGCGCGCCCGCGACGCCCTGCTCACGCAGCTGATCGCGAAGGAAGAAAACCTGGAAGAAAACGCACCGGAACAGGATCTGCTGGACCTCGAAGGCATGACCGAGCGGCTGGCTTATCGCCTGGCCGAGAGAGGCGTCCGCAGCCAGGAAGACCTGGCCGAGCTTTCGGTGGACGAGCTGATCGAGTTCGATGAAATGAGTGAAGAGGATGCGGCGGCGCTGATCATGGCGGCGCGCGCGCCGTGGTTCGCAGAAGAAGAATAAGCGGCCGGGCCGCCCGCGGAAATCCTCAAGGAGCAGAATATGTCACAAGTTACCGTATCGCAGTTGGCCGATGTACTCGGCGTCGAAATGGGTAAATTGCTTGCCCAACTGAACGACGCCGGCATCGAGGCCGGCGGACCGGATGACACGGTCTCCAACGACGACAAGAAGAAGTTGCTCGCCCACCTGCGGGCGAGTCACGGCAAGCGTGAAAGCGACGCCACGGCGCCGCGCCAGGTCACGCTGAAACGCAAGTCCGTCAGCGAACTGCGCGTGACCGGGTCCGGTCCGCGCGGCGCCACGCGCACGGTGAACGTGGAAGTCCGCAAGAAGCGGACCTACGTGAAGCGCGAGGTGGTCGAGGAGCAGATCGGAGTCGACGACCAGGACCGCGAAGAAGCCCGCAGAATCCTCGAGGAGTCGCGCGCGCAACGCGAGGCCGAGCAACGGGCGAAGGCCGAGGTCGCCGAGGCGGCCCGCCTCAAGCGCGAGGAGGAAGAGCGCAAGGCCACCGAGGAAGCCCAGCGCAAGGCCGCCGAGGAAGCCCAGCGCAAGGCCGCCGAGGAGAAGGCCCAGGCAGAAGAAGAGGTTCGTCGCCGCGCCGAGGAAGAAGCCCGCAAGGCCGAGGAAGAGCGCAACCGCAAGCTCGCCGAGGACGCGCAGGCGCGCCGCCGCGAACGCGAAAAGGAAAAAGAGGCGCGCAAGGCGCGCAAAGACCAGGAAAAGGCGACCACGCGTTACGGCCGCAAGGAACTGCACGTGGCCGGCGGCGCCGCGGCCCGGCGGCGCAAGCCCGGCCTGCGCGCGCGCCCCAGCGGCGGACGCCCGTCGGAGCATGGCTTCTCGCGCCCGACCGCCCCGGTCATGCGCGAAGTTTCCGTGCCCGAGGCCATTACCGTGGCCGACCTGGCCAAGGAGATGGCGGTCAAGGCCGGTGAGGTGATCAAGGTGCTGATGAAGATGGGCATGATGGTCACCATCAACCAGAGCCTGGACCAGGACACGGCGATCCTCGTCGTCGAAGAGATGGGCCATACGGCCAAGATGGCGGAGGACAAGGACATCGAGAGCCAACTGATCGCCGAGGAAGAAGTGGAGACGGGCGAGGCCCGTCCGCGCCCGCCGGTGGTCACCGTGATGGGCCACGTCGATCACGGCAAGACCTCGCTGCTGGACTACATCCGCCATTCGCACATCGCCGAGGGCGAGGCCGGCGGCATCACGCAGCACATCGGCGCCTACCACGTGAAGACCGACCGCGGCATCGTTACCTTCCTGGATACGCCGGGCCACGCCGCCTTCACCGCGATGCGCGCCCGCGGCGCCCAGGCCACGGACATCGTGATCCTGGTGGTGGCGGCCGACGACGGCGTCATGCCGCAGACCAAGGAAGCGATCCAGCACGCCCGCGCCGCCGGTACGCCGATCATCGTGGCGGTGAACAAGATCGACCGGCCCGAGGCCGATATCGACCGGGTGCGCACCGAGCTCTCCAAGGAAGAAGTGATTCCGGAGGACTGGGGCGGCGAAGACATCTTCGTGAACGTCTCGGCCAAGACCGGCGAAGGCATCGACGACCTGCTCGAGAACGTGCTGCTGCAGGCGGAGGTGATGGAACTGAAGGCCGTGCCCGACATGAAGGCGCGCGGCGTGGTGGTCGAATCCAGTCTGGACAAGGGCCGCGGCCCGATCGCCACTCTGCTGATCCAGCAGGGTACGCTTAAGCGCGGCGACATGATCCTGGCCGGGCGGGAATACGGCCGGGTGCGCGCCATGTTCGACGAGAGCGGCGAACCCATCGAGTCGGCCGGGCCCTCCATGCCCGCCGTGGTGCAAGGCCTGTCGGGCGTTCCGGCCGCCGGCGACGAAGTGCTGGCCGTGGCGAACGAGCGCAAGGCCCGCGAGGCCTCGGCCGTGCGCCAGGAGAAAGAGCGCGAGACGCGCCTGGCCCGCCAGCAGGCAGCCAAGCTGCAGAACCTGTTCGAAAGCATGGGCAAGGACGAGCAGACCAGCGTCAACCTGCTGATCCGGGCTGACGTGCAGGGTTCCGTCGAGGCGCTGCGCGACGCGCTGACCCGCCTCAGCAACGACGAGGTCAAGGTCAACGTGGTGGCCTCCGGGGTCGGCGCGATTACCGAGAACGACGCCTCGCTGGCGCAGGCCTCGGACGCGATCATCATCGGTTTCAACGTGCGCGCCGACGCTACCGCCCGCAAGGTCATCCAGGAGCACGAACTGGACCTGCATTACTACAGCGTGATCTACGACGCGATCGACGAGGTCAAGCAGGCGATTTCCGGCCTGCTGGGCACCGAGGTCAGGGAGCAGATCATCGGCCTGGCCGAAGTCAAGGACGTGTTCCGCTCGTCCAAGCTGGGCGCCATTGCCGGCTGCATCGTGGTCGAGGGCGTGGTCAAGCGCCACAACCCGATTCGCGTGCTGCGCGACAACGTGGTGATCTTCGAGGGCGAACTGGAGTCGCTGCGCCGTTTCAAGGACGACGTCAACGAGGTCCAGTCCGGAACCGAGTGCGGTATCGGTGTAAAGATGTACAACGACGTGAAGCCCGGTGACAACATCGAGTGCTTCGAACGCGTCGAGGTCGCCCGGACGCTGTAAGCAAACCATGCCACGCGAATTCAACCGTTCCGAACGGGTCGCCGGTTCCCTGCGCAGGGAACTGGCGACGATCATCCAGATGGAACTCAAGGACCCGGACGTCGGTTTCATCGGCCTTTCCGACGTCGAAGTCAGCCGCGACCTGGCGCACGCCAAGGTGTTCGTGACGGTTTTCGAGGCCGACAAGGCCGACGCCACCATCCGGGCCCTGAACCAGGCCTCGGGTTGGCTGCGGTCCAAGCTCGGTCGGGCGATGCGCATCCGTTCCGTGCCCGAACTGCATTTCCACCACGATTCCTCGGTGGAGACGGGACGACACATGGACGATCTGATCGATTCGGCCATCGCCGCCGACCGCCGCGCCCCGGGGACTGACGAAACCGACGCCGACTGATGGCGCGTCGCCGCAAGGGACGTGACGTCCACGGCATCCTGCTGCTCGACAAACCGGCCGGCATGTCGTCCAACCAGGCCGTGCAGAGAGTGCGCTGGCTGTTCCAGGCGCGCAAGGCGGGTCACACCGGCACGCTGGACCCCTTCGCAACCGGCCTGCTACCGATCTGCCTCGGCGAGGCCAGCAAGACGGCCGCCTTCATGCTGGACGCGGACAAGACCTACGAGGCGCGGGCCCGCCTCGGCGTTGCCACCGACACCGGTGATATCGAGGGGACGGCCGTGCGGGAAGCGCCGGTGCCGGACCTGGACGCCGCGGCCATCGACGCAGCGCTGGCGGGCTTTCTCGGTTCCCAGGCGCAGATGCCGCCGATGTACTCGGCCCTGAAGCACCGGGGCCAGCCGCTGTACAAGCTGGCCCGCGAGGGCAAACAGGTGGAGCGCGAGCCGCGGCGGGTGACCATCCATGAACTCGAATGCCTGGCCTGGAATCCGCCCGATCTCGTGTTCCGCGTGCGTTGCTCGAAGGGCACCTACGTGCGCACCTTGGCCGAAGACATCGCCGCGGCGCTGGGCAGCTGCGCCCATTTGCGCGCCTTGCGGCGCACCGCGTCCGGCGCGTTCTCGGGCGGAATGGTCACGCTCGGGGAACTCGAGGAAAAAGCCGCGGCCGGGGCTGCCGAATCGTTGTTGTTGCCGCCGGAAGCCGGCTTGCTGCACTGGCCGGCCCTGGAGCTGGACGCCGCTTCGGCGCAGCGTTTCTCGAACGGCAACCCGGTGTGCGCGGAAACATCGGGCGCCGGCCCCGCGCGCGTTTACGGTCCGGCGGGAAAACTGCTGGGGCTGGGCGAACTCGACACTGCCAAGCTTTTGAAACCTAAGCGTATCTTTAATCTCTAAACAGGGTAAAATGACCTTGTGGAGCCGCGGCTTCCGATGTACAATGCCGCGCTAATTTTAACAACCGGGGCTTCGAAGTTTTTGCAAAGACCCAAAACGAGCGGCATTCGTTCCCGGCGGGTTTTTTCAAAGGCTTCGTTGCTCTAGATATGGAGAAGGAACCATGTCTTTTGATGCAGAAGCGAAAGCGAAAATTGTCCAAGAGTACGCCCGTTCGGAAAACGACACCGGCTCGCCTGAAGTCCAGGTGGCCCTGCTGACGGGTCGCATCCAGTACCTCACCGACCATTTCAAGACGCATAAGGGCGATCACCACTCACGGCGCGGGCTGTTGAAGATGGTGAACCAGCGTCGCAGCCTGCTCGATTACCTGAAGAACAAGGACATCGAGCGCTACCGCGACCTGATCAAGCGCCTCGGCCTCCGCCGCTAAGTTCCAGCTGGCGGGGCCCGCATCACGAGACGCCGCTCGCTCTGGCAGATTCCGCATCTGCCGGAGCGTTTGCGCATACCGATTTCTGTGAGTAAACGACCAAAAGGAAAAGAGTAACTGTGAACAAGCTGATCAAGAAGTTTCAGTACGGGGACCATGAAGTAACGCTGGAAACCGGCCAGATCGCCCGCCAGGCCACCGGCTCGGTGATGGTATCCATGGGCGACACCAGGGTTTTGGTGACCGTCGTGGGTCAGAAGGAGGCCGACGAGGGCCGTCCCTTCTTCCCGCTGACCGTCAACTACCAGGAAAAATTCTACGCGGCGGGCCGTATCCCCGGTGGATTCTTCAAGCGCGAAGGACGTCCGACCGAGAAGGAGACCCTGACCTGCCGCCTGATCGACCGCCCGATTCGCCCGCTGTTCCCCAAGGGCTTCATGAACGAAGTCCAGGTCATCGCGACGCTGATGTCCTCGAACCCGGAAATCGACGGCGACATTCCCGCGATGATCGGCACCTCGGCCGCGCTGGCGCTGTCCGGCATGCCCTTCAACGGCCCGATCGGCGCCGCCCGCGTCGGTTATATCGACGGCCAGTACGTGCTGAATCCGACCGCCACGCAGCTGCAGTCCTCCGACCTCGACCTGGTCGTCGCGGGCACCGAGAGCGCCGTGCTGATGGTCGAGTCCGAGGCCAAGCTGCTGTCCGAAGACGTGATGCTGGGTGCGGTGACTTTCGGCCACGAGGCCTCCAAGGCCGTCGTGCAGGCCGTGCGTGAGTTGGCCGAGGAAGCCGGCGTCGTCGCCTGGGACTGGGCTGCCACGGAAGAAGACAAGGAACTGGCCGCGAAAGTCGAGGCCGCCGCGAAGGACGGCCTGGTCGCCGCCTACGCCATCGCCGACAAAATGCAGCGCCGTGACGCCATCGACGAGGTCAAGAAAGCCGTCGTCGAGAGTCTCTGCGACGAGGAAGACGAGAGCGCCCCGGGCAAGGCCGACGTTTCCGGCGCCTTTTCCAAGCTGGAAAAGACGCTGGTGCGTGAGCACATCCTGTCGGGCAACCCGCGTATCGACGGCCGCGAACTGAACAAGGTCCGCCCGATCTCGGTCGAATGCGGCGTGCTGCCGCGGGCCCACGGCTCCGCGCTGTTCACGCGTGGCGAGACCCAGGCCATCGTGGCCACCACGCTGGGCACCGGCCGCGACGCGCAGATCATCGACGCGGTGACGGGCGAGTACAAGGACCCGTTCATGCTGCACTACAACTTCCCGCCGTTCTGCGTGGGCGAGACCGGTTTCATGAGCGGCCCCAAGCGCCGCGAGATCGGACACGGCCGCCTGGCGCGCCGCGGTGTGTCCGCCGTGCTGCCGACGATGGAAGAATTCCCCTACGTGCTGCGCGTGGTCTCGGAAATCACCGAGTCCAACGGCTCCAGCTCGATGGCTTCCGTGTGCGGCACCTCGCTGTCGCTGATGGACGCAGGCGTGCCGGTCAAGGCGCCGGTCGCGGGCATCGCGATGGGCCTGATCAAGGAAGGCGACCGTTTCGCCGTGCTGTCCGACATCCTGGGTGACGAAGACCACCTGGGCGACATGGACTTCAAAGTGGCCGGCACCGAGAACGGCATCACCGCCCTGCAGATGGACATAAAGATCGAGGGCATCAACGAGGAAATCATGCGCATCGCCCTGGCCCAGGCCAAGGAAGGGCGCAACTTCATCCTCGGCGAGATGAACAAGGTGATCAGCGAGTCGCGCGCCGAGATGTCGGAGTACGCGCCGCGCCTGATGACCCTGAAGGTGCACCCGGACAAGATCCGCGACGTGATCGGCAAGGGTGGCGTGACCATCCGTTCGATCACCGAGGAAACCGGTTGTACGATCGACATCGCCGACGACGGCACGGTGACTATCGCCTCGGTGGACAAGGCGGCCGCCGACGAGGCCCGCAAGCGCATCGAGCAGATCACCGCCGACATCGAGCCGGGCCAGGTGTTCGAGGGCAAGGTCATCAAGATCATGAACTTCGGCGCTTTCGTTTCCCTGACCCCGGGCCGCGACGGCCTGGTGCACATCTCGCAACTGTCCAACGAGCGCGTCGAGAACGTCACCGACGTGGTCAAGGAAGGCGACATGGTCAAGGTCAAGGTCCTCGAGGTCGACAAGCAGGGCCGCATCCGCCTGAGCATGAAGGCCGTCAACGACGACGATTGAGCGGTTCCTCCGTAGGAGGGGCGTCAACCGCGACAAAGAGCCGGGCAACTGCCCGGCTTTTTTGTTGGTCGCGGCTGACGCCCCTCCTACAATAGGGCCATGACCATCCAGATTACCGACAGGCTGAGCATCGGGGACGACGAACTCGTCCTCAGCGCGATCCGCGCCGGTGGGCCGGGCGGGCAGAACGTGAACAAGGTATCGAGTGCGGTCCACCTGCGCTTCGATATCGTCGCCTCCTCCTTGCCCGAGGCCGTCAAGACCCGCCTGCTGGCCAGCCATGACCAGCGCATCACGTCCGATGGCGAGGTCGTCATCAAGGCGCAGAGCCATCGCACCCGGGAGAAGAATCGCCAGGACGCGATCGAGCGGCTGTGCGAGTTGGTCCGTGCCGCGGCCGTGGCGCCCCGGAAGCGCATCCCCACGCGCCCAGGGAAGGCGGCAAAAAAGCGCCGCCTCGATGCCAAGAAGAAGCGGGGCGCGCTGAAGAAACTCCGCTCCGACAAGCCCGACTTGTAGGAGGGGCGTAAGCCGCGACCCGATAGAGCGACGTCCAGGCCGTGGATGCATATACCTCTTCTCAGGGTACTCGGGTGTCGGGAACACCCGAGTAGCGCACAGGGATGTCTTGAGCTTGCCCGGAGAAGAGGTATATGCATTCGCGGCCGGGTTTCGAAGGAATGGATGAATAACGCGGCAAGTCCCACCTGGGCTATCATAAAACCTTGATTCTGAATGAGCCCTCGCCGTGCTGAACAATCCGAACAACCGCCTCCTCCTGGCCCTGGTGGCCTTCGTGATCATCGCCGCTTTCATTGCCTCGCGGATCCAGACAGCCGGCGGCACGGTACGGGTGCACGGCATCAGCATCCCCACGCAGAACGGCCAGTGGGTGGCCGCCGACCTGTTCCGGCCGGTATCCGCGACGGCGGAGAACCCCGCGCCGCTGGTGGTGGTCGTCCCGGGATTCCAGCGCTCACGCGAGGCGCTGGCCAACACGGCCATCGAGCTTTCACGGCGCGGCATCGTCGCGATCTCCATCGATCCCTACGCTCAGGGGCGCTCGAGTTCATCCACCAGCCGCATGGCGGCCACCACGGAGGGCTACGGAAGCTTCGCCGTGATCGATTACGCGGCCGGCAGTGAAAACCTGAATTACGTGGATAAATCGCGGCTCGCGATAACCGGGCACTCCGCCGGCGGCAACGCGGCCATCCGCGGCGCCAACTACTTCGGCCGCGAGGCGCAGCGCACGGGGGAGCCGAGCAGGCTCCACTCGGTGTACATGTCCGGCTACGTGCTGACCCTGCGCGACGAGGTGCTCGCCGACGTGCGTTCCAACATCGGCGTCGCCTATGCGCTCTGGGACGAAGGCGCTTACCGCAACGAGTTGGGCCACGGCGACATGCGCACCGCGCCTGAGGCGTTGCGCGTGGTCAACCTGGACCGGGCGGCCGGCCTGCCGCCGGTCGAGGAAGTCGAAATTGGGCGCTATTACGGCGACGCGGCGGACCGCAGCCTGCGCGTGGTGTTCAACGAACGGAACATCCATCCCTTCCAGCCCTACATGCCCGAGGCGATGGCCAACCAGCTCGATTATTTCGAGACGGTTTTCGACATGGACTTCGAACTGGCCCACGACGACCAGGTCTGGTATTGGAAGGAACTGTTGGGTGCGCTGTCCATGATCGCGGCCTTCATCGCCCTGGTCCCGCTGTCACGGATCCTGCTGGACACCCGCTACTTCCGGCCGGTCATCCACGAGCTGCCACCGGCGCTGCCCAGGCCGCGGGGCCGGGGCCGGGCGCTGTTCTGGGGGCTGTTCGCCTTCTCCGCGCTGGTTGCCTGCCTCACCTACATCCCGATGGCCGAGCTGTCGCAGAAGTTGTTCGTGGACGCTTCGACGCGCCGGATGACCTGGTTCTTCCCGCAGCGCATGAACAACGCGGTCATGTTGTGGGCCATCCTGAACGGCTCGCTGGGTTTCCTGCTGTTCTGGGCGAGTTACCGCTTCTTCGGCCGGCACCATGGTGTCCGCCCCGAGATGTGGGGCGCGAAGATCGGTCGTCTCGAGCTGTTCCGGGCCTGCGTGCTGGCCGTGCTGCTGTACCTGGCTTACTACCTGCTGCTGTTCGCGGTCTACTTCGTTTTCCACGTCGATTACAACTTCCTGTTCATGGGCGTGCGCGTGTTCCGGCCGGCGATGCTGGTGCTGCTGCTGATGTACGCCCCGCTGTTCTTCCTGTTCTTCCTGTCCAATTCCCTGCGTGTGAACGGGGCCATGCGTTTCGAGGGCAGCGCGGAGTGGAAGAGCATGCTCCTGTCCGGCGTGGCGAATTCGCTGGGGCTGTTCCTGATCGTCCTGGTCCAGTACCTGACTTTCGCGGCCACCGGCACGGTCTACTGGACCGACGGCTGGCTCTATGTCAACCTGCTGTTCGCCGTCGTGCCGATGATGTTCGTGCTGCCCTATTTCAATCGGTATTTCTTCCGGGTAACGGGACGGATCTGGCTCGGCCCCATGGTGACCTGCCTGATTTTCGTTACGGTGCTGATTTCCAACACGGTGTTTTACCTGCCGCTCTGAGCGGGCGCGGGTCGGGAGCGCCGGGTACCCCGTTCGCACGATTTGCATATAATTGGCCCTTCGAGGGGGCCCCGGGCACACGACGAGGACAATAATCAATGAATCTCCAGGCCATCGACTACACGGTCGTCATCATCTACGGTGTTTGCCTGCTGGTGCTGGCCCAATGGGTCTCGCGCGAGAAGGCGGGGCACGAGAAAAACACCCAGGACTATTTCCTGGCCGGCAGGGCGTTGCCCTGGTGGGCGATCGGCGCGTCACTGATCGCGGCGAACATCTCGGCCGAGCAGATCATCGGCATGTCCGGCTCGGCCTACCTGATGGGTATGGCGATCGCGACGTACGAGTGGATGGCGGCGCTGACGCTGCTCATCGTGGCCAAGTACCTCTTGCCGGTGTTCCTGAAGCACAAGATCTACACCATGCCGCAGTTCCTGGAGCAGCGCTTCGACCACCGCGTCCGCATGGTCATGGCGACCTTCTGGCTCGGCGTCTACGTGTTCGTGAACCTGACCTCGATCCTGTGGCTGGGTTCGCTGGCGATCAATTCGGTCACCGGCCTCGACCAGACCTGGGGTCTCCTCATCCTCGGCCTGTTCGCTATCTCCTACTCGCTGTACGGCGGCCTGAAGGCCGTCGCGCTGACCGACATCATCCAGGTCGTGCTCCTCGTCTTTGGCGGCCTGTTCATCGCCTGGATCGCGATGAACGAGATCTCGGGCGGGGAGGGCGCGATCGCGGGCTTCGCCAAGACGCTGGAACTGGCGCCCGAAAAGTTCGACATGATTTTCACCAGCGACCAGCCCTACTACAAGGACCTGCCGGGCATCTCGGTGCTGATCGGCGGGATGTGGATCATGAACCTCAGCTACTGGGGCTTCAACCAGTACATCATCCAGCGGGCCCTGGCGGCCAAGAGCAACCGCGAGGCGCAGAAAGGCATCGCTTTCGCGGCCTTCCTGAAAATGCTGATTCCCGTCCTCGTTGTGCTGCCGGGCATCGCGGCCGCGCTCCTGATCCCCGACATCCAGAACGATCGGGCCTACCCGGAGCTGATGAAACTGCTGCCGGTCGGCATCAAGGGCCTGGTGTTCGCGGCCCTGATCGCCGCCATCGTCTCCTCGCTGGCGTCGATGACCAACAGCATATCGACCATTTTCACGATGGACATGTACCGGCACTTCAGGCCCGAGGAGCACAACGAGCAAAAACTTGTGCGGATCGGCCGCACCGTCGCGTTCAGCGCGATGGTGATCGCGATGATCGTCGCCCGCCCGCTGCTGGGCCAGTTCGACCAGGCCTTTCAGTACATCCAGGAATTCACCGGATTCTTCACGCCGGGTGTCTGTGCGTTGTTCCTGCTCGGCTTTTTCTACAAGAAAACCACGGCGAACGGCGCCCTGGCGGCCGCCATCGGCTCGGCGGTGCTGTCGCTGGGCCTCAAGCTGGCCTGGCCCGACCTGCCGTTCATCGACCGCGTCGGCCTGGTGTTCCTGCTCTGCATGGCGCTCGGCATCATCGTTTCGAAGATGGAAGGCAAGGGCGAGCACCCGGACGCCATCGAGTACGGCGAGATCGACACCAGCACCAGCACGGGCTTCAACCTGGCCTCGCTGGTGATCATCCTGATGCTGGCCGGCCTGTACATCGTTTGGTGGTAAGCCAATCACGCGAACCCCGGTCGGTGTGGAAGAAAACGCTTTTACACCGGCTTCATCGACTTGGTAGTGAAAAACATGAAC
>Ga0180436_10003099_pt1 | contig 15395 bp, 10 predicted proteins | sample SS_ome_2_FD_132434 | JGI IMG/M metagenome (GOLD analysis project Ga0180436, IMG submission 132434) | Hypersaline lake sediment archaeal communities from the Salton Sea, California, USA - SS_3_S_2 metaG | ecosystem: Environmental > Aquatic > Non-marine Saline and Alkaline > Hypersaline >...
ACTGCTGCGCTCCTTCGCTTGGTCTGGTGTTAGAAAGCAAACCAAGTACCAAGGGGCGTAGCAGTTCTTCAATACATATTTCTCCCAAATTGCCCACTCGACAGCATTTTCATCAGCCCAGGCATGGACCGGGTATTCCGCCAATTCCGCGGCGGTGGCCACCGTCGCGCGCTCGGGCAAGACTCCTTCGTAAGTATAGGTCGTGACACCCGCCCCGGGTGGTAAGACTGAGGATGAGCCGCGATTAACGTGCAGACTACGGGAACCAGTCTCACTGGGGGCATGGAAGTCCGCGGTTTCCCGCGTACAGCGCGCCCGCCGAGTCGTCATCAGCAGGCGAGCGGGTCACCCGCATCCCGAAAAAGAAAACCCGGGCCGTTTCCAGCCCGGGCGGGGTCTCCGATTCGACAAGAGGGCGTGCGTTCCGCGCGTTGCTCGGTGGAGGGACACCGGCTACCGCTTGGCGCGATCGACGTGAGACGGAAGCACCCCACGCTGCCGCGGCGGGTGGGCGGATATGGGCTATCGGCTGGCGGCCCGCCACTGGACCTCGGCCACCGGCGCTGTTGGCGCGGGAGCGGCGTTTTTCGATACCCGGTCGGCTGGCGTGCGATACACGGTCTGCCGAACCCAACTCTGCGGCTGGTAAGTGTCCGGCGCGATCAGGTCGGGAGCACCTGACTCTTGGTAGCGGGTGTTCTCGTCCGGGACAGGTTTCAGTGAACGCTGTTGTTCCGGTTGCTGTTGTTGTCCCTGTTGATATTGATTCCCGTTCTGTTGTTGGTTCTGCAGCTGATCGACCGGCTTGCGCGATTCCTGAAACGTCCTCGGCGCGGGGTTCGCGGCGGGCGTGCTGGTCGCCGGGGCGCTTGTGACCGGCGTGCCGTAGTAGGTGGTCGTCGGAGCGCAGGTGGCACATCCCGAGCCGGCAGCGCTGACCACGGTTCCCGCACTTGTCGGCACCGCACACGGGTCGCAAGACGTCACGCACGGCGACGCCACGGTGACCGGAGTATAAACCGGCGAATAGACCGTCCGGTAACTGCGGTACGGGATCAGGCTCGGCCGATAGGTCGTCATCGCCACCGGGCTGTACACGGCGCGATAAGTCGTTTGCGGCGTGTAGTAGCAGGTGGAGCAGGAGGAAGCTGGCGCAGCATACGCCGGCGTCATCGCGGCGGGCGCTGCGTAGGGTACCGAGTAGGTGGTCCGCCCAGCGCCCCAGCAACCGCCAAACAGGCGATCGAGGAAGGCACAGGCTTTCGACTGGCTGGGTACCGCCAGGACGGCGACGGCGAGCGTCCCGACAATCAGGGCAGCTTTCATTTGGATTCGCATTGGTTTCTCCATTTGTTGGAACAAAGCACGCTGGTTGTTACGTTGCAAAGAGTACGATGGATCGCGCGTGGTAGCGCGAACGCACCGGCTCGTTCGCCGGATACGGTACACCGAAGTGCAGCCCGCATCCCAACTTTAATCTATTCCATCAAAAATAGGCCGCTGTTGGGGTGATTGTCAAGCGCTGGCCGTGCCAAACCACGCATTTGGACAAATAGTCCGATCGGGCGGACAATGCGTCTCGGGACGACTATACGCATCTTAACGGTTACACGGTTCGCGCCGGTTGCGGCTCGTTTCGAGGCAGGCTTCGTGCCGACGGTCGGTGGCCGACGGCGGTGGCGTCCGCAAAACGCTGCGGCCCGTGGGGGTTACGTCGAGAATCGGCGCCTATCCAGATGGAGTGCCGATGTCCGAAAGCAGCGCCAGCAGCGATGCCACGTAGTCACGGACAAGCCTACTTCGCCCAGCTTGCCCGAGTAGCCCTCACGGTGATCACGCACAGTGTCGCTCCAGGCTCTCGCTCCACCCGTGTAGCGGGTACGACCGCCGTCAACGGTCCGGATGGGCTCCGCAGCCGCGCTTCGGTGCTGCTGCGCGCTGTGCGTAAACATCGTAAAGACGGAACAGGGCCTCGCGGAGATCGCCACCGGCCTGGAGCAGCGCGGCGCCAATCTCCTCGCTGGTCAGGTGAACCGGGGTCGGTTGCGTGCTCGGGTCGCGATCCGCGCGATCAAGCAGATAGGTGACCACTCGGCGAGCGAGGTCCTCATCGACGCGGGTTTCCCAAATGCTCGGCAGTCCCAGCGGGCGGTGCGTGGTGATCAGCAGTCCGGCTCGATAGCGGCGGACCCACCATCGCAGCTGCCACCATCGCCAACGGCTGAGCTGCTCGCAGCCGTCGACGACAAGCAAGGGCGTCGAATCGCCGGCCCGCCAGATCGGCCTGGGAAAACCTCGCGGCAGCCGTCGCTGGCCTTGGTGCAGGGTTGCCCGGTGGACCGAGCAACCGGCCTGCTCCAACAGCGGTTGCAAGGTTGCCAGGAGGGTCGACTTGCCGCTGCCGTGCGGACCGACGATTTGTCCTCGCCAGCGATGACGCCGCAATCGTCCAATCACTTCCTCGGCGTCACCTGCCGCGGGAAAGAAGAACGGCACGGCGCCGGGCCGAATGAAGCGGCTTGCAAAGGGATTTGTTGCCATTCGAGCCTGGTCCGGATCACTCGTCGGGGGTCGCCGGTTGTTTGTTCGCTGCGCGGCCCGGCGAGACCAGACGAAAATCGTACTGTTGCAGCACGTCCTTCCCGCCATACAGGAAGAGTCGCACTCGTAGGCACCAGCGAATCGTGATGATTTGGCCTTCGTAACTCAATGGACTGGGCGGCAGAGTCGTCTGGAAGGGGGTCGGACGCACGGGATCGATCCAGTCGCCCGCCTCGACGCTGTTTCGCCAAAAGGCGTGGACGCCCATATCCTCGTCGCCTTTGCCCTCGGTATACCAAAGGACGGATGCCTCGCTCGCTTGCACCTGGTCGCCGACCACGTGGCGTGGCCGATAGGTGCCCGAGAGAACCTCCCCGGGGTGATAGACGGGCTGATCCCGATTCAAGCGAATTTCCACGCTGGGCACGCTCATACGGCGTCCTCCTCGACGCCCGGACGCACGACGATCGAGAAGTCTCGACGCAGCCGGGGCCAGCCGACCAAGTTGCCGCGCACCACCAGTCGCCAGCCAATCGCGTTGTTGGGTGCCCTGAAGGAGTGCATGGCATCTTCCGGAATGGCGAGTGCGCAATGTGCCTCGAACGGTGCCGCACTCTCGATCGCGAAGTCCTTCCGGCGGAAGAGCCGCTGACGGTAAACCTCGCGAAGCTCGGTCCGCACGTTGGTCCCCTGGCGGTAGGTGGCCCTTTCCTCGCAAACCAACAGCACTTCGAACTCGCGGGCCTTCAGTTTCCCCGACTGCGAAAGGAGCATTTCATAATGTCCGCCCGGCGTTAGGGGGTGATCGGATATTTCGACGCGTGTCGTGCCGATGCCAGTGGTGCGCACCAGTTCGCGCAACAGGAGTCCGATCAGCAGAATGCCGATCAATGCGAAGGGCACGAGGAAGGCCGAGGCGTACCAGTCCGGCTCACCCTGCCAAAAAGCGGTCACGGCCAGCCAGGCGAACACGACCACGACGATGTTCCAAATCAGCGTGACGGTGGTCAGGCCGAAGAGGGCCCAGCCGGGCGAGGTGGCCACCGGCAAGCGGTACGCGAGCCGGATACCCGGGCTATTGCTGATGTCGTCGCTGGAGGGGACGGTGGGAAACTGGCGATCCACCGCGGCCTTTCCGCCGAGCAGATCGCGCCCCCCGGCTCGTTGAGCCAGGGCCGTCCTCCGCTCCACGGATTTCCCCCAGACCAGTGCCGTATAGACCAACCCGCCGCCACCGATGACGATGAACAATGTGGGAACCAGCAGCGTCAGCCACACCCACCACGGATATCCACGACTGAGAACCACCTTGGACGGATCGCCGGGGTCGTACCAGCAGAGGTAACGCTTCCCTGGCACAAAAGGTTCCAGTGCCTCGCGGGCCGCCGATTCCTCGGGCAAGTACGACTCGCGGGCGTCGAGAACGGTGGCGATATCGTAGGTCCAGACGGTCACCCGTCGATCGCCGACGGCGAATCGGACCTTCACCTCGGGGCGGAATAGTCGGCCCGCCCCCTCCTGGCGCACGACCACGCGGCGGTCGAGAACGATGCAGCTTTCCTCGGCGAACTCGTAATTAACGCGCCAGTTCGGCAGCAGCAGGTCGTGCGTTGCCCAGCCCAACCCGACACATCCGGCCAATAGGAGCACGACGTAGAAGATCGCTTCACCGAACGTTCCCATCTTCGTGGAACCGGTTCGCCGGGTGCCGCGTTTTTTTTCGTAGAGGCGGAAGTTGCGGGCCACGGTGCTGTCCGACCTTGTCGAGAAGGATGCATGCCGCCGCCAAGGGCGGAGGTCAACGGGAAGCGACGGGGCGCCGTCGTGCGAAGGCGACTGGGCAATGGGGCGACTAGGCGGCGAGGCATTGCGCGCCGGCTGGGCCCACTTCGACTATCGGAAGTGACGTTGCGATTCCGCCTACAATTTCCGGGCGAGATCAGCGGGGCGGACGTGAGCCACCGGTCCGCGGTCGCTGATTGGCTGCCGCTTCGGCTTCCTCGGCCAAATGCTGACGCGAAGGCCGATAGAAGCCGACGCCCTCCAGCGCCCGGTAAACTTCTTCCAGCGTCTTTTCCCCGAAGTTGGAGATCGCCAGCAGATCATCGCGGGTGCAGTTGAGCAGGTCTTGCACCGTGAAGATGCCGCGATCCTCCAGGCAGTTCGTCGTGCGAACCGTTAGGCCGATCTCGGCCGTGCTCATCTCCAATTTCGCGGCCAAGTCCTCGGCTTTGTCGCGATTGGTTCGAGAAAGTGGAATGCGAGTTCCCATGGGGTCCCTCCCATCTGCAAAGGGTTGGGTTTCAAAGACTGCTCGGGTGTGGAGGACGTCTTGCCCAGGCCGGGCTCGGCCAAAGTCTTGCCCTCACGGCCGTCAGCGAGTGGCCAGGCTCGGCCGCCAAGCGAGACGACAACCCCAATGCACCCAGCGTTAACGTCGATGGAGTATAGCAGGACCTCGATGATCGCGGTAGGGTCCTCCGCGGGGAAATGGGCAGCGAAAAAGTGTCTCTGGAAACTCTTCACTCAGACGGTCCCACGGGATGACGCCGAGGCTGAATCGGGCTATCCTGGAGGCTGGCCGAGTCGGTGCCCCGCTCGCTGCCTACTTCGGCCGCCTCGCCGCTCGCCCCGCAGCTTTCAGCCAGGAAGGCAGTCTTCGTGGACCATCTACTGAGCGATTTGACGCCGGCCCAGTGCGAAGCCGTCACCCATGTGGACGGGCCGATGCTCGTGCTGGCCGGCCCCGGCAGCGGCAAAACTCGGGTGATCACCCATCGGGTGGCCTATTTGATCCGAGAGGGCATCCCCCAGAGCCAGATTCTCGCCGTCACCTTCACCAACAAGGCGGCCGACGAGATGGCCACCCGGATCGACCGGCTGGTGCGGCAGCAGACGAGCGACGACGCCCTCGAATCCGCGGCCGACCCCTGGGCGTCGCCTCCGGACGCCGCCCCAGACGAAAGTCGCGGGCACGCCGCGCGCCGCGGCCGGCTCTGGGTGAGCACCTTCCACCGTTTCTGCGCGCGGATGCTGCGGATGTACGCGCCGTTGGTGGGCATCGAGGCCAACTTCGCGATCTACGACGCCGAGGATAGCCGCCGCGTGCTGCGTCGGGCGATGGAGGAAGCGGACCTTGGCGGCGTCTCCATTACGCCCGAGGCGGTGGGGGCCACGGTCAGTGCTGCCAAGAACAGCCTGCTCGGTGCCGCCGATTATCAGCCCCGGCCCGGCGAGGAATTGGACGCCGTCGTCGCCCGGGTCTACCCCACCTATGAACAGTTTCTGAGGCAATCCAACGCGGTCGACTTCGATGACCTGCTCCTGCTCACCGCCCACTTGTTGCGCGACAATCCGGAGGTTCGGGCAACGCTCGACGACCGCTTTCGCTACGTCCTGGTCGACGAGTATCAGGACACCAACCTCGCCCAGTTCGCCATCGTGCGGGCCGTTTCGCTGGACTATCCGAATCTGGCCGTCACGGGCGACCCCGATCAGTCGATCTACGGCTGGCGGGGGGCCAATCTGCGAAACATCTTGGAGTTCGAGCTGGCCTATCCCGACGTGAAGGTGATCCGCCTGGAGCAAAACTATCGCAGCACGCAGAAGATCTTGCAGGTGGCCGCCGAGTTGATCCGCTACAATATCCGCCGCAAGGAAAAGGCGCTATTCACCTACAACGACGAGGGCTGCCCGGCGCGGCTGACTCGCTATGGTTCCCACGAGGAGGAAGCGGTCGGCATCGCCGAGACGATACTCGATCGGCTGCGCAACGGCCGGCGGCGCCCCCGCGACTTCGCCATCTTCTACCGCACCAACGCGCTGAGCCGGCCGTTGGAGTTCGCCCTGCGCGAGCGGGGCATCCCCTACCAACTCGTCCGGGGCCTGGAGTTTTTCCAGCGCAAGGAAATCAAGGACATCTTGGCTTATTTGCGACTGCTGGCCAATCCCGCCGACGAAGCCGCCTTGCTGCGGATCATCAATACGCCAACGCGCGGTATCGGGGCGAAGACCATCGAGCGACTCCGCCGTCACGCCCCGGGCAAGGGGTTGCTGCAAGCCGCACGCGAGGTGGAATCGATCGATGAGATTAGCTCCCGATCGGCCAAGGCGGTCCGGCGTTTTGTGGAGATGCTGGACCGGCTCGTCCAGCACGCTGGCGGACCGCTCGAGGAACTGGTCGGCCTGGTGCTCAGCGAATCCGGCTATCAGGAGCAACTCCGCAACTCGGAGAATGAAGCCGATGAGCAACGCCTCGCCAACATCGAGGAACTGCTCACCGTCGCCCGCAATTTCGACGAGCAGGCCGAGCAAGACGACAGCCGGTGGACATCGCGCGCCTCGGGCCTGGAGGGCTTTCTCGAGGAGATGGCCCTGGTTGGCGACACCGACGATCCGCGCGGTGAGGGTTCCTTCTCGCCCGACGGTGAGGGCGATGGCGATGGCAACAACGCCGAGCACGCCCCCTGGGACGGCGCCGGCGGGGGACGTGTCATGCTCATGACCCTCCACGCCGCCAAGGGCTTGGAGTTTCCTGTGGTGTTCATCACGGCCGTCGAGGAGGGACTGCTGCCGCACGAGCGGAGCCGGCACATTCCCAGCCAAATGGAAGAGGAACGGCGGCTGCTCTTCGTTGGGATGACCCGGGCACAAGAGGAACTGTACCTGAGCTTCGCCGCCTGGCGCGATTTCCGCGGCCAGCGACGAATGACGATCCCCAGTCCCTTCCTGATGGAACTGCCACGCGACGGCACCTGCCTGCAAGTGGTCGACCCGGACGGGGAGCCGCAGTGGTTCGACGATTTCACCCTGCCGGTGCCCGAAGCCAACTCGCGGGTGGCGGGCTCGCGGGTGACCGGCTCACGGGCAGCGAGGTCACGGGGAGCGGACTCACCGTCAGCGGAACCAGCGCGAGCAGCATCCCAAGCATTGCCGTCGACGAAGTCTCGCGCGGCGGATCCCTCACTGGGCGACGCCCCGCGCTCGGCGAGCTCCACCGGGAAAGGATCGCTGGCCGGGCTTCCACTGACCACGGCTGCCGCCATGGCCGGGCAACGCGAGCCGGATGCCCCCTCGCCCGACGACTTCCGCCAAGACATGGTCGTCTGGCACGCCAGCGATGGCATTGGCCGAATCGTTGCCCTGAGCGGCCGGGGCGATCGGCGTACCGCCACCGTGGTTTTTGCCTCCGCGGCTGGGCGCCGAAAGGTCCGGCTGGCCGACGGGGAGATTCGCCCGTTGGAGCGATCTGGCCCAACAGCACCAAGTTGACACCCGGATGCAGTGCGTGCTACGCTGTCAACTGGTTAGCACACCTCTTTCGCGCTCTCCCACAAGGTCCCCGCCATGAACGCCTTCCCCAATAGCATTCGACCGTCCAACCCGAGCCGACTCACCGTGTTTGCCGCTCTTATGCTGGCGGCCATCATTGGTGTGTCGATTCGGGCGCGAGCCGCCGACCATTCGAGTGCGAACGCGAAGAGTAACCAGGACGCCCGGCCGAACTTCGTCCTCTGCATCGCCGACGATGTCTCCGTGGACGACTTTGGCTGCTATGGGCATCCTACGATTGAGACACCAACGATTGACCGATTGGCGGCCGACGGACTGCGTTTCGAAAACGCCTATTTGACGATCAGTTCGTGCAGCCCCACGCGGACCAGCATCATCACCGGCCGTTACCCCCACAACACCGGTGCACCCGAGTTGCATCAGTCGCGAGCTCCTTATCTGGCGGATCTCCCCCAGTTTCCCGCCCAGTTGCGCGAGGCAGGCTATTACTCTGCCCAGGCCGGCAAGTGGCATTTCAACGGTGATGCTTCCAAGAGCTTCGACTCGCGGACTGGCGGCCGCCCCAGCGGTGGCGAGAAGTGGGTTGCCGTATTGCAGGAGCGGCCTCGGGACAAACCCTTCTTCATGTGGTTTGCCTCAATCGATGCTCATCGTGGCTGGGACATGCCCCTGGAGCAAGGTCCGCACGACGCGGACGACGTGCAGGTGCCGCCATACCACATCGACGGAGAACGCACTCGCAAGGATCTGGCCCTTTACTACAACGAAATCCATCGGTTCGACGCCAACATCGGCCGCGTGGTGGAGGAGTTGGAGCGGCAAGACGTCTTGGACAATACGGTGCTGATTGTGATGGCCGATAACGGCCGCCCCTTCCCACGCGACAAGACCTGGCTCTACGACAGCGGGATCAAAACGCCGTTGGTGATTCACTGGCCGGCGGGCATCCGCAAGGCGGGTGTGGTGAAGTCGCTGGCCAGCGTGATCGATTTGGCGCCAACCGTCCTGCAAGTGGCTGGTGTCAAGCGACCGGCCAGCTTCCAGGGCGTCAGTCTGCTGCCGCTCTTCGAGGACCCCTCGCACGCGGTGCGCGACTTCGTCTTTGCCGAGCGAAATTGGCACGCCCAGCGCTATCACGAACGAATGGCCCGTCACGGCGATTTCGTCTATGTCCGAAACAACCTCCCCGAGTTGGTCGGTATGAATCTCGTGCATTACGCGAAGGATCGTGAGGGCAAATATGGAGGCAAGCCCAGGGCCTATTCGGAACTGGTGGACCGCTGGCGCGCCGGCAAGGCCAGCGAAGCCCAAGAGGAGGTAGTGCGCCAACCGCGGCCGAAGGAAATGCTTTTCGACGTCGCCCATGATCCGCATCAGCTCGAAAACCTCGCCGACGATCCGCGCCACGCGACGCAGCTTCAGTTACTCCGCGCCGCCCTCGATCAGTGGACCGAGGAAACCGGCGACACCGTCCCCGCTTTCGAGGACATGACCCCGGACCGACCCAACCGCGAGAAATGGACGGCGCGGATCGGCAGCGGGCGCCCGGGCGGCGGCGAGGTGCCCGGAGAAACAACGAAAGCCTGGACGATCAACAACCCAGGGCCGGTGCGCACCGAGGACGCGGCACGGTAGAACGACGGATCGACTGTAAGGAGGGCACTGCCCACTGTGGGCCGTGCGTTCACTCTTGGGTACATTTCCGAGAACGATCTGCGTTTATCGGTGTTCATCCTTGGTTCCAAACCTCGTCGCCTGCGCCGTCTTCTCCGTGCCTCCGCGGTTGGCCCCGACGCGTTGTTGACGAAGCAAGCAGTAGTTGAAGGACCAGGCAAAATGAAGCAGCGGCACTTCCTTCCGACGAACATCATGCTACAGGGCGTCGTGCTCATCGCGATCCTTCCGGCGGCGAGTGTACTAGCGGCGGAACCCGTGCCCCCGTTCATCGCCAAGCTGCCGACAGGCGTTGCCTTCACGAGCAGCGATCCCGATCTGCAGCGCTTGCACGACGCGGCACAGGCGCGGCTGCGGGAGAATATCGTGCGGTTCACCCCGGCGATGAAGGTCTTGGTCGAAGGTGGCGGCTATGGCAATGCTTGGATCGAGACCCAGCCGATGGGCGGCGAGATGTACGCCAAGCGCAACCCGCAAGTGGCCCTGAACAATCAGGTGATCTTCATGCTCGCCCAGCGCCGCGACGGCCGGCTGCCGGGCATGGTCATCGCCGGCCAGACCGCGATTGAACGCGGTTGGGACGAGAATCCGCGCGAAGGTTACGTGTGGATGCCCGAGCATCACCTGGTGGCCTCTTTCGAGATGTTCCAAGGCTACTGCTTTCCGGAACCCGCCTGGAGGATGTATCACTGGATGGGACGCGACAAACGGTATTTGCGGCGGCTTGACGCGGCTCTGCAAGCCCATGATGCCTACCTTTGGCGGACCCGCGATTCCAACGGCGACGGTCTGCTGGAGACGTGGTGCGTTTGGGACACCGGCGAGGACGGCAGCACGCGCCTGATTACGCGCGGGGCGCCTAGTCGCTGGCCGTTCGAACTTCCGCCCGGCGTTGAAGGTACACCCGATCCGACCGATCCAGAAGTATCGCGCCGCTACTGGTTTTACGGTCCTCCGGACAAGGTGCGGGTCCCCTTCGCATCAATGGACGTGATGGCCTACAGCTACGCGGGGCGTGCCACCCTGGCGAAGATCGCCCGCGAGCTGGACACCGGCAAGCAGGCATATTGGCGGCGCCAGGCCGAAGAGGTGCGTCAACGGCTGATCGACAAGCTCTGGGTACCCGAGCGGCATGCCTGCTTCGATCTGGACCGCAAGGGCCGCCGTCTGCCGGAGTTGATTCATAACAACCTGCGCTGCATGTGGTACGGCATATTCACACAGCAGATGGCCGACGCTTTCATCAAGCACCACTTGCTCAACCCGGCGGAGTTTTGGACGCCCGTCCCGCTGGTGTCGATTGCAGTGAACGAGCCGCTCTACAGGAACGCCCGCGGCAACAATTGGAGCGGCCAGCCTCAAGGGCTGACTTATCAGCGCGCCATCGGAGCGCTAGAGAACTACGGCCACTACGCCGAAGTCACGCTGCTAGGGCAAAAACTCCTGCCGGTGCTGATCCGTAACGGCTGTCGCTTTTCGCAGCAACTGGACCCCGCCACGGGTGATCCTTCCGGTCATCGGCCGGACGGATATGGGCCGATGGCGCTGGCTGCCCTGGAGTACCTTTCGCGGATGCACGGCGTCCACGTCGACGTGGAGCACGGGCGTGTTTGGTGGTCGGCCGTCGGCGGCGAAGGGCACGACTTCACCTACGCCCAACGCTGGGGGCATCGGCGGTTCGAGTTGCGCTGCAAGGACGATACATTCCGGGGACTGGTCGGCGATCGCGCCGTCTTCGCCTGCACCGTTGGGGGCCGCGTGATCACCGACCTCGACGGCCACGTGCTACAGGTCGTCGGCATCTCGCCCGAGAGCGAAGACCTTCGCCTGCAAGCCGCTGGGCAGATGCTTGATCTGCACGTCGCGCCGAACGAGGTCCATCGGGTAAGCGCGGACGGGACCGAGTTGCAGAGCGACGTGCCGTTCGATTACCCCCATCCGTAGTCAAGACGAAGCGCCGAAGTTACGCCGGTGGTCCGCGTGTGTGGGGCCACGGGAAGCGATCGACCTCACGACCTAACCGGGGGTGTCCAGGTACGGGTCCTGGCCCATTTGCCGCTGCATCTTTTTGCGTTCTTTCTCGAAGTACATCATCGAGCGGCGGCCGCGGAAATGGCGGCGCTCCACTTTTCGTTGCGCCCGGCGAAAGAGTTTTCCCAAGTGATCGCGTTGGCCGTCCGGCTGCTCGCCGGCGTCTTTCCACTTCCGGGCTTTGTCCGGGCCCAGGCCCAGCAGCAACAGGTCGTCGTCCAAGGCCAGGTATTGGCGATAGGTGCCCGGGTCGCCCTGGCGTCCGCAGCGTCCGATCAATTGGCGGTCGATGCGGCTGGATTCATGCATTTCGGTGCAGATGACGTGCAGCCCTCCGAGTTGCCTGACTTCGTCGGGCAATTTGATATCGGTTCCGCGGCCAGCCATGTTGGTGGAGACGGTCACGCGGCCCGGCTGCCCCGCCTTGGCAACGATTTCGGCTTCCTCGGCCACGCGATGGGCGTTGAGCACCTGATGGTCGATTCCCAGCTCACCGAGCATCTCCGAGAGCTGCTCCGATTTGTCGATCGAGCGGGTACCGATCAGCACGGGCCGGCCTTCGGCATGTAGCGCGCGGACTTCGTCGACCACGGCTTGCCATTTTTCGTCGGCCGTCCCGAAGATCCGCTCCGGCAGACATTGTCGGATGGCCGGTCGGTTGGTGGGGATTGGTAGGACTCGGCAGCGATAGATTTTGCGCAGCTCCCCGGCGGAGCCCATGGCGGTTCCGGTCATGCCGGCGAGGTTGTCGTAGCGGAGGAAGAAATCCTGCACGGTGATTCGCGCCGCCTGCCCGGTGGCGACGGTTACCTCGACCCCCTCCTTGGCCTCGACCGCCTGGTGGATGCCTTCGCGCCACTTTCGTCCCTCGGCCAGACGGCCGGTGAACTCGTCGACGATCACCACCTCGCCGTCGCGGATGACGTACTGGCGGTCGCGGGTGTACTCGCGGTCGACCAAGATCGCCTGCTCCAAGTAGCGGTAGATGTTCACCATGCCGACGCGATCCATCGCCTCGGGCTTGGGGAGCTGTCGGGCTTTTTGCCGGCCCTCGCGCGTCAGTTCGACGGTCTTCTTTTCGTGGTCGTATTCGTAGTCCTCGTCTTCCACGAAATTCGACACGACTTCCGCGCTCCAGCCGTAGCATTCCACTTCGAGTTGTTGTTCCTCGGTGGGCACGGCGCTGATGATCAGCGGGGTGCGGGCTTCATCGATGAGGATGCTGTCGGCCTCGTCAACCAGGGCGAAGTAGGGCTCGCGCTGGACCGGGTTCTCGCTTCCGCCCGACTGTGCGCCCGGTCCGGGCGTCTGGCCAAGCATGCCGCCGAGCAGGTCGGTTTGCCCCTCGGTGATGCGGCGCAGCAGCAGCCGATCGCGGAGAAAGTCGAACCCGAACTCCTTGGCCGTGCCGTAGGTGACGTCGCAAGCGTAGGCCTCGCGTCGCTGGGGCTGCGGCATTTGCGACTGGATGATGCCCACGCTGAGCCCCAGCGCGCGATAGACGGGTGTCATCCATTCGGCGTCTCGGCGGGCCAGGTAGTCGTTCACCGTGGCCAACTGCGCCCCGCGGCCGGCCAGACCGTAGAGATACATGGGCAACGTGGCCGTGAGAGTCTTCCCTTCGCCGGTTTGCATCTCGACGATCGAGCGATGAAACATGGCCGTGCCACCGAGCAACTGGACGTCGAAGTGCCGCATGTCCAGCGTGCGTCGGGCGGCCTCGCGCACCAGGGCATAGGCCTCGACCAGCAGCCGCGACAGCGGTTCGCCACTGCGTGCCCGATAACGGAGCCCCAGGCTGCGTTTGCGCAACTGGTGGTCGTCCAGGGCCGTGATCTCCGGCTCCAGTTCGCCAATCCGCCCGACCAGCCCCGCCCAGCGCATTAGCCGGACGCCGTTCGGTCCGCGACCGGCGGCCTTCAGCGGCGATCTCAAACCCGGGGGAAGCTGGCTGCTCACGATGCTCTCCTGCGCAAACACGGTACGTTGCGTCGCACTATCGTACCGCAAAAGAGGCATGGTGGCGACGTGGCGGAAAAGGACGGGCCGGGAGATGCCTCTCCGGCTTTCCCGTCAGTCGTCGGCTCGGGCCAGCCGCTTCAGTTGATCGACCTGATAGCAGGGCGAGAAGCCCAGTTTGGGTTCGTCCGACAAGATGCGACCATGCACCTCGACGAAGTCGCCACGCTCACACCCGGCCAGCTTCGCTTCGTCTGGCAGGACGACGCTCCCGCCGTGCTCGTCCGTGTCGCCGTCGACCGGGATATAGCGGAGCTTCCATCGCTGATCCACTTGCGAGTACTCCAGGCGTCCGCGGAGCCAAGCGTATGACTGGTCGTGGCCGTAAAGGCCCGCCGGGCTGAAGCCGTCCTCTGCCGTATCGGGGGTGATTGCCGGAGAATCGGACGGCCCGGTTGCCGAAACCAGCCGGAAGCCCTGGGCTTTGCGAGCGGAATTGGCCGCCGGCGCGAGCTGCTGCGCGGTCGCATTGTGTCGGGGTAGATCGACGATATTCACCGCGCGCGTCACCCGGGGCGATGTGACGGGACGGACGGCGGGAGTCGGCTGGAATGCAACTGCCGGACGCACGACGGGCTGGTGCTGATGCGAGGAGGCCGGCATGGCACGCGCCATCGCCGGCACGCTCGTCGTCGCCAGTGGTTGATGCATCGACCGGGAGCGGTCGGCCGGAGGGTGGATCGTACGCACGATCGGTTGCCCGCGGGTGATCTCGCCCGACCAACGGGCGGTCGCCGGCGGCGATTCCGGTCGCGAATCTTGTTGAATTGATGCCCGCGGGGCAGGCGGCTCGTCCCGCGAAGGAGGCTCCCCTTGCCGCGACAAGTTCGCAGGCCGGGGCGAATCGGCCGCCGATGGTTCCTCGATTGTCACCACGTCGCCCAGTGAGACGCTTGGCGCGCCCTCCTCGGTGAAGCTGGCGGGCTGCACGGCTGGGTTGGTGGACTTGATGCCGCTGGCGATGGTTTGCCCCGTGCCTTTCCGCCCCTGCCGGCTGATCAGATTCGCCGAGGGCGCGGGGGGCAGCGAGACATCCGGGCCGCCACGCGACCAAAGGTGTGGCGAAGGAAGCGCGCCCTGATACGAGGGGTCAATCGGCATCCCGCCAGCCGAGCCCGTGCCCGGGGGCGGAACCCGCGTGCGACCAAGAAACGGATCGACTGGCCCGGTGGCGGGGGCATTCTGGCAGCCGGTTAGCGTGCCGATCGTGGAGGCCAGGAGGATGGATAAGATGAAGCCGCGCGGCAAGTCGGTCAGTTTCATCTGGCAGACTCCTTTCCGCCAGTGAGAGGAAGAGAAACACAGCCGCGACTAAATACGGATTTCCGGCGTGCGTGTCCAGAGCGGTTTGCGAGAAATCGCTGGCACTGACATCAATTTGTCGCGGTGTTCACGCCGTTGTCGCAGTACTGGTGTCGGTGTTGCGGTGCTTACGTCTGTGGCCCTTCCAATGGCAAGTCGGGCATACTGGGAAGCTCAGGGAGTTCGTCCACCGTGGGGCCCGAATCATCGACTGACGGTTCTGTTTCGGCCATCGGCCCGTCCTCTTCGTCGGGTGTGCCGACTTCGATCTCGCCTGTGACAAAGGGATTGATGATCCGAAAATGACTTCGCGTGAACCTTGTGTTCACTTCGTAATCGCCGTTTTCGGAACGATTTACATGCTGGACCTCGTGTCGGCCTAGCGGCCGCCTGGCTGCTCTTGGGTGCCAGTGTGGGTGCCAGGGGCCCGCGTCAGGCCGCCCGGCGACCGTCGGCGACCGGAGTGAGCTCCACCGGCATCCGCTCGTGACGCTCCCAGCGGCCACGCCAGATGCCACCGTCCGCCGCCGGCTTGA
>Ga0180436_10003100_pt1 | contig 15395 bp, 11 predicted proteins | sample SS_ome_2_FD_132434 | JGI IMG/M metagenome (GOLD analysis project Ga0180436, IMG submission 132434) | Hypersaline lake sediment archaeal communities from the Salton Sea, California, USA - SS_3_S_2 metaG | ecosystem: Environmental > Aquatic > Non-marine Saline and Alkaline > Hypersaline >...
CTGTTGCCAGCGGAGCCATGGATGGCGGAGCGAAAAACAACTCTCCAACACCGGCCACCTGGGGCGGCACGTTTCGTGCCGAACAGGATTGCCCTCCGTGGCCCCCTGCCCGCGGACGCGGGCAGACAATCGCCCACTCGAGGCCCACGTGAGCGACTCCTCAAAAAGCAAAGGTTTTTGGGGGTCGCCGATCGCGTCCTGCGGCGTGACGGTCGAGCTACCTTTGCGCTACCTTGGCGGCAGGTCAGCGGGTGACGGTGTGGGCCGCACCCGGCTCTCGTCGCCAAGGGGTGAGCCTGCCGGTGTCAGATTCGAAGACCGGCACGAGATCGTAGGCGTCGATCGCAGCGGCAAGCGGCAGATCGTCCTGCATGCCGACCTCCGCCATCCGTCGTCCGCCGGCGGTCACGGCAAGCAGTGGGACGAGCAGCTCGGCAAGATTTTCCCCACGGCTCCCGCCGACGGCATCGCGAAACCGATCCAGGGCCGCACGGGCCTGCTTGTCGAGTCGGCAGCGGGTCCCCTCCAGGGCCGCCAGAATCCCGCCGGCTCCCAACAGGTCTTCACCGGTGACCTCGCCGTCAGTGCCGGCACAGACGAGATGCACGTCGACGCCGTGACGACGGGCCTCGGCCTCGGCCGCGGCGGCCACCGCCGAGCGGTTGACGAGTCCGCCGACGAGGATCGTCGCCGCCGATCGGCAGGCCGCCAGTGCCGCGGTGCCGTTGGTGGTGGTGAACACGATCCGTCGACCTTCGACCGTCTGACGGCGGTATTCACGCGGCGAGTTGCCCAGGTCGAAGCCCTCGATCCGCAGGCTCTTCCGCTCGCCGCCGGCGAGCGTTCCGGGGCCGAGTCGCTCGAGCAGGCGTCTCGATTCCTCCACCGATTCCCGGGGATAGACCGCCACCGCCCCGTGGGCCAACGCCGTCGTGATCGTGGTCGAAGCCCGGATCACGTCGATCACGACGGCGATCCCTCCCGCGACGGCGGCCGGTGGCATACGATTGAAGCAGTCGTGGCAGTGCCAACAGGCGGTCATCTGTCGCGAGGCCCGGGAAATTGTGGTGGCGTGGAAGATCAAAGCGGAGAGCGTCAACGAGCCGCCGGGACCGCAGTGCGAGGCGACGCGGTCGCGGGATGCGATGCCGACACTTCCCGTGAAGCCGGCACCGTAGCGGATGCGGCCGATCCCGCCCAGCGACGGCCGCCGCCGGTCGACAAGAGCGGCGAGCGGGTGCGGGGGATGTTTGCCGAGATCGCCCCGCGGTACGACCTGGCCAACCGGGCACTCTCCGGGGGCATCGACTTGTGGTGGCGTCGGGTCACGCTCGCCGCGGCCCCGCCGCCGGCCGCCGGCGCCGTGCTCGACCTGTGCACGGGCACCGGAGACCTCGCCATCGCCTATGCGGCGAAGGCGTCCGCGGCCGTCCGGGTGGTGGGAGCCGACTTCTGCCGGCCGATGCTCGAACGCGGCGTGGAGAAGTCCCGCCGGCGGGGTCTGCCGGTGGAGTGGGTCGAGGCCGACGCGATGGATCTGCCCTTTCCCGATGCCTGCTTCGACCTCGTCACGGTGGCCTTCGGGCTTCGCAACATCGCCGATACCAGCCGTGGTCTCGCGGAGATCGCCCGTGTCTGCCGGCCGGGCGGTCGCGTGGCAATTCTGGAGTTTTCCGTGCCGGCCAACCCGCTCGTGCGTCGGGGCTATCTCTGGTATTTCCGCCACGTGCTGCCGCGGCTGGGCAACCGCCTGGCGGCCAACCGCTCGGATGCCTACGGCTACCTCAACGCCAGCGTGGAGCAGTTTCCCCACGGCGAGGCTCTGGCAGCCCTGGTGCGGGACGCGGGATTCGAAGCCGTGGAGATGCGGCCGCTTTCGCTGGGCATCGCGGCGCTCACGATCGCCCGCCGCGGCAGATTGGCCCCGGGAGGCCGCCAGTGACCGCCTCGGTACAGTCAGTGCTTTCGCTGGTGCGGTTCAGCCACACCGTCTTCGCCCTGCCTTTCGCGATCATCGCGGCGGTGCTTGCCTGGAGCCTCGCCGGCGGAGCGGCCGGTTCGCCGACGACCTGGCTCAGGCCGCTGGCGGGCATCCTGGTCTGCATGGTCTCGGCCCGCACCGCGGCGATGGCCTTCAACCGGCTCGTCGACCGTGACATCGACGCGGGCAACCCCCGCACCGCCGGCCGTCACCTGCCTTCCGGGGCAATGACGGCAAGTGACGTGCTGGCGGTGGTGGCGGTTTCGTCGCTGGTGTTCGTGGCGGGCACGCTGCTGTTTTTGCCCAACTGGCTGCCGTTGGTGCTCGCGCTGCCTGTGCTGGCCTGGCTGTTGGGCTACAGCTTTGCCAAGCGGTTCACGCCGCTTGCCCATCTCTGGCTCGGGGCGGCGTTGGGCCTGGCGCCGGTGGCCGCCTGGATCGCGGTGCGGGGTGAGGCGGTGCTCGCCGACCCGGCCGACCTGCTGCCGGCGGTGGTGCTGGGACTGGCGGTCACCACCTGGGTGGCGGGCTTCGATGTGATCTACGCCTGTCAGGACGCGGCTTTCGACCTCGAGCGTGGCCTGCACAGCATTCCCGCGAGGCTCGGCGTGCCGCGTGCACTGACGGTCTCCGCGGCGCTGCACCTGGCCACGCTCCTGCTGCTGGCAACCCTGCCGGCGGTGGCACCCCAGTTGGGTCTGGTCTACTGGATCGCCGTGGCGGTGATCGCGGGCCTCTTGGTCTGGGAGCATTCCCTGGTGCGGCCCGATGACCTTTCCAGGGTGAATGCCGCATTTTTCACGGCCAACGCGGTGATTGGCGGGGTGCTGCTCGTGGCGGTGGCAATCGACGTGTTCGTGTAGCCCGCTGCGGCCTTTGTCGTCAAAAACGCGGCTGGTGTTGCAGGCGGCGGGGCATTGCGGTTTTCCTTGTGAGTCAGTTCGAGACATCCCCGGAGGCACGGCACGAATGATTCGCAGCGTTTCGGCGTCTTTGGAGGGCATTCGCGACAAGGTCGCCGCGGGTGAAAGGCTCGATGCCGCCGAAGCGGAGAGCCTTTGGGATGAGTCGATCGACCTCCACGAACTCGGCGAACTGGCCAACCTCGTCCGCGAGCGGAAAAACGGCAATCGCGGCCACTACAACATCAACACCCACCTCAACCCCACCAACGTCTGCGTCTACCGCTGTATCTTCTGTGCCTTCCGGGCTGATCTGCGGGAGGCCCGGGGCTACGTGATGAGCGACGAGCAAATCCTCGAGCGGGGTCGCGAGGCGGTCGAGAGCGGTTCCACCGAGATGCACATCGTGGGAGGGCTGCACCACCAGAAGCCCTACGACTGGTATCTCAACATCATCCGCATCCTGCACGAGGCCTATCCCTCGCTGCACCTCAAGGCCTGGACACCGGTCGAGATCAATTGGTTTTGCCACCTTACCAAGCGGTCGATCCGCGAGATCCTCGGCGAACTCAAGGAGGCCGGGCTGGGCAGCCTGCCGGGGGGCGGGGCCGAGATCTTCCATCCGGAGGTTCGAGACAAGATCTGCGAGCACAAGGCCGACACCGCGGAGTGGTTCGCGATCCATCGTACCGCCCATGAACTCGGCCTGCGGAGCAACGCCACGATGCTCTACGGCCACATCGAGAACGCCTACCATCGCACCGACCACCTGTTGCGACTGCGTGAATTGCAGGATGAAACCGGAGGCTTTCAGACCTTCATCCCGCTCGCCTTCCATCCGGAAAACACCCGCATGGCCGGGATCACCAAGCCGACCGCGGCGATGAGCCTGCGGACGATGGCGATCTCGCGGCTGGTGCTCGACAACTTCGACCACATCAAGGCCTATTGGATCATGCTCGGCATCGGCACCGCCCAGGCCGCCCTTGCCTACGGTGCCGACGATCTCGACGGCACCGTCCGACACGAATTGATCTACCACGACGCGGGAGCGACCACGCCGGAGGTGCTCTCGGTCGAGCAGATTGAGCGGCTGATTCGCGAGGCCGGCCGAGAGCCTCTCGAGCGAGACACGCTCTACCGCCGCGTGGAGCGGGCCGCCGGCAGTTGGCGGGCCGGTGAGCAGATCGAGGCGGCCGGCTGACGGGCCCCGGGGTGGGCCCGCTTTCCACGCCCGCCGCCGCTGCTATACTCCCCGCGTCATGGATGTCGTCGCCGAGTCGTGTTCGGCGGCAACGGAGGTAGGCACGCCACGAGTGTCACGCTTCCATCTCCCGGCCCCGCCGGCCGCCATCGTCCATGACTCCCTGTCATCGCATTGCCTTCGTGGGCAGCTACGTCCCGCGTCGCTGCGGGATTGCCACCTTCACTCGCGATCTCCGCGCCGCCGTGGCGGAGGCCTCGGCCGCCGACTGTCCCGTGGTCGCGATCGACGAGCCCGCCGCGGGGCATCGCTACCCGCCCGAGGTTCGGCTGGAGTGTGGCGAAGCGGAGCCGGCCGCCTATCGACAGGCGGCCGACTTTCTGAATCTCGCCAACGCCGACGTCGTTTCGCTGCAGCATGAGTTTGGAATCTTCGGCGGCGTTGCGGGTGACCAGGTGCTGCAGCTTGTCCGCCGGCTGCGGGTGCCGCTGCACACCACGCTGCATACCGTGCTCGAATCGCCGGATGCCGACCAGCGGAGGGTGCTTTGCGAGCTCTTCGAGCGTTCGGCCCGGCTGGTGGTGATGAGCCGCCACGGGCGGGAGATGCTCGTCGATCGCCACGGTGTGAGCCCGGGCAAGATCGACCTCATACCCCACGGCATCCCCGACACACCGTTCGAGGATGCCGCAACGCACAAGCCGCGATTCGGCGTGGAGGGCCGCCGGGTGCTTGCGACCTTCGGCCTGCTCTCGCCCAACAAGGGGATCGAGCAGGTGATCGAAGCGATGCCGACGATCCTCGAGCGACATCCCGACACGGTCTATCTCGTGCTCGGCGCGACGCATCCCAGGCTGGTCGCCAGCGAGGGCGAACGGTATCGGGAAGAACTCCTGGCTCTCGCCGATTCGGCAGGGGTCGCCCGGCAGGTGCGGCTGTTCGACCGCTACGTCGCGATGCCCGAACTGCTGGCGTTCATCGGCTGCTGCGACATCTACCTCACGCCCTATCTCAATCCGGCCCAGGTGGTCTCCGGAACGCTGGCCTACGCCTTCGGCTGCGGCAAGGCGGTCATCTCGACCCCTTACTGGCATGCCGCCGAACTGCTCGGCGAGGGCCGCGGGGTGCTGGTGCCCTTTGGCGACCCTGACGCGATCGCCCGCGAGGTCTGCGGGCTCTTCGACGAGCCGCGGCGGCTCGAGGCGATGCGGCGGCGGTCCTACGCGGCGGGCCGGGAGATGATCTGGAGCCGCGTCGCCCTCCGCTACCTCGAGTCGTTCGCCGAGGCCCGAGGAACGTCGGGACGGCCCTGGTCGCGTCGGCCGCGGCGGGTGGTCGGTCCACTGCCGCGGATCAGGCTCCGCCACCTGCGGCGGCTGACCGACCCCACCGGCATCCTGCAGCATGCCTCCCATCAGGTGCCGCGGTACGAGGAGGGCTACTGCACCGACGACAACGCCCGGGCGTTGACGCTGATGGTGCAGCTGGAGTCGCTCGCGGGCCGCGGACCGCGGCTCGATGCCCTGGCGATCCGCTACGCCGGATTCCTTGACCACGCCTTCGATCGCGACAGCGGTCGCTTCCGCAACTTCCTCTCCTTTGCCCGTGTCTGGCTCGATGATCTCGGATCAGACGACTGCCTCGGCCGGAGCGTGCAGGCCCTCGGGGTCTGCCTGGGCCGCTCGCGACGGCAGACCTTGCGGAACTGGGCGATGCCGCTGTTCGGCCCGGCGGTGGCCGCGGCGGTCGCCGCAACGAGCCCCCGTGGCTGGGCGTTCACGATTCTGGGAATCGATGCCTACCTCGAGCGGTTTCCCGGTGACCGCTGGGCCAGGCGGCAGGCGGAATTGCTCGCCGGCCGGATGCTCGACGGCCACCGTGGGCTGGCAACGGCCGACTGGTGCTGGCCGGAGGAGATCGTGGCCTACGACAATCCGCGGCTCTGCCAGGCCCTGATTGCCTGCGGTCGCCGCCTGGGCTGCCGCGAGATGCTCGCATGCGGGCTGGCGATGCTCGACTGGCTTGACGCGGTGCAGCAGGCGGAGGCAGGCCAGTTCCGGCCGGTCGGCAGCCGCGGCTTCTACCACCGCGGCGGTTCACCGTCCCGGTTTGACCAGCAGCCGCTCGAGGCGGGCGGAATGGTGGCCGCGGCCATCGAGGCCTTCCGCTGCACCGGCGAGGACCGTTGGCGGGCCCGGGCCTGGGCGGCGTTTGACTGGTTTCTCGGTCGCAACGACCTCGGTGAGCCGCTGGCCGACGTTTCCAGCGGCGGCTGCCGGGACGGGCTGCTGCCTGACCGCGTCAATGAAAACCGGGGCGCTGAGTCGACGCTGGCCTATCTCCAGGCGGTCACGGAGATGACCCGCTTTGAGTTGCAGCGGAAGGCGATCGACTCTGCCATGCGTCCCAAGGCCCGTGGCGCTATCCACGGCAAGCCATGATGAGCATTCCCGGTCAGCCGCGGGTGGCCCGCACCGGCCTGATCCTGCGGCCCAACAACGCCCGCGTGCTCTTCCGGCCGTTCGAGCCGGCTGACCCGCGGCGGGCGATGAAGATCATCGCCCGCGTGATGGAGCTTTCCGATGCGGAGGTGGAACGGCTTCTCGAGGGAGTGCTTGCGGAGTTCCATGGCCGTCACCAGCGGCTGCGGGATTTTTTCCTGCAGCGGTACGAGGCGGTCCGGCGGCACCTGCTCACCGACCGCCATCTGGCCGAGCCGCGGCGGCTGTTGATCGGCTCCTACTTCACCCAGGAATACGCCCTCGAAAGCGCCGCGTTGTTCAATCCCTCGATCGTCTGGCATCCCGACCAGTCGGGGCTGGCGGAGGGTACGCGACGATTCATCATCAGCCTGCGGGCCACCGGCGAGGGCCACATTTCGAGCGTGGGCTTCCGCACCGGCACGATCGATGCGGCCGGCACGATTCTCCTCTCCCCCGGCAGCCGCTTCGTGACGAGCCCCGCCGTGGTGCCCAACAGCCGCTACGAAAAGCCGTTGTTCCACCACAAGCTGCTCGAACTCGGCACCACCGACGCCTTCGTCGACCTCGTGCTCGATCCGCTCGAGGAGGCCTTCACCCTCGGCGAACTCGAGACGAGCATTGCCGCGGTGCTGCGGCAGCACCGTAGCCGTCGCAGCGAATGGGAGCCGCTGGCCAATGCGGTGCGGGAGCTGGCGATGAGCAACTACGAGATCAGCTGCAACGGCGGAGACGATCTCTCCGAGCGGGTGATCTTTCCCTACGCACCGACCGAAACCAACGGCATCGAGGATGCCCGCTTCGTGCGGTTCGTCGATGAGGACGGGTCGGTTCGCTACATCGCCACCTACACTGCCTTCGATGGCAGCCTCGTCTTCCCTCAGCTGCTCGAGACCGGGGATTTCGCGACCTTTCGGGCAAGCACCCTCAACGGCCCCGAGGTGGCCGGCAAGGGGATGGCCCTTTTCCCCCGCAAGATTGGCGGAAAATACGTGATGCTCTCGCGGCAGGATGGTGAGAACATCTCGATCATGACTTCGGAACTGATCCACTTCTGGCACAGCCGTCGGCTGCTGGCCAAGCCGACCGAGCCCTGGGAGTTTGTGCAGGTGGGCAACTGCGGTTCGCCGATCGAGACGGAGGCCGGCTGGCTGGTGCTGACCCACGGTGTGGGCCCGATGCGGAAATACGCGATCGGCGGGATGCTCCTCGATCTGGACGATCCTGCGCGGGTGATCGGCAGGCTCGCCATGCCGCTTTTGGCCGCCGACGAAAACGAGCGGGCAGGCTACGTGCCGAATGTCGTCTACACCTGCGGGGCGATTCTCCACGGTCGGCTGCTGGTGATTCCCTACTCGATGAGCGACTACGCCACGAGTTTCGCCACGGTGTCCCTCGATGAGCTGCTCGGGGCCCTCAGCCAATCGCCCCGAGGTTGAGCCGCTCGCCCCAGCGACGGCCGATCAGCTTCCGCAGGCGGGCAAACGGCTTTCCCTCCAGGAAAGGATTCTCAGCCAGCACGGCAATGGCATGCTCCCGGGCTTCGGCGGCAAGCGAGCCGTCACGGACGATGTCGGCCACCGTCAGCGGCGGGGCCCCGCTTTGGCGGGTGCCGAGCAGCTCTCCCGGGCCCCGCAGCACAAGATCGATCTCGGCGAGTTGGAATCCATCGGTCGAGCCGACGAAGGCATCGATGCGGGGATGTTCCGCCTCGGTTGACTCGGTGATCGCCCCGCAGATCCCGCGGGTCGCCCCGCGTGCGACGCGGCCTCGGAGCTGATGCAGCTGTGCCAGGCCGAAACGGTCGGCGTCCATGATCGTCATCAGCGTCGCCTCCGGCACGTCGATCCCGACCTCGACCACGCTCGTGGCCACGAGCACGTCGAGCCGTCCTGCACGGAACGACTCCATCACGCCCTGCTTCGTCTCGGGGGCCATCCGGCCGTGCACGAGGCCGAGGCGAAAGGCCTCCAGCGGCCCGTTGGCAAGTTCCTCGAGAACACTGGCGACGCTGGCGAGCCCCCGGGCGGATTCCTCGACCGCCGGCACGACCACGTAGCCGCGGCGTCCCTCGCCGAGCTTGCGGCGGAAGAATGACCACCAGCGGTCGAGCTCCGCCGGACCCACCCGGTAGGTGGCCACCGGCTGGCGGCCGGGAGGGACCTCGTCGATGGTCGAGAGATCGAGGTCGCCGTAGAGGGAGTGGGCCACGGTGCGGGGAATGGGCGTGGCGGTCATGACCAGCGTATGTGGCTGGAGCAGCGAGCCCTGCAAGAGGCTTCGCTGGACCACGCCGAAGCGGTGCTGCTCGTCGATCACCACCAGACCGAGATTGGCGAACTTCAGGTCGGCGGTGAGCAAGGCCTGGGTGCCGATGATCAGCTGCGAGACTCCGGTTTCGATCCGTTGGGCCGACCGTCGCCGACGGCCGCGACCCTGGCCTCCGATGAGCAGTTCCACCCGCGGCTTGAGCGGTTCGCCGTCGGCTGCCACCAGGCGGCGGCGACGGATCAACTCGGCAAGCGTGGTGAAATGCTGGCGGGCAAGCAGCTCGGTGGGCGCCATGAGCACCGCCTGGTGGCCCGTGAGCACCGCTGCGAGCATCGCCGAGGCCGCCACCGCCGTCTTGCCGCTGCCCACGTCGCCCTGCAGCAGCCGCTGCATCGGCGTGGGCCGGGCGAGGTCGCTGAGAATCTCGTCGACCACCCGGCGCTGGGCCGCGGTGAAGGAAAACCGAAAGAGCCCCTCGATGCGGCTGCGGAGATGCGAGGGCAGCTCGATCACCGGTGCCCTGACGAAGGTCTCGAGCTGGCGGCGGTGGACCCGCAGGGCCAGCTGGAGCATGTAGAGCTCCTGATAGATGAATCGTCGGCGGGCCGCCTCGAGTCGCTCGCGGCTGGTGGGGCGATGAATTTCGCGGAAGGCCTCGGCGATCGGCAGGAGTCTGCGGGCCTCGAGTTCCTCAGGCAGGAAGGCCTCGCGGAGATGGTCGCCGACCGAGTCGATCGCTGCTGCGGCTGCGATTCGCACGTCGGACTGCTTCACGCCCGCGGTCAGCGGGTAGACCGGGAGCCACTCGGTGTCGCTCTGCTCGTCGCCTTCGAGCTGCCGCACCTCGGGATGGGCCATCTCCCAGCCACCGGCGGCGAGCCGCGGCGCGCCGGCGAAGACCACCCGCGACGCCGGGCGGAAGCGGCGGGCCATGAATGGCATGTTGAACCACACTCCCCGCAGCCGTCCGCCATCGCAGGCGAGGGTCACCACGAGCATCTGGCGGCCGCCGCTGGTGGTCCGGGAGCCGACGTCGAGCACCGTGCCCGTCACCGAGGCATGCTCGCCGGCGACGAGCGAATCGAGCCGATGGGCCCCGCTGAAGTCCTTGTATTCGCGGGGAAAGTGGATGAGCACGTCGCGGACCTGCTGGAGGCCGAGCCGGGCGAGCTTCGCCGCTCGGGCCGCGGTCACGCCGCGGAGCCGGGAGAGCCTTCGGGAGAGCCGCGGCTCGATCTCGAGCCGGTTGATCATCTCCTCGCGGGCCTCCTCGACCATCTCCTCGGTGCAGCCGATGAGCACATACCGTTGCCGTTGCGGCCCCTCCGGCTGGATGCCGGGAGCGTGGGGGTCAGGCGGGCTGTCTGGCGGGTCGTCGGTGGCCATGTGGCCAGTGTAGGGGTTTTGGCTCGCAGGAGCCCTGATCGAGCCCTTCGCCGCGGAAAAAGACCTTGTCTTCGTCGGTTGGCGAGACTAGCGTCCGGCGTCATGCTTTACAGCCCGTCAGCCAACATCGCCTTCGCCCACTTTCCGAAAAATGCGGGCACAAGTGTCTTTGAATGGATGACCGGACTGCTGCCAGACGCCTTTCATCTCGACCCCGGGAATCCGCATCTGCCCGTTGCGGCCGGGCTTGCAATTCTGGCCGCCGAAGAGCCGCGGCCGAGGTGGCAGACTCCGCTGCCGCCGCGTGCAGCAGAGACCGTCCGAATCTTCGGCGTCGTGCGAGACCCGTTTGAAGCGATGGTCTCGCTTTTTGAATTCTGGAATCGCGGCTGCTATCGGCCTCAATCATTCGATGCGGCGACAGGGCCGGTGAGACCGCCGATGCAGATGGCGGCTCACGAGGGATCGTTCTTCAAGTTCGTGGACGCCGCGGTCAGGAACAACCAGTTCCCGCTCTATGAACACTTTTTCGACTTTGAAGGACCGGCCTGGCCGCGGACGCGGCTCATCGACTTTCCCAACCTCGAGCAGGGTTTGCAGTTGGTCTGTGACGAATTTGGCCTCGATCCTCCGTCGTCTCTGCCCCGGAGCAACACCGCGAAGAGCCGGGAGCGGTCGCTCGAGGACTACCGTCGCGAGATCGGCCCCATGGTAATATTCGTTCGCAACTACTTTCGCTGGTACTACGAGTTTGGGTATCGAATTGCCGTGGGCCGTGAGACCGGGGCCCCCTCGCAGGCGGCCTGAATCAGCGAGGCCGGCGGCTACTCGGCGAGGGCTTTGTAGGCCGCCACCGCCATCCGGTCGCAGGCCTCGTTTTCCGGGTGGCCGGTGTGACCGGTGACATGGCTGAAGGTCACCTCATGCGCTGCGGCGAGGCGGTCGAGCTCCCGCCAGAGGTCCTCGTTTTTGATCGGCACGAGCCGGCCCCGCTCCTTCCGCTTCCAGCCCTGCTGCTTCCATTTCGGCAGCCACTCCGAAAGCCCGGTGCCGACATAGACGCTGTCGCTCACGAGCGTCACGCGGGTCCGGCGGTTGAGCCGCTCGAGACCCCGCACCGCGGCGGTCAGCTCCATGCGGTTGTTGGTGGTCAGCTTCTCGGCACCGGAGTCGTGCCGCTCACTGCCGGTCGCGGGGTGCCTGAGAATGTAGGCCCAGCCGCCCGGGCCCGGATTGCCGCTGCAGGCCCCGTCGGTGAAGAGGATCACCTCGCCGTCGAACTGCCGCTTGGCCATCGGGAAGTCGCTCCAGCGTGCCTGCCAGGATGGCTCAGGCGGATACATGCCCGGCCGACCGGCCGGCCGGTCGGCCGGGCGGATCGGGCTCGCCATCGGCATCGACGGGGCCGCCGCCGGACGGTGCTCCCTCGGTCCGGTCGACGGCGACGTCGGAGGCCTCGCCGCGGTCGAGCGGCAGGCGGGCCGGCAGCCGCACGGCGAAGCAGCTGCCGCGGCCAAGTTCGCTCTCGAGTTCCACGTCGCCGCCGAGCAGCCGGCAGAGTTCTCGCACGATCGAGAGCCCCAGCCCCGTCCCGGAAAACTCCCGGGTCATCGCATCCTCGCCGCTGCGGAAGAGCCTGCTTTGGCGAAACTTCTCGAAGATCGCCTGCTGCTCCTCCTCGGCGATGCCCACGCCGGTGTCCTCCACCTCGACGAGCAGCCATGGGCCCTGCTCGGCCCGAGGATCGTCCTGTTCAAGCGAGGCCCGCACAACCACCCGGCCGCCCTCGGGGGTGAACTTGACCGCGTTGGAGAGGAGATTGGCCAGGATCTGCTGCACCTTGGCCTGGTCCTGCACGACCGCCTCGAGCCCGTCGCCGACGGCGAACTCGACGTCGATGTTCTTACGCTCCGCCAGCGGCCGCACCATGTCGCACTGTGCGGAGATCACCGACTCGAGGCAAAACTCCGTGGGCCGCACCGCCATCTTGCCCGCCTCGATCTTGGCCAGGTCGAGGATGTCGTTGATCATCTCCAACAGCATCCGGCCCGAGGAGCGGATGTTCTGCACATAACGCTGCTGCTTCTCCTCGAGGGCGGGGATTCCGCCGAGCACGTCGGAGAAACCGATGATGCTGTTGAGCGGCGTGCGGAGTTCGTGGCTCATCGTGGCCAAGAAGTCGCTCTTGAGGCGGTTCATCTCATAGAGGTGCATGTTGGCCTGGGCGAGCTGGTCGACCTTGCTGTCGAGGTCTTCGTTGACCTTGCGGAGTTCGCCCTGCGACTCCACGAGCCCGCGGAGCATGCGGTTGAAGGCCACGCCGAGTTCCTCGAACTCGTCGGCGGTGTGGATTTCCGCCCGGGCCTCGACGTTGCCGCGGCGAACCTCGTCGCTCACCTCGCGAAGATGCTTCAGCGGTTTGACGATCACGTATCGCACGATCGCATAGGCCGCGAGCATCGCCAGGGCGACCGTCACGATCGCCGTGGCCAGCAGGATCGCCCGGTTCCAGTTGATCGCCTTCTGAGTTCCCGAGTCGGGCATCACCACCTTGACCACCGCCATCAGCTCGTTCTCGGCGAGCTTCGGCCCTGCCGCAACCTCCCCTGTGGCGGTCGACCCGCCGCGGTTTTCGTGGCAGATCAGGCATCGCGAGCGGGCCCGAATCGGCTGGTAATAGTGGTACTCCGAGTTGTCGGCCGTGCGAAACTCGCGGTATTCGTCACTGTCGCCCGGGAGCATCGGGCTTGTGGCGGGGTCGGCCGCGCCGCTCACCGAGGCTGCGGGCTGCTGACGGAAGTAGTTGAGTACCGCCGCGTCGAGCTGGGTGTAGCTGCTGCGTTGTTCAGGGGTGGCGTCGGGCCGCAGGATTTTCCAGCTGTAGGGCTGGCTTTGCAGCTGCTGCCCGAGCGACTCGATCAGGGAGGTGTATTTCTTGTCGGCTTCGAGGGTCTTCCAGTGATGGTGCAGCATCACCGCATCGACAAGGTGCCGCCCGGTGCTGCGGGTGGTCGTGTAGACGAGGTCCTCGGTCCGCCGGCCGTACCACCAGAAGCTGCCGGTGATCAAAAGCAGCAGGCAGAGCCCGAACAGGAAACGGCATTTCCGCTCCAGGCTCGTCTCGCCCAGGATTTCCTTGAAGGATCGGTAGGACATCGGTTTTCCTCGCCAGCCGATCCTACCCCACCTGCAGTCCGCTCGGCCAAGTCGCCCGGTTGACCGCGGCGGCCCGCCGCACACCCTCGCAGGCTCGGCGGAGCCCGAGCCGGTCGCTGGGAAGCGGGGAAGGCTGGGTCGGGATGGGCAGTTTTTCCAAATCTTCCGCGGGCAGCGGGCCGATTGCCCAGATCAGGCGGGCTGTACAGATTCGAAGAAAGATTCGTTCTCAGGACCCCTCTGGGCGGGCGGCCGAGGGCGGCCCGCGCACGGAAAGCCGATGCAGCCTCGATTGCCGAACTCCTGCAGCCGCCGATGGGTCGTCCACGCCGCGGCGGTCGCCGCGGCGATCGTGGCTGCCACCGCCACCGCTCAGCCGCCGCCGGAATCGGATGTGGCACCGACGGCAACCCGTCTGGCCTGGGAAACGATCGATTTCGGCAGCGGCCCGGACCGGCGAATCCACTTCCCTCTCCTCGAAGACCGTGAGATCTACAACTACGGCTGGATCGACTACGGGATCGGGGCCAACAACTGGGGCACGCCCTTCAACGGCCCGATCACGCTGGCCGACCGTTCCTGGCAAAGCCAGTTGAACCAGCTCTACTTCATCACCGAGCGGGTGGCCGACGGCTCCGAGGGCCTCGACCTCGGCTGCCGGGTCGACCTGCTTTTCGGCACCGACTATCTCTACACCACCGCCCGCGGCCTCGACGCCGAGCCCTACCAGGATTCCGGCATCGAGAACGTCGCCTCCTGGGCCTTTTCAAAGGACTACGGCCTGGCGATGCCGCAGCTCTACGCCGACGTCGCCTGGCGGGGGATCACCCTCCGCCTCGGCCACTTCTACAGCGTGCTCGGCTACGAGCAGGTGCCCGCGGTGGGGAATTTCTTCTACACCCACGCTTTCAGCATGCAGTTTTCCCCCTTCACGTTCACCGGGTTTCTCGGCATCTGGGAGCCGAACGACGGAGTCACGTTCTACGCCGGGATGCACGACGGCTGGAACAACTTCAGCGACCCCATGCCGACCGTCGGACCCTTCGCGATCCGCAACCGGCAGTACCCCGGATCCGGGAGCACGGCCGCCGTGCTTGCCGCGGTCGATTTCTCCAGCGAGGACGACCGCCAGACCCTCTCGATCGGGGCCACCAGCGGCAACGAACTGACGCCGCTCGGCTCGCAGCCGGCCGACGGCTCGCTGGTCGGCAACCGCTCGCTGATCAGCACCGTCTACACCAACCGGCTCACCGACAGGCTCACCTGGGTGTTTCAAAACGACAACGCCTGGCAGTTCAACTCCGGCCTGCCGGCGGGCAACATCGGCCAGCCGGGCGGCCTCTCGCAGTGGTATTCCTTCGTGAATTTCCTGTTCTGGAAGTTCAACGATCAGTGGATGGGCGGCATGCGGCTGGAGTATTTCCGCGACAACAACGGCTACGTCATCACCGCACCGGTCCGCAACCAGTCGGAGCGGGGCAATCCCGGCTACTGGACCGGTGGCTTTGCCGGCAACTTCTGGGAGCTGACCTTCGGGCTCAACTGGTATCCGAATGCCAACTGGATGCTCCGCCCGGAGGTCCGCTACGACTGGTTCGACCCCAACACCGCGACCACCCCCCTGCCCTACGGCTCGCCGCTGGGCCAGGAGATCGGCGCCGGCGGCAGCCGCTACGGGCAGTTCTATGCCGGGGCCGACGTCGTCTTTCAGTTCTGATCCCGATCCGCACCCCGGGGCCCGGCCGCCGGCTGACATGCCGCGGCCCATCGGATCAGCTCAGGTGATCCGATGCCAGGTGTAGAGCCCCACGGTCAGCAGGAGGTAGGCGGTGGGAAAGGCCCAGCGGGAGATGCGGTCGATCCGTTTGGCCTCGGCCTGGCGGCCCGCCCGCACCAGCGAACTGATCCAGAGGCTCTGTGGAATCGTGGCGGCCATCATCAGGAAAGAAACCAGCAGCAGCGAGTCGGTGAAGGTCAGGTAGGACATCCGCGGCAGATTCTCGACCACCACGAAC